>Ga0194130_10003063_pt1 | contig 23001 bp, 17 predicted proteins | sample TA2KigsurfametaG_FD_160084 | JGI IMG/M metagenome (GOLD analysis project Ga0194130, IMG submission 160084) | Freshwater microbial communities from Lake Tanganyika, Tanzania - TA2015050 Kigoma 12 surface | ecosystem: Environmental > Aquatic > Freshwater > Lake | place: Tanzania: Lake Tanganyika... | reverse complement strand
CGTGGACCGGGTCACCTCGGATCCATGGTGGAACGAGACGTTCCCATGGGCGCCGTGTGCTGTGGACCTCCGGGTGCGGTCCCGGTCCGCCACGTTCTCGGCGGCCCACCTCTCGCCGTCGGGCGAGGCGGTGATCTTCATCCGTCGTGGGTCATTCGACGCCGTCACTGTCATCCACGAACTCGCCCACGTGGCGGCCCGCAGCGGTCTGGGTGACCGGGGCGCTCACGATGCCCACTTCATCGCTGCGCTCTCGGAGTTGTGGCGCCGACATCTCGGAGTGTTCGCCTGGGCTGCGCTCGACGGCGCACTCCGGTGTGCGCTCGGCGATCAGGTTCGTCCCGTCCGGAGCCCGGTACGCCAACGGGAGCGGCGCCGGTTCGGAACGAGCCGATAGACCCCGGCTCGGTCCCGTCGACCCTTGATCTGCAGCCGTCCTGAGAACTGCCACGGGTCGTCCGGGACCGCCACCTCCGAGACGGTGGCCTCGGAGGCGAGCACCCCGACTCGATCTTCCTTGGCAGCGTCGCTCAACCGGGCCGCAAGGTTCACGACATCGCCGATCACGGTGTACTCGAAGCGTTCGGCGGTTCCGACGAAGCCGGCGATGACCTCGCCGGTGGCCACGCCCACCCCGGCCCGGAGCTCCACGTCGGACCGTTGCAGCTCACGGGGGAGTGCCGCAGCGGCGCGCAGGGCGCGTGCGGCGTGATCGGGCTGGGATTGTGGCGCTCCGAACAGGCACAACGCAGCGTCGCCCTCGAACTTGTTGATCCACCCGCCCTCACGGTTGACCACGGCGACGACGATTCGGAAGAAACGGTTGAGCATCGCCACCACCTCGGCCGGATCGTGCTGCTCGGAGAACCGCGTGTATCCCTGGAGGTCGACGAACAACACGGTGACCTCCCGGCGTTCACCGACCGCCGTGGGCTCACCCTCCTCGAGTGCCAGGTCCACCAGACCCGGCAGGCCGACCTGACGCCCGAACACCTCCCGTAGTTCCTCGCGCTCGCGTATCCCTGCGGCGAGGTCGTTCACTCCCTCGGCGAGTCGGCCCAACTCTCCGAGGTCGTCGATCGGGATGTGGACGTCGGCGTCTCCCTGTTCGATCTGGCTCAACGCTCCCCGAATCCGGTTGAGGGGTCGGGCCACGGACACCGCTGCGACCGTCATGACGAGGCCGCCGGCGAGCGCTCCGATCGCTGCGACCCACGCCAGGCGGGCCACGCTGATCGGCTCCGGTGAGATCAGCGGACTGAGGCCGATCGCCACCAGCGGCACGGCGCTGCCGAGCAGCCACGCCAGCATGAGTCGCGGGAAGATCTCGCGCCGGTCCGCTGGGAGATCGGCGTGCGCCAGGGCCATGGCGTAGACGGGCCGGAAGTGTCCTTCGAGCACCTGGTACAACAGGGCGCACGTGACCACGCCGGCGAGGGCGATGCCCACCGAGATCCGTTGGACGTTCTGGTTCACCACACCGAACAGCAACGCCGCACCGAACCACGACACCAGGGCGCTGGCGGTCTCCAGCGCCGGAAGACTGAACAGGAGTCTCCGCTGACGGTCTGTCGGCGGTGTGCCCTCCTTGACCCAGACCACTGCCCGACGCAGGACCAGTGCATTGACGGGGAGCCCCAACAGGATCATGACCAGCAGGTAGACCCCGAACACGGTGAGGTTGAGATCGAGGCTGCTCAGGTCGTCGCTGGCTGAATCGGGGAACAGGAGCGTGAAGTAGGCCAGGACCACGATCACGCCGAGCCCGTTGGCGGCGAGTTGGACCAGCACGACGCCGCGAACGGTCGATCTGGCCCGAACGAGGTTGGGGCCGGAGGCCTGTCGTTGGCGGAACGCTCGAATCCGTCCACCCAGCCCGCTGCGGGTCGGCTCGGAATCACTCGCCACGTCCGGAGTGTAGGGACCGTGGCGGCCCTCAGATCGGGGTGGGATCCTCGCTGATGGATGCAGTCCGGTCCGCAGCACCGGTCATCGGGCACGCCACGCCGGTCCCGCCGAGCCCGCAGTAGCCGCCCGGAATCTTGGAGAGGTACTGCTGGTGGTCCATCTCAGCGAAGTAGAACGGGCCTGCAGGCCGGATCTCGGTGGTGATCGGACCCAGTCCTCGGCGGGCGAGCGCCTGTTCGTATGCGTCACGGCTGGCGAGGGCGAGGTGGAGTTGTTCTCCGGAGTGCGTGTAGATCGCCGACCGGTACTGGGTGCCGGCGTCGTTGCCCTGACGCATCCCCTGCGTGGGGTCGTGGGCCTCCCAGAACACCACGAGGAGATCTGCGTAGCTCACCTGTTGCGGATCGAACACGACGAGTACCGACTCGGCATGGCCGGTCCTGCCGGAGCAGACCTCCCGGTAGGTGGGGTTGGGGGTGAAGCCGCCGGAGTAGCCAACAGCGGTCGTGACCACGCCGGGGGTCTGCCAGAAGCACCGTTCGGCGCCCCAGAAGCACCCCAGCGCGAACTCGGCGACCTCGGTACCGTCCGGCCACGGAGGAGTGAACGGAACCCCGAGCGCATGGTGCAGGCCGTGGACGGGGAGTGGCTGCTCACGTCCGGCGAGGGCGTCGGATTCACTCACCATTTCGGCTGACTTCCACCACGACACGTGTCCACCCTACCTCTGGGACGTTTTGCCCACCGGCCGGCCTTGCGCAGCCGTCTCGTGCGCTCCACCCTCGTGGTGATGCGTTTGTCCCGAGGCAATCGTTGCGGCCTCGAGTCGGTCGCCCGGGTGCAGGGCCTCCTCGCCAGTGGACAGCCGGGTGATCGGGCTGTAGCGGTCGACTGCATCACGTCGTGGGTTTCAGTGGACGACGAGGCTGCCGCCGCTGCGATCCTCACTGCCGCGGTCAACGTGTCGCCCCCGGACCACGCCGATGAGGTCGACCCGGCCGTGGCGCTGGTGGAGGTGCTCTGGGCAACGCCGCACTGGACCGACCTCGAGGAGGTCGAGGCCGCCTACCTGCTGGCTCGGGATCCGGTCCGCCGGGCGCTGCTCGACCTCCTGGCCCGCCGACGGGATCCAGCCGGGTTGTTGACTCTGCGCCACGTGCTCGGGGACCCCGGGTGGACGGACCATCTGCCGCTCCCCACACCGGGCCTGTTGAGCCAGGTCCTCGGCCACGCCGGTGTCGAGGACCTCGTTGCGATCCTTGGTGCGCTCCTGTTGCGTCCCGGTTGGGAGGCGCACGCCTCCGGGTTGCTCGCTCGGATGGCCCGGGAAGTGGGTCTGGGAGCGGGTGCGGTCGAGGAGCTCATCGAACTGCTCGAGCCGGCGCTCGACGCCACGGTCGAACACTGTGACGAGGCCATTGGCTGTCGCAATGGCGGCGAGGCGAGCGTCTGGCTCTGGCGCTCCCGTCACCGGGTCCGCCACGTTCTTGACGTGGTGGAGTCGATCGACTCACCAGCGGTCGAGTCGATGCTGACCCGGTCGCTCGGCTCGGCCGACCCCGTGGTCGGCGCCTGGGCCGTGGCCGCTCTCGCCGCCCGCGGCACCGACGTGCCGTGGGACCGTGTCTGGATGGCGGCCCACGAACCGGTGTCCCGTTCGGTGCTGATGGAGCGACTCGACTGCATCGGCCTCCTCGGATCGGTGTTCGACCGATCCGGTCGCAGTCGGGACGGCGTGATGCGAGCCGAGGCCGACCTGGTCGCATGGTTGTCCCGGCCCGGCGAGTTGGGCTGTCTGCCGTCGGAAGTCGAACACATCGCCTCCCGGGAGGTCCCGCTCGAATCCGGCCGGGCCGGTTTCCACCTGTTCCGGTTCCGGACCCGGGCGCCGCACTGGGCCTCGGCCCGCGGTTGGATGGTCGGTGCTGCAGGCCTCTACCGCAGTGACGGCACCGTCCCGACGGACCTGCCGCAGGTTGCGGTGACCCGGTACGACTGCGAGGACTCCGCCAGCACCGACGACCATCTGGACTCCATGGCGGCCGCTGCTGAGGGCGAGTGATCAGCGCAGCGTGACCAGCGGGAGATCGTGGACCGAGAGGAGTCCCGGTGCCGCCTCGCAGACCGCTGGGATGGCGTTGACGATCCGCCCAGCCGTCCCGACCAGTCCAGCGGTGTTGTGGTCACCGTCGTCGCCCATCATCTGCAGGTCGAGGGTGTAGTTGGGGTTGCCGCTGACGATGATGCGGTAACCCGAGTGGCCGACGGGCTGGGGCCAGTCCGGCGCCAGGGAGTCGTCGAGACGGGTCACGTGCTCCAGGACGACCACCGCCTCGCCGCCGACGAGCCCTTCGACCTCGAACCGCAGGGCCGCCGTGGTTCCGGCCTCCACGACGCCGAAACCCAGGTCGATCGTCTCGGGAGCCGGTCGACGCTCGTGGGACTCACGCAGTTCGTCGATCTCGACTCCGAGTCCCGCAGCGATCGTCCGCACGACGCCGCCCCAGGCGAAGCTCAGCACCCCGGGGATCAGCAGCAGCGGGGTGGCATCGAGCGGCTGACCGAAACCCATTGTCTCGAACAGCACCTGAGGTTGGGCGTAGGTGTTGTAGTTCACGATCTCCATGACCCGCAGCGAGTCGACGTACTCACACGTACCAGCGAGCACGAGCGGGAGCAGATCGTTGGCGAAGCCCGGATCGATCCCGGAGGTGAAGCACGAGGTCGCCCCGCCGGCGCACGCCTCCTCGAGCGGACGTCGCATCTCGGGATCGACGTGCGGCGGGTAGATGAGCGGAACCACCGACGACGACACGACGTTGATGCCGGCGGCGAGGAGTTGCGCCATGTCGGCAATGGCCTCACCCGGCCGGAGATCCGCAGTGGCGGTGTAGCAGACGCAGTCCGGACGGAGGGCCAGGATCTCCTCGACGTCGTTGGTGGCGGCAACACCGAGGGGTTCGATGCCGACGAGTTCACCTGCGTCACGGCCGACCTTGTCGGGACTGTGGACCCAGAGTCCAACCAGTTCGAGATGCGGATGGCGGGCGATCAGGCGCACGGCGTGGAGACCCACGTTGCCGGTGCTCCATTGGACGACTCGGTACGTCATGTTGGCCCCTTCGGTCCTGTGGTCGACCCGATGGCCGCCGGCCGGAGGCTACCCCCGAGCCCGGCGCCGGTGGTCGGTCCGGCGGCGGTGCGGGTGACAGGATGACCCGATGCGGCGACCGCTGACGCTTCTGGGCATGAGCGACGGCTTCTGTGAGAGTGTTCTCGGCGAGGGTCGGCTCGATCGGCTGCGTGAGGTGACCGAACTGCTCGACGACGAGCCGTTGTCGAGTTTCGAAGGGGAGCGGGCGCAACAGCTCCTCGCTCAAGCGGAGGTCCTCGTCGGCCACTGGGGTTGTCCGACGCTGACCGCCGAGGCGCTCGAGCTCGCTCCACACCTGCAGGCCTTCATCTACGCCGGCGGCACCGTCAAGTGGCAGGTCACCGATGCCGTCTGGGATCGTGGGATCCTGGTCACCTCGGCAGCCGCGGCCAACGCTGTTCCCGTGGCGGAGTTCACCCTGGCGACGATCATCTTCGCAGCCAAGTCAGCGTTCTCCTTCGCCGCTCTCGAGCGTGATCGGTCGTTGGCCGTGCCGCTGCCGCTGGACCGGATGGGCTTGGTCGGCCGCCGCATCGGACTGGTCGGTGCGTCCCATGTCGGTCGGCTCGTGATTGGTCTCCTCTCGCGTCACTCGGTGCAGGTGGCGATCGCCGACCCGTACCTGAGCGACTCCGAGGCCGCCCGGCTCGGAGTCCGGCACATGGACCTCGACGAGCTGTGTTCGTGGTGCGACGTCCTGAGCCTGCACGCCCCTGACATCGAGTCGACCCGCCGGATGATCGGTCCGACGCAACTGGCGTTGCTCCGCGACGGTGTAACCGTGATCAACACCGCCCGTGGCGCTCTGATCGACACCGCTGCCCTCGTTGCTGAGCTGCGCACTGGTCGCATCGCAGCGGTGCTCGACGTGACCGACCCGGAACCGCTCCCAGAGGATTCCGAGTTGCGTCACCTGCCGAACGTGTTCCTGACACCGCACATCGCAGGTGCGGTCGGCAGCGAACTGGTGCGGCTCGCTGACCTGGCGATCGACGAGGTGGCCCGCTACGCCGCCGGCGAGCCCGCCCGGTATCCGGTCCGACGAGAGGACCTGGATCGCATCGCATGAGTGACACCGGCGAGTTCGCCGTCGGGTTGTGCTCGGTCACGTTCCGCCAACTCGACCCAGCAACCGTCGTCGACTGCGCCGCTGCTGCCGGCATCGAGTCGCTCGAGTGGGGTGGTGACGTCCACGTGCCCGAGGGCGATGTGCGGGCCGCCCGCGTCGCAGCGACGCTCAGCGCCGATGCCGGACTGAATGTGGCGTCCTACGGCTCCTATCTGTTCCTCGACGAGCACCTCGAACGACGGCTCGGCGCCGTTCTCGACACGACGTGCGCCCTCGGGGCACCGGCGTTGCGTGTCTGGGCGCCGCCCGTCGGCGATGCCCGCAGCGATCACGAGTGGGCGCCGCTCGTCGATGCCGCCCGCCGCACCGTCGATGCGGCGGCAGGGGTCGGTGTGTCGGTCTACGTCGAGTTCCACGGGGGGACCGCCACCGCTGTGGCCACCGACGTCGTTCGCCTGCTCGCTGACGTCGAAGGCCTCTTCACCGGGTGGCAGGTCCCCTACTGGTCGCCGCAGTCCCGCTCCGCAGAGCTCACGGACCTGGCGTCCTTCGGCGATCGACTCCTCCACGTCGACGTCTACGTGTGGACCGACGACGGAGAACGCCTGGAGCTGGGTACGGCGGAAGAGGCGTGGTCGGAACGCCTGCGGGCTGCAGCAGGCGTCACCGGCGTTGCGCGATCCGCCGGCCTCGTACCAGCAGCGCTCCTCGAGTTCATCCCCGACGACGACCCATCGGCGCTCGAGGCGGAGGTGGCTGCGCTGCGCCGGTCCCTCGACCGGTGACGTCACCGCCAGCAAGCGGTGAGCACCTCTTCGTACAGCGTGAGCGTCCGAGCTGCGACGTCGGACCATCGGGTGTGGTCCCGTCGGGCCACCGCAGCGTTGCGGGCGGCTTCGAACGTGTCGTCATCGAGGGCGTCGAGGGCGGTCGCCACCTCCTCGGCCCGGTGACCGACGGTAATGGCGGCGTCGCCAAGGGATTCGTGCAGGTACCACCACGTCGAGCAGAGACCGGGAATCCCCGCGGCGATCGCATCGGCCACGGTCCCGGTGGCCTGCATCTCGCCGTCCGGATCGAACGGGAACGCCAGGGCGTCACAGGCCGACAGACGGAGTGCGTAGGTCGCCTCGTCGACCATCTGGTACGGCTCGGCCACGGCAATGCGTGGGTCCATGTGAGCTCCGGCCGGTTCGTGGCCGCCGGGAACTGACTCGAGTGACCGCTCGGACCAGCTGACCACGGAGATGTCGCCGCGACGGCTTCGCCGCACCCCCTCGAGGAACTCCTCGACGAGCTTCTCGGTGCGGGGAGCTCCGAGCAGTCCGATCCGAATGCGCGCCGGAGGAAGGTCGAGGGCGGCCTCGGCGGTCCTGCGGTCGACGAGCAGATCGGACCACAGCGAGGAGAAGTCGCCGTGGGGGAGGACCACGTGGCGAGCTCGTCCCCGTCCGTAACGGGCGGTGAAACGGTCCCGGCCGCCGTGGGTGTGGTGGATGACGGCGTCTGCGGCATCGGCCCAGAGTTGGTAGGCCGGTTCGTAGGCGCTCTGCGGTGTGCCGGTCGGGGTCGGCTCGTGCGGCGTGATGTTGTGAGCGGTCCACACCACCGGGATGCTGCGATCGGCGAGGTCGTTCACGATGGATCGATGGGCGTCGATGTCGTCGAACGCCAGCCACTCGGGCCAGTGGAGATGGAACAGGTCGACTGCCTGCGGGTCGACCGAGCGGTCACCGAGCGGACCCCACGGGCTTGCTGAGCCAGCGACGTGCCTGCCCATCGCTGCGGTCAGCGACCGGTCGTAGTGATGCCCGTGCGCTGTCGATGCGACACGCAACGCCGGGGTGACACGCATCGTGACCTGTGTACGGGTGCTCGGCTCGACGTCGAACTGGTGGACCAGCGACGCCTCCGACCAGAACGACCGCCACTCGGAGATGCCGTCGACGACCACGGTGTCGGCCCGGCCGGTCGTGCCCGGCCCGGCAGTCCACTCGACCACCAGCGGCCGGTCCCGCCGCTCCGGAATGCTCCACCACATGGCCGTCGGGCCGTCGTCGATCGACACGTCCCAGCTCACGCAGAGGCTGCGGCCCTCGGTCCACCACGAACCCGACACCGAGCCCGGCAGGCTGGCCGGTCCGTGTTCGACATCGAGGTCGGAGCCGCAACGGAGGCCATCCCATACCGCAACGACCCGACTGGACTCCCGATCGCTGCCCAAGCGATGTTCGACACGGATCGGTCGCCCCGACACGGTGTGCCGCTCATCGCCCACCGCCGCCACGGGGGCCCAGCATGCGAGTTCGGAGTCGACCGGCACCTCGTAGGTTCCCGGGGCCCGGGGTGCGGGGAGGTAGTCGCTCCGCGTGGCGCCGACGAACGGCACCACGAATGTCCCTGCGGGTCCGCACACGGACCACACCGAGGCGGTCCCCTCCTCGAGTCGAATCAGTTCCTCCCTGGGTTCGTCGAGCGCCGCATCGCTCACGGCCTCGATGTCGGCAGCGGGAACTGCGTCGTCGAGCACGTTCGCCGCCCACGCCAACTTGCCGTACAGGTCGAGGGTCAACTGCAGACGCCGGAACGGACCCCGGTAGCCGTACGGCGACCGGTTCCGGTGCGCATCGACCACGCCACCGGTGAACCACCCCGGGAGGTGACCCGCAGCCCGTCGACTCCGTGCCAACCAGCGCTCGGGGCTGTCACCTAGGCCCCGCTCGATGGCGGCGGCGGCGAGTTCGACGGTGAGCGCTGCGCCCAGGGAACCGGTGGACCGACCCCACGCCACGGCGGTGCCGTCGCTGGAGATGGTGCGCTCCACCAACTCGACCGCGGTTCGCAACCCGTCGACCCAGAGCGGCCCCAGACGGTCGGCGAGCGGTTCGGTGAACAGCCACACATCGGCGGTGTAGATGTCATAGCGCCCGATGCCGTGCACAGAGTCGTCGAGATGACGCCCGGGATTGACCGACAGGAGCGTTCGTACGCGTTCGGTGAGGTCGTCGACCGCAGCGGGGTCATCGATCAGTCCGAGGCGGAGCCGCGCGAGTTCACAACGCGCCAGAACTGCGGCGTAGTTTTGCGGGAGGATTCTCTCGTCGAGCAACGGAATCCACTCGCTCGAATCGCACGCCAGCGCCACCTGCGCCCGTGCGGCGTCGTCGAGGCGGGCGACCATCGAGTTGGCGTCCCACGGTCCCCACTCGAACAACGTCTCGGCGATCCGGTAGGAGAAGAACGTGTGGGTGCGGGCGCCGTCGACCCCGGTGAGCACCGTCTGGATTGCATCGTCGATCGCAACGTTCGCCACGTCCGTCACTCCGCCGGTGCGAAGGTGGCCCAGCGTGGTGAGCAGATCAGCGGCCACGTCCGGGCCGACTGCGTGGCCGGCGTAGACCCGGGGCAGGGCGAAACGAGGGGCGTGTCGGAGAGCGATCTCGGAGACGCCGGTGGTGACCAGACTCCGCAACCATGAGGCGAGACCGCTCGCTGACTGCGGTGGAGAGGTGTCGTGGTCCACAGTCGCCCCGGGTCGGTCGTAGCGGCGTTCCGGCGACGCAGGCCGGAGCAGCAACGGTAGCGGCCGGCGGACTCGACGATCCGCGGCCGGGCGTGAGGTCGTCGACTGGAGTAGAAACAGAGGGCACCGACCGACGTCACGGAGGACTAAATGCCCGAGCTGCAGCGTCCCGAATTCCTCAGCCGAGCCGCCGGGGAGGTCGACAGGCTCCGATCCGAGATCCGGAGCGGGGTCCGCAACACCGAGGAGGTGCTCGGCGACTACTGGGAGAACCTCCAGGAGCTGCTCGAGGAGCTCCTCGGCTGGGTCAGCGGCGAGGTCGAGCGTGTCAGCGCCCGGGGTGAGGAGCAGCGGAAGCAACTCGAGGCCCGGCTGCGTGACCTTGCGGGGTCCGCCGGTGACGTGGCCCAGCGCGCCGGAGGTGCGGTCGGGCTGACCACCAAGTCGTCAGTGGCCCCGGCCAAGGCCGCCGCCAAGCCGCCGGTGACAGGAGCGAACACCCCCGCAAAGAAGAGCCCGGCCAAGAAGAAGAGCCCGGCCAAGAGCGCCGCTGCCAAGAAGAAGAGCCCGGCCAAGAGTGCCGCTGCCAAGAAGAAGAGCCCGGCTAAGAAGAAGAGCCCGGCGCCCCCGGCCGAGTGAGCCGACGGGCTGCGTCGCAGCTCGGCTCGGCCTCGCTCAGCGGGAGATCTGCCGAACCCGACCGCTGGTCAGCTCGAACACTGCGTCTGCGTGCACGAGCTGATCGCGATGGTGGGTGATGATGAGCGTCGTCCGTCCGACTCGTTCGGCGAGAACCCGTTCGAGGAGCGCCTGCTCGCTGGGTGGGTCGAGGTGGGCGGTCGCCTCGTCGAGGATCAGGATGTCGGCGTCCCGGAGCAACGCCCGGGCCACCAGGAGTCGCTGACGTTCGCCACCGCTGAACCGGCTCCCGTTCTCACCCACCCGTTCGTGGAGCCCGTCGGGGAGTGAGACCACCAACTCGTCGATTCCGGCGACGTCGAGCACGTGGTGGAGTCGGTCGTCATCGGCGTCCGGGTCGGCGAGCAGAAGGTTGTCCCGCACGGTCGTGTCGAACAGGTGGTCGTGCTGAGCCACGAGTGCCACTCGGTTCCGTGATTCGGCTACCGCCACCCGGTGCAGTTCGACACCACCGAGTCGGATGCTCCCGTGGTCGTAGTCGCGGAACCGCACGAGCAGGTCGGCCAGGGTGGATTTTCCTGATCCGCTCGGGCCGGTGAGCACGGCGACCGTCCCTTCGGGAAGCCGGAGGTCCATACCGTCGAGCACCGCCGGTGCCTCCGGGGTGTAGGTGAACCGGAGGTCACTGATCTCCACCGCAGCGCCGACGGTCGGCATCGGGTCGTTTGCATCGACGACCAGAGGTTGTTGGTCGGTCAGGGCGAACACCCGGGCTGCTGCGGCGCGCGTTCGGCCGGCGTGCTCAGCGGCGAGCGTCACCGGGGCCACGGCCTCCACTGCTGCCAGAGCGACCAGCGGGAGGACTGCGAGCAGTACGCCGTCGAGTCGACCCCGCTCGACGAGCGCCGCTCCGAGTGCGAGCGCAGCGGCGGCGCTCAGGATTCCGAGTCCTCCGAGCGCAGCCACGACCCAACTCCGAGCGGCCGACGCTTGTTGCTCAGCGGTCCCGAGTTGGGCATCGAGTCGTTCCACCTCCTCGACGAAGGGTGCAGTGGCGCCGGCGACGCACAGTTCATCGATCCCGGCGAGGTGTTCTGCGAGTTCGGCTCGGAGCTCGGAACGCCGGGCGATCACCGCCTCGGCTGGTGCCCGTCCCCAGCGCTGCGCCGCCACCGGAACCGCCACTCCCGCAGCCACGAGACACAGTGCGAGAAGTGCAGCGGCGGCGGGATCCAGCCGACCGAGGATCCCGACGGCCAGCGCTGCGGTCACTCCGGCTGCGAGCGGTGGAACGACCACCCGCAGGTAGAACTCCTGGAGTTCGTCGACATCGTCGGCGAACCGTGCCAACACGTCACCGCGTCGGTGGTGCTCGAGCGCCGCCGGACCGAGCGGTGCGATCGAGTCGAAGCACCACGTCCGGATCCGGGTGGTGATCCGGAAGGTGCCGAGGTGCCCGACGTACCGTTCGCCGTAGCGGGCGGTGGCGCGCAGTGCGGCGAACAGCCGGACGAACGTGATGGCCACGCCCAGCGTGGTGGCTGCGGTGGCCAGCTCGGAGCGGGAGATGAGGTAGGCGGCCGAGGCCACCAACGCCACTCCCGAGGTGGTCGTGACCACGGCGAAGGCCACCGCCACCCCGATCCATCGGCGCTCCGGGCCGATGATCGTGAGCAGACGGCGCATCACGAGTTGGCCGCCGTCGGTTCGGCGGAGGTACCCGTGGCCCATCCGGCGGATGCACCCAGTCGCCCGTCGCGATGGTGTTCGACGAGTCGCCGGTAGGTGGCGCATCGCTCGAGCAGTTCGTCGTGCGTGCCGGAGCCGACGATCCGGCCGCCATCGAGCACGACGATCCGATCGGCCAGGCGGGCGGTGCGTAGCCGGTGCGCCACGACGACGGCGGTGCGATCTGCGAGCAGGGCCCCGGCAGCGGTGATCACGGCGTCCTCGGTGTCGGTGTCGAGGTGTGCGGTGAATTCGTCGAGCACCACGAGTGGGGCGTTGCGCAACCACGCCCGGGCAATGGCGAGTCGCTGGCGTTGACCCCCACTGAGGTTGGCGCCGTCCTCGCTGAGTTCGCTGTGTTCACCGCCAGGGAGGGACTCCACGAACGATTCGGCTCCGCTGGCGCGAAGCGCCCGACGAACCTCGTCGTCACCGGCGTCGGGTAGGCCGAGGCGGACATTGTCGGCCACGGTCCCAGCAACGATGGTCGGCGACTGCGGAACCCACGCCACCTCTCGGCGCCAGTTCTCAAGGTCGAGGTCGCAGAGATCCACCCCGGCGGCACTGACCGAGCCGCTGTCCGGCCGCAGGAGTCCGAGGATCAACTCCAACACGGTGGTCTTCCCAGCGCCGCTCGGTCCGACGAGCGCCACGGTCTCGCCGGGGTCGATGCGCAGCGTCACATCGTTGAGAGCCGGGCGTTGGAGTCCGCTCCGCTCGACAGTCACCGAGTCGAGGACCAGCGGCGCCACGCCGACCGGTGGCCGCCCCGGTACGACGGGTGGCTGGTCGGTCAGCCAACGGGCCAGTCGGGGCCACGCCGCCTGAGCGGACTGACCGGCGTGGTACTCGAGCGCCAGCCGTCGTAGTGGCATGAAGAACTCGGGCACCAGCACCAGCACCGTGAGGCCGACTCCGAAGGGCAGCCCGCTGCCGATCATGCGAAAGCTGATCGTGACCGCCACGAGCGCTGTCGCTGCAGTTGCTGCCCACTCGAGCACAAGCGACGTCTGGAACGCCGTTCGGAGGACCTCCATCGTGGTGGCACCGTGTCGTCGACTCACCTCCTCGATGCGACCGCCGGCGTCGGATGCTCGGTTGCAGGCGCTGAGTGCCCCGAGGCCGCGGAGCAGGTCGAGGAAGAACCCGTTCAGCCAGGACAGCTCCAGTAGACGGACCTCGGTGAGCTCACGGGTGCGCTGCCCGATCACTGCGAGCAGGAACACGAGCATGGGGCCGGCGAAGATCAGCACGAGTGAACTGATCGGGTCGAGCAGGACGACTGCGACGAACACGATTGCCGGGCCGATCACTGCGAGCACGACGCTCGGGCGGAACTTCGTCACATAGTCGTCGATGGCGTCAACGGCATCGCTGAGGTCTCCGAGCAGTTCACCAGACGATGGTCGTTGATCGGTTCCGAGTCGTCGCACCGGTCGCACGATGGCTTCGAGGACATCGCGGCGAACCCGACGGCGAATGCGGTCGGCGGCGGTGGCCGAGCCGTGAGCCGCGAGTCGCTGGGCGAGCACTCGCAGCGAAGCGAGGACGACGATGGCCGTCAGCGCCCACCCGATGTCACTGAGCGAGCGGCCGCCCACGAATACGTCGTCGATCGAGCGGGCGAGCAGGACGAGGGCGCTGAGCAGCGCCACGAGAGACGCCACCTCGGCGCAGGTCGATCGCACCAGCGGCCCTCTGGCGTCGGGTTCGACGGTGGCGATCGCTCGGAGCGTCGTGCGGGGGTTGCTCACCTCGGCTGGCTCAGTAGCTGTCCTCGTCGAGCTGCACCCGACCGCGAAAGAAGTAGTAGACGCCGGCGGTGTAGAGCAGCACGAACGGCATGCCGACAACGGCGACCACCAACATGACCGTCAGCGTCGCCTGTTCGGATGCGGCGTTGTAGATGGTGAGGCTGTTGGCGGCGTCGTTCGACGCGGGGAGCATGACCGGGTAGAGCGCAGCGGCGACGCTGGCCATGAGCAGGCCGATCATCGTTGCCGACGCCACAAAGGCGCGACCGTGTGCGCCGGCAGCGATCGACCGCCACGCCACCAGCACCGCAACGAACGCTGCCGCCGGGAACACTGCGGTCCACGGCCGGTCCCGGAAGTTCTGGGCGAAGTCCTCGGGGAGGAACAGCGTCCAGACGATCACGGCGGTCATCACGACGAAGAAGGCCGCCATCAGGCGTGGGACGAGCCGCTCCACCCGTTCGAGCAGTTCGTCGGAGAGCTTCATGGTCAGGTAGATCCCCCCGTGCAGCGCCAGCATCAGCACGGAGGCCACGCCCAGCAGCAGAGCATACGGCGACAGGAGCCCGAAGAAGTCGACCGTCAGGTTGCCCTGATCGTCGATCGGCACACCACGCAGGATGTTGCCGAGGGCCACGCCGAGCAGGAACGCAATCCCCGCGGATGAGATCGTGAAGAACCAGTCCCACGTGGAGCGCCAACGGGCACTCGGGCGTTTCGAGCGGAACTCGATGGCCACCGCCCGCATGATCAGCACCAGCAGCACCGCCATGAGGGCCAGGTAGAAGCCGGAGAACAACGATGCGTAGACGAACGGGAACGCAGCGAAGAGCGCACCGCCTCCGAGCACGAGCCACACCTCGTTGCCATCCCACACCGGCCCGATGCTGTTGAGCAGCACACGCTTGTCGTGATCGGAGCGCCCGATGATCGGCGAGAGCATCCCGACACCGAGATCGAAGCCGTCCAGGATCACGTAGCCGGCGATGATCACGACGTAGAGGACGAACCAGAGTTGGTTGAGCCACATCGTTCAGCCCACCCGACTCGATGCTCGCGGCTTGCGGGCGAAGATCTCCCCGAAGGAGTCCGGGAGCGACTCGATCTTCTCGGCGTCGGGAGGATCCGGCGGCCCCGCTTGGATCTTCTGGTTGAGCAGCCAGAAGAACACGACGAGGAGCACCGAGTAGACGATGACGAACCCCGTCAGTGAGATGGCGACGGTCGTCATCGACAGGTTGGGCGAGGCGGCGTCAGCGGTGCGCAGCTGATCCCAGACGATCCACGGCTGACGGCCGAACTCTGCGGTCCACCAACCGGCGATGATCGCTGCGAAGACGAGCCCCACGTTCACCACGAGGATCCGCAGGACCAGCTTGGAGGTGAACAGCTTGCGCCGCCACGCCATGAACGCCACCAAGGCGCTGACCCCGACGAACAGCATCCCGAGGTCGATCATGGCGTGGTACACCTGGAACACGAGGTTGATGTTCGGGTACTCGTCGTCCGGGAATGCGTTGAGGCCCTGAATCTCGGTGTCTGGTGTGAACCCCACCAGAATGCTCAACATGCAGGGGATGGAGACACCGGAGGTCGTCTCGTTCGCCGTGTCGACCCACCCGAACAGGTAGAGCGGCGCACAGTCCCTTGTCTCCCACAGCCCCTCCATGGAGGCCAGCTTGACCGGCTGCTCCTTGGCGACGACCGTCGCCTGTTGAGCGCCGAACACGGAGACCTGCAGGACCGCGAGCACGCAGAAGATCGGCAACGACACGCGCATCATCGTCTTGGCGATCTCGACGTGACGTTGTTTGAGGAGGTACCAGGCGCTCACGCTGGCGACCATGGCTGCGCCGAGCATCCAGCTGGCGACGATCACGTGCAACAGACGCGGGATGAATGACGGCGTGAACACGACTTCCGAGAAGTTGGTCATCACCGCCATGGGGCCGTTGGGGCCCTGGGTGATCTCGTAGCCCCGGGGGGTCTGCATCCACGAGTTGGCCATGATGATCCAGGTGGCGCTGAAGTGGGCGCCGATCACGACCATCGACGTGGCGAACAGCCACATCTTGTTGCCCAAGCGAGAGCTCCCGAAGAGCATCAGCCCGAGGAAGCCGCCTTCGAGCATGAATGCGAAGATCCCCTCAGCGGCGAGCAGGCTCCCGAAGACATTGCCGACGTAACGGGAGTACACGGACCAATTGGTGCCGAACTCGAACTCCATGACGATCCCGGTCGCCACACCCATGGCGAAGATGAGTCCGTAGATCCGCACCCAGAACATCGACAGCTGGCGCCACTTCGGGTCCTTGGTCCGCACCGACTGGATGCCGAAGATCATCAACATCAGTCCGACGCCGAGCGACAACGGCGGGAAGATGAAGTGGAAGCTCGCCGTGAGCCCGAACTGGATCCGGTCCAGAATCACGTCCCTCAAGGGTGATTGTCCTTCCGTTGCGGCCATCAGGTCGAACGTGCGGAGATGCAGCCCGTCCTGCTACTGAGTTTGGCGCAGCTCCGCCAAAATGAAATCTACTGTCTCGGTCGAGTGGTGAGGGACCACCGTGGCGGCGCCCGGCACCAGTCGCAGAGGGGGTTGAAGTGATCGAAGTGACGGACGGAGGTGACGGGATCGGGCCGCTCGTCGTCATCGACAGCGGGTGGATGCGCGTCGAGCTCCTGGCGCTCGGCGCTGCAGTTCGTACCGTCGAGGTCCCCGACGCCTCAGGTGGCCGGGGTCATGTGCACCTGCACCTCCCGACCGTGGGCGACCACGCCGACCGGGCGCTCAACCCGCACCTCGGGGCCTCGGTCGGTCGTTACGCCAATCGGATTGCCGGTGCGTCCTTCCCGCTGGACGGACGCACTGTGGAGTTGGTCGCCAACAACGGTCCCAACCAACTCCACGGCGGCCCCGACGGGTTCGACCGGCACGTGTGGGACCTCCTCGACACCGACGGCGCCGACAGCGGTGGCGCCGTATTGTTCCGTCTCGTCAGTCCCGCTGGTGACCAAGGGTTCCCGGGGAAGCTCACCGCACAGGCGCTCTACGAACTCTCCGGTGACGAGCTCACTATCACCTACACGGCGAGCTGTGACGCACCGACCGTGGTCAACCTCACCAACCACGGATACTGGAATCTCGATGGAGCCGCAGTGGCCGAGGGTGCGTCGTCGAGCGTCGCCGGCCACTCCATCGTGCTGGCTGCGGACCGCTACCTGCCGGTCGACGACAACGGGATCCCCACCGTCGGTCTCGTGCCTGTCGACGGCACGCCGTTCGACCTGCGACGTCCAACGGGGCTCGGTGCCACCATCGACGCAGTCGGCGGGGGGATCGACCACTGCTTCGAGGTGCGTGGCGACGTCGGAGCCGTCCGTCATGCTGCGACGGTGGTGGCGCCCGGCTCGGGGCGGTGGATGTCGCTCAGCACGGACCAGGTCGGCCTGCAGGTCTACACCGGCAACGGGCTGCACCCGCCGTTCAGCGTGCACGGGTCGGTGTCGCTGGAGACGCAGGCATTCCCCGACACGCCCAACCGTCCAGAGTTCGGATCGGTCCGACTCGAACCGGGTCAGGAGTACGTGTCGGTGACCGTGTTGCGTTTCGGGGTGGGCCTGCCCGAGGCGTGAGCGGTTGGTTCGATCGCTGACGGCCCTCAGCTGCCGGTCGTGTCGTTGCCGGACCGGAGTCGGTAGGGCGCCCTGTCGGCGAGGGACAGGTTGGCGGCGGTGGTGACGATCCCGACGTGGGAGAACGCCTGAGGGAAGTTCCCGAGCATCCGCCCCGCTGCCGGGTCGTACTCCTCAGCGAGCAGGCCGACGTCGTTGCACAATCCGCGGAGCCGGTCGAAGACCTCCCGTGCCTCGTCGGTCCGGCCGGAGAGCGCCAGGGCGTCGGCGTACCAGAACGTGGTGACGAGGAAGGCTCCCTCGGTTCCGGCGAGGCCGTCCACGTCGTCATCGACGGACGTCGCCTCGGTCTCGTACCGTCGGATGAAGCCGTTGTCGAGGAGGGTCCGCCCGATGGCATCGATCGTCCCGGTGACGCGCGGATCGTCGGGCGGCAGGAATCCGACGAGCGGGATGAGCAGCAGTGCCGCATCGAGGTTGGACGATCCGAAGTACTGGGTGAACGATCCGAGCTCGGCCGAGAACCCCTGCTCGCAGACCTGGTCGTGGACCCGCTGACGGAGTTCTCTCCACCGGTCCACCCGTTCGTGGTGGTGACCGTTGAGCTCGGCCAAGGCCACCGCCCGGTCGAACCCGACCCACGCCATCACCTTGGAGTGAGTGAAGTGCCGCCGTGGACCTCGTACTTCCCAGATTCCCTCGTCGGGCTGGTCCCAGACCCGCTCGAGTTGCTCCATGAGAGCGACGATGACCTCGCCGTCGTGGTCGATCTGGCCCCCGAAGCCGTTGGTCGCTGCGGTGAGCGCAGCGTCCATGACCTCGCCGAACACGTCGAGTTGGAACTGCTTGGCGGCGCCGTTGCCGATGCGCACCGGAACTGAGTTCTCGTAGCCGGGCAGCCAGTCGAGTTCGATCTCGGTGAGCCGACGCTCGCCACCGACGCCGTACATGATCTGGAACTCGCCGGGGTTGCCGGCCACCGCACGACGGAGCCACCGTGACCACTCGGCTGCCTCGTCGTGGAAGCCCGACACCAGCAGCGCCTGGAGCGTGAGGGTGGCGTCCCGCAGCCACGAGTACCGGTAGTCCCAGTTGCGTACCCCGCCGATGTCCTCCGGCAGCGACGTGGTGGCCGCAGCGCACACGGCGCCGGTCGGTCCGTAGGTGAGTGCCTTCAACGTGATGAGTGACCGGACGACGTCGTCGCTCCATTCGCCGTCGTAGGTGCATCCGGCGACCCAGTCGCCCCACCACCGCCGGGTCCGATTGACCGCGGCGAGCGAGTCGATCGGCAACGGCGCCTCCTGCTCTGCAGAGGCGAACCAGGTGAGGGAGAACGAGAGCCGCTGGCCCTCGCCCACCTCGAACATCGCCACCGTCATGTGGTCGAGCCCATCGAGTCGCACCGGGCTGTGGAAGCGGAGCCCGTCGGGCCCGGCGACCATCACCAGGCCGTCGCCAGTGGCGCGCACCCACGGGGTAATCGACCCGAAGTCGAACCGGACGACGAGTTCGAGGTGCATCGTCACGACTCCGCTGCGACCCTCGACGATCCGGTGGATACTTGGATTGTCCTGTTCCGGCGGCATGAAGTCGATCACGGCGACGTCACCGCTCGGGGTGTGGAACAGTGTCTCGAGGACGAGGTTGTCGCCCTCGTAGCGACGAGTGACGGTGGAGTCCGCTGTTGGGGCGATCAGCCACCGGCCGTGCTCAGGGGTGCCGAGCAGCGAGGCGAACGCTGCGCCGGAGTCGATCCGTGGTGTGCACCACCAGTCGATCGATCCGCTTCGGTCCACCAGTGCCACGGTGGTCGTGTCACCGATGATTGCGTAGTCCTCGATCAGTCCCGCCATGGTGGTTGGTCCTTTTACCGGAGCACGTCGGATCGGGGATGGTGATCCGACCGGTGCGGCTCAGTCGTCGTCGTCAGGGTGGATCAGAACCCGGGCCGGTCGGTTGTGGGTCGTGAAGGACCAGAACCAGTTGCTCATGGCCGCCATCCGGCTGTCGCCGCCGGTGAGCAGAGCCAGGTGCACTGCTCCCCACATGGCAAACGCAGCGCGCCCCGTGAGCGTGATGTGGTGTGGTGGAACGACGGCGACGGCAGCGTTTCGACCGATGGTCGCCATGGTGCCCTTGTCCACGTAGTGGAACGGGTGTGGGTCCTTGTGCTTGCGTTCGAGTCGATCGATGGTCTTCCCGGCGTACTCGCCGGCCTGCAGGGCCACCGAGCCCAGCTGCGCCAGGACGACGCCGGTGGTGCTGTCGGTGGTGACGGCCATGTCGCCGACCACGAACACCTCGGGGTGATGTTCGAGTCGCAGGAACTCGTCGACTGGAACACGACCCCGGACGAGTTCAACCCCGAGTTCCGACGCCAGCGGAACCGGTTGCAGGCCAGCGCCCCACACTGTCGTGCCGGCCGCAATGCGCTCACCGGTGCCCAGGTCCACACCGTCGGCGTCGATCCCCATGACCTGCTCGCCGAGACGGACCTTCACGTTGCGATCGGTGAGTGTCTCGAGCGTGTAGTCGCTGATCCCCTGATCGAACATCGCCAGGAGGCGGTCTCCGTGTTCGACGAGCGTGATGTTGATCCTGCTGATGTCGATTGTCGGGTAGTCCTCGGGGAACACGTGGTGGATGAGCTCGCTCATTGCACCTGAGGTCTCCACCCCTGTGGCTCCGCCACCGACGATGACCACGTCGAGGTACCCCTCGTCGACCAGCGCCGGGTTCTTGGCTGCCTCCTCGAACCGCATGAGCAAGTGCTGCTTCAGTCGAACGGCTTGGGGGAGCGTGTAGAGCGGGAACGCGTGTTCGTCAGCCCCGGCGGTTCCGAAGAAGTTGGCCCGGGCGCCGAGTCCGACGATGAGGTAGTCGTACCCCTGCGGCTCCCAGCCGTCGAAGGTGACGGTGCGGGCGTCGAGGTCGATGCCGGTGACGGTGGCCTGGGCGAAGTCGAGGTTGTCCTGCTGGTGGACGAGTTCCCGGATGGGGTGACCAACGGTGGCCGGGTCGAGGATGTCGGTGGCCACCTGGTACAGGAGCGGTTGGAACGTGTGATAGTCGTGGCGGTCGACGAGCATCACGTCGACGGGGGCTTTGCGCAGCTTGCGGGCCGCACCGATCCCGGCGAAGCCACCTCCGAGGATGAGGACTCTCGGAAGGCCTTGGCGTTCAGTCACGGGAGGGAGGCTAGCGCGTCCAATTCATTTAGCTCGGTGCGATTGGCGAGTGCTGAGGGTGCTGTGCGCACCGAGGTGGTCGGGGCGGCCGGGATCGGTCGTGGCGATCCCGGTACGTTGCTGGCGTGACACTCCGGGTGGTGCAGTGGGCGACGGGTGGTGTGGGCCGGGCAGCGATCGCCGGGATTGCCGAGCACTCGGATCTGGAACTCGTCGGCTGCTGGGTGCACAGCGCCGACAAGGTCGGTGTGGACGCCGGGACCCTCGCCGGCGTCGATCCGTTCGGTGTGAAGGCGACCGACGACGTGGATGCACTCATGGCGCTGCGGCCCGACTGTGTGCTCTACAGCCCGATCTTCGCCGACGACGGGTTGGTGCGGCGGTTCCTCGCCGCGGGCATCAACGTCGTCACTCCGGTCGGGTGGATCAACCCGTCCCCGGAGGAGCGGGCGGAGCTCGACGCGCTCTGCGCCCCGACCGGTGCCACGCTCCACGGCACCGGGATCCACCCGGGCGGTGTGACCGAGCTGCTGCCGCTGGTGCTGTCGTCGCTGTCGGGATCGATCACCCACGTGCGCTCCGAGGAGTTCTCCGACATCCGCACCTACAACGCCCCCGACGTGATCCGCGACTGGATGCTCTTCGGCGCCACACCCGACGCGGCCCGCAGCAGCATCATGCTCGACGTGTTGGGCGCTGGGTTCGGCCAGTCGATCCGCCTGATCGCCGACGCCCTGGGTGTCGAGCTCGATGGCGGACTGCGCACCAGTCACGAGCTCGCCGTGGCGGCCGAGCCGATCGACTCGCCGATCGGGCCGATTGCGTCCGGACTGGTGGCGGCCCAACGGTTCACCTGGCAGGGCACCGTCGACGGCGAGCCGGTCGTGACCGCGGCGGTCAACTGGTTCATGGGCGAGGAGCACCTCGACCCGGGGTGGACGTTCGGCCCCGAGGGTGAGCGGTTCGAGGTCGAGGTCACCGGCGACCCGGGCTGCTCCGCGACCTTCCACGGTTGGCACCCGCCGAGCATCGAGGCGGGCCTGGCCCGCAACCCGGGCATCGTCGCCACCGCCCAGCACTGCGTGAACTCGGTGCCGGTGGTGTGCGCGGCCGACCCCGGTGTCCGCACATTCGTGGACCTGCCGATCGTCAACGGTCGTATCGCGCCGCACCTCCGGCGCTGAGATCGGCGCCTCCCACGGGCACTCCGGTCCGTTCGGACGGGCGGACCGGGTGGCGGGGGACGTAGGTTGCCGTCGTTCGAGGAGCAGGGGAGTGGCGTCGTGAGCAGCTTGCTGGACAGCGTGTGGAGCAACTGGACCGAGCGCGACGTTCCCGACCTGACCGGTCGGGTCGCCGTCGTGACCGGTGGCAACGGTGGACTGGGTCTGGCGACCGTCGATGCGCTCGCAGCGGCGGGCGCCCACGTGGTGGTCGCCGCCCGTGACCAGGTCAAGACCGCCGACGCCTTGGCCGACGTCCGCGACCGTCACCCGTCGGCCTCCCTCGAGGTGGTCCCGCTCGACCTGGCTGATCTGTCGTCGGTGCGCATCGCCGCCGACCGGATCCGTGACGGCCACGACCAGCTCGACCTGCTCGTGAACAACGCCGGGCTCATGGCCCTGCCGGAGCGCCAGACGGCCGACGGGTTCGAAATGCAGTTCGGGGTCAACCACCTGGGCCACTGGGCGCTCACGGCGCTGTTGATGGAGCCGCTGCTGGCAGCCGGTGCGGCCAGAGTGGTGACCGTGTCCAGCATCGCCCACCATCAGGGTCGTCAGGTCGACCCATCGGACCCGCACCTCCGCAACAGCTACTCACCGTGGAAGGCCTACGGGCAGTCCAAGCTGGCCAACTTCCACTTCGGGATCGGTTTGCAGCGGCGCTTCGAGGAGGCCGGTGTGCGGGCTGCCAGCCTGATCGCCCACCCGGGGCTGTCCAATACCGACCTGCAGCGCCGCACCGTCCGTGAGGGTGGTGGTGGTTCGTCGGCGCCGATGTGGGAGACGCTCGCAGCGCGCACGGGTATGTCGCCGACGGTCGGCGCACGGCCGCAGCTGCGTGCCGCGACCGACCCGGGAGCGCACGGCGGGCAGTTCTACGGCCCGCGGTTCGGGTCGTTCGGGCCACCGGTCGTGCTGCCGATCCTGCGTCGGTGGGACCTGGACAGTGGGATCCGCGTCCTGTGGGAAGTCTCCGAGCGGGAGACGGGAATCCCGCTCGTCGTCGGCTGAGCCCGGTCCGCCAGCGACGCCCGCGCCGGGAACGGCTTGCCCGCCCGGTTGGCCAGCGGTAGCGTCAGGATCACGCCGCGGGGTGGAGCAGTTCGGTAGCTCGTCGGGCTCATAACCCGAAGGTCGCGGGTTCAAATCCCGCCCCCGCCACCATCGAGAATCCCT
>Ga0194130_10003061_pt1 | contig 23026 bp, 61 predicted proteins | sample TA2KigsurfametaG_FD_160084 | JGI IMG/M metagenome (GOLD analysis project Ga0194130, IMG submission 160084) | Freshwater microbial communities from Lake Tanganyika, Tanzania - TA2015050 Kigoma 12 surface | ecosystem: Environmental > Aquatic > Freshwater > Lake | place: Tanzania: Lake Tanganyika... | reverse complement strand
CATCCTCCATCTCAAAATCGAGTTCGATGTCATCAACTTGGAATTGCATCAGAAACGAATGATAGGGTGGTCTACATCAAGCACCTGACATTCATCAGTTGCAAACACTAACTCAACAATGAGTTGGTAATACTCATCGGTGCCAGTATCATAGACGGCAACATCAGAATTGAGTTGATCTTCGTTGAGTTGTTGCAACTGTTGCAGGAGTTCTTTGTATGTCATCAGAATTGCCCAGGGAGACAGCCGTTCTCATCCAGAATACCACAACACCAACCCTGGCCGTGGTAGAAGCCAATGTAAAGATCCCAGATTGACAGACCAAAGGCCTCATCACCATAATGGCCTCGGAGATCCCAGCCCAGATAGAAGAATCGGCCTAGGTCGATGTGGGCGGTCTTGGAGCGAACGTTAAAGTGTGGCACGGTCGTTTGCGGTTGACTTGGCTATTGTACAGGGCAGGGGCACCGTTTGGTGCCCCAGTGTGACACCTATTCAGTCGTCCATCCCCATGGCCTTTTTGAGGTTGTTGTAGGCGTTCAGGTAGTAGTCGGCGTCAGAATCCTTGCCAGCGATGCGGCAGTCAACAGCAAGGCACAGCACAGCGGTTCGGACCGTGGACCACTGGGCCTCGGTCATGGTCACAGTCAGCTTGTCAAGGGGGAGAACGTTGGTTCGCATGATCTCGGTTCGGTTGACTTGGCTATTGTACAGGGCATGGCCACCATCAGATGCCCCCGTGTGACAGTTCTCAGACTGGCACCAAGCCGAACCGTTCGATCATAATATCACGTACATGTTCACGGTCGAGACTATCACCATCCGCCCAATGTATACCAGGCGTTGTCAAGTACTGTACGGTGGCATCGATGATCATTGCATCCGTTGCTTTCATGTCATAAATGCCACCAGGTCCATAGAATGAACGAACGTAGTTGATGAATTCCATAATCAGATCACAGTTTTAGTAATCATCTTCTCCAATAATGAAACCATCGGTGAATCCAGAATCGTAAGAGTTAGTATCCGTAAAGAGTTTAATCTTGAGCAACTTTGCAATCAAAAAAGGAACAACGATTGCAAGGGCACCAGGAATAAGAATAGAAAGAAGTGAAGTCATAATCAGATCACCGAAACTTCGACACGCTTGAGATTCAAACCAGCAAGTTGATTCAATACACGATTGTGGATAGAATCACAAGCATTCTTTGCCTTTGAACGTTCGTACCAGATGGTAACACAACCGTCGTAAGTTTGGACTTCGATTCGAATGTCTTTCATTTGTGAATCACAGTGTTAGAATCGGGGTTGAAAGTGACCTCGGTGAGAACATCAAAATCCTCAGTCATCTTCACGTAGTTCCATTCACCTTCATTCTCACCAGTTTGGTAGATGTGAATGAAACCTTGGGAATCGGTTTTGATGTAGCAATTCTCGTCGAAGTTCTCCTCGTCGAGAAGGTAACCTGCAGACAGGAGTGCGTGAACGAAAGTCATTCCGTCTCGGTGAACACTTCGCTATCATCGTCCATCGGAGTCTCGTTGTCAACGGCTTTTTGATTAGCAGTCCTCATACGTTGCATTAGCAATTCTGATTCATATCGGCCGTTGCGACTGGTGGCATACCAGAGTATTGTGGCCACTGCGGCGAGTCCGGCCACTCCCAGGAAGGCCGTGATGTCGTTAGGAATCGTAACGTAGTCGGGTTGCATCGGTTTAAATCGGTGGTAACTTGGCCAATATAAAACCCCCTGACTGATTTGTCAAGGGGCTTGTGGTTATTACTTAGTAACTGTAGTCTTCATCGAATTGATTACTTTTACTTCGAGTTTTAATCTTAAAGTCTTTATATTGTTGTTGCATTTCTAGATCTCGTTCAACGAGTTTCTTTTTACCTGCACCACGATCTTTTTTGTTCTTTGCAAAGAAGGTCGCGTGTTCTTGATTGTTTCTACGATAAGTTCTGGCCATTGTTAACTGTAAGTGTTCTCCTAATTGTTTACTCGTAATCAAATTCAATATTGAATTCAGATGCGTCATCATACTCATAATATGATGATTCACCCAATACATCATTAATAATTTCTTCTAAATCTTGTTCGGTTTCGTACATCCAGGGATCCATAGTAGTTGTATACTATTAATAATATTTAGTAGTCAATCTGTGTAAATTCTAGATCCCTTTTAAGATTATTAATAAAACGACCACTGGACTTCACATTGTTCTCATCATAAAGATAATAATGTTCCATAACGGCCAGTTTTGCTTTATTGAAGTCATTACATGTATAATAATATTTTTTATCAGGTTGATCTTCACTAGTATTGTTCTGAACGTATTGAATCATAATAACTTCATTATCTACGTCAAGGCCAACCATCGAAATGGCCGATGAAGTATCATCACATTCAACATAGAAGCGAGGATCAGAATAGCTTTTTTCCATTGGTAAGTTCTTTAGTGAACAATAATAATAATACAGGGTCTCGGAGGGATTGTCAAGTGGCTTATTAATAATTAATAATAAGGCCTCTAAGCAACCTTTGATCCTTGACAGAGCCATCATACTCGATTCTAGAGGCCTTTGTCAAGGCCACTCTGAGGGTTAATGAATAATAATCAATAATACGCATATGTATAATAATAATTTAGTAATGAGAACCCTAGTAAAATCATTTAAAAAAGTTACTATTTTGAGTGTTTTTCAGAATTTCCGAGGGGTAGTAAGGTAATAGTTAATAATTAATAATATTTTACTGTTTTTCTGATTTTGAGGGTTTCAGAATATGGTATGGCCAGAGGGGTTGACAAGCCGTTCGATCCATGGTAGACTCGCTTACCTTGTACGCCCTCCGTACCTTTAGAGATATTTCCGTAGTAATCAATAATAATCGCATATTTATACAACTTTTTTTAATCCATATTTTTCTCTCACTTATCTTTTTTTTAATCTTTTAAAGTTTTCCACAAAATCCACAGGATTGTGAAAAAACTCCGCAACTCTAAATTATTTCTTCATATCCTCTTCAAATGTTACCCACTTCGCTATACCAAGGCACATCAATATTGTATCATGCTCACGACGATATAATTCCCAATCTTTTTTAACCATGGCACGATATCTTCGTTGATAGGCACAGCACCAAACATCACGAAAGATTTTATCCTTTTCAGTCATTCTGCTGCTCTCCATTGTTTTCTCATTATAACATACTCTGGATCATATGCGGCAGTATCTCTCACTTTTTTAAACACTCTAGCTGCCTTTGCTTTCTCATTAGTGAGACAATCTGTTTCCTGTGGAAGAATCTCTCCTTGAAGATTATATTTCTGACCACTGGAATGATTGGCATAGCGTCTTGCTCTTGTAAAACCCATCTCCAAGAATTTCCTCGCCATGTCCATACCAATGAAATCTTTCCTCCGTTTATAATCACAAAACATGGCGTAAATTGTATCAGCAGAATGACGAGCAGTTTCTTCATTTACAAATCTCCAGTGAGCACAAATATCGTTTGTATAAGGGCGAACCAGTAGAACTCCTTGTTCACCCCTTCCAATGCGATAAAGATGGCGATTCTCCGTAAGTGTGAAGTCCAGAACTTTATAGTCCAGGGCATAATTAAACTCTTTCACCTTACAACTGGTAGTTGACGGATATACTCTCTTGCATCTTCTACACTATTTGCATACTCATCTTCAAATAGTTGTTTAACGACATGATTAGTATCAGTGTCTGGCATCCATGCATGGAATGAATTATCAATGATAAGTTGTTCCATCATTTCTTCATTGGTATGATACTTATTGATGTACTGTTCAAGTGTATATCCATCATAGATGTCACTATTCAGATTAGCACGAACAAATCGACCTAGGCGTTGAATGTTACCAACTGTGATGTGTACCTGATCTGATGTTTTTTTGTTTTTTGCATGTACAGACATGTAATGACTTAAGGAAGAAATATCAGTTCCACATACTCCCTTGTATACAACAAGCAAATAATGTAAAGGATCTGTTGGATCTTTCATTCGTTCTTTGAGTTCATCTTCAGTGATTCTCTCTCCATCACCATTCAAAGTAAAAGTTTTACAACCATCTTTATTCAAGATTGCAATCACATGATCATCCATATCATAATTTGCATATTGAATCAAATCCTGACGCAGTTGTTCATGCATAACCTCTAGTGTCCAAGGATTAGATCTAGGAGTGTCAATACGAGCGGCACAACTAATCATTGCACACTTTTTAGTGTTTGATTCCTCAATTGAATTTTGATGATGTTTGACAAACTCTTTTAGAATGAGACCTGTGTGTTTGACATCATACAGGTTGAAAGAACTAATCCATCCATTTCGTGTAAGAAGATTCTTTTTCGGACACATTTTATTGGCAATTTTGAATGACAGTCCTTCGGCAGGACGAATTTCACCACGTTGTTCACGATTAGCTGTTGCAGTCATACCGAACACGAACGGACTCTTTTTAGCAATATGAGCACAGAATTCAAACAATTTAGCTTCATAAGATCTTGTACCACTATTACCAGTCACCAAATTGTAATTCTCCTGACACGAACACAACCAAGTATGAGATTCGTCTACCATAACAGAAATCTTGATATCATCAACCATCAGTCGATTGACGAAATCTCTCGTCGCATCACTCGTGATTGCCGCATTTGTCATGGAATACACCACAATATAACCTTTTGCAAGGTACTGTTTCTCAATTTTACGCAACTGACTTTTCAGATTGCCAGTTCTTTCCATAGTGGTGACATACTTAATTGTTTTACCAAGAGTCTGACTCAGATGATCACACGCCTGTTCGAACTTATCGTGTTCAAAACTAGACGTTTCTGGTACAGAATACATCAACAATTGAGGACCTTCATTGTTGGGAAGATCAATCAGTGTACGAAGGAAACTGTTGGTGTATGCATGAGTTTTACCTTGACCCATTTTACCAACAAAAATAGTCATGGTATGTCTACGATCATAAAACTTTGGATCGTAAATCTCCAGACAAAAAGGAGTAGTAAGAAAGTCACGATATGGATCCGTGTTCTTCATTGATTGCATATCCTTGAGTGTAATTGTCATTTGAGTTCAGTTAATTCGTATGTAATGTTAATGAGGTCTTGACGGTCTAGGACTTCTATACCGTTCTGTGCAGTATAACACCTCACGGCGTCAGATGCAAGTCTTAGAATAGCAGCAACAAGTTTTGTTTCAGTATCCGCACCATTCTGTCGTGCGTCCCATACTGCATCCATTAACTGTTGGGCACGTTCACTCATTGTTCTAGCATATCAATGCGATTTTGAATTTCGTACAAGCAATTTGTCGTTTCAATGTTTTCAGCTTCCAATCGATCCACATCTGCTCGTAGCATGTCCACATCTGCCCTTAGTGCAGACAGAAATTCAGTCAAGCTGACATTTGTCTCAGATAGGTCGTCATGGATTGTAATTCGAATGTTGTCTAGGTGTTTCATGGGGATTTTCAATAAAGATTTCAGTAGTTGTTCCGTCATTCCAATGTCGTATGACACCTGCAATAATGAAACAATTAGTAGTTAAATACGTTGCAAAAATGATTGTTCTAATCAGTGCGATTTTGTCGGCGACTCGATTTTTTTTGTGTGCCTTTTCTCCGAGTGCTTTTGCCCACAGTCTCCACATTGTTTGACTCCATAACATAATCTTTTTTCGTGAGTTGATGTTGTGAAATGAATTTTTCCGCATCTTCTACGCATTTGAACCAACACACTCGTGGTTCATTTGTTACTTCTATACGATATGGAAACTTCTCAAACGGAAACTTTGCGGATGGTGTAAACTCTGTCATTCAAACTCTCCAGTACGATTTGTATTGGAAGTAACACCTCGATTTTGAAGTTGCATAATGTTTGAATTTTGTGCATTAAGAATAGAATGAATCTCATTATACTGTGCATCAACCCGTTTTGTCAAGTCTTGCAATTTTTCGTGTTGTATGATAACAAGGCAGTTTGCTGTGAAGATCCATCCCCACACCAGACACTTGCCAAGATCAGTCATCAGTTTGTCGTTCATGTTCTAATTGTTCAATGCGGTGTTCTAACTCTACAATTTTATCATATAAATTATGTTCTTTAAAAATCGGTTTATCAGATGGTTTTATAAACCATTTAAACAAAGATAGTATCATGGTTTTTCCATTGGAATATCTGTGTCTCCTGGAGACATGTCTCCTTTGCCTTGTAGAGATTTGGTCAACAGTTCTGTATACTGTTCGAGATACTTGGTATCAAATGCAGGTATACCACTTAAGGTGATTTCGCGGTGCATACGATTCAATTCATTCCATTCGTGGTCATTCATGCGGAAGTTTCGCGGAATTTCTCCGCACTAATGTTTACATTGTTCATTATAACACGGAATGTGCGAAAATCCACACATCTATAGATTTCTTCATGTTTGTTGTTCCTGTCTTTGAGTATAAACAGAATCAAACAATTGATCCAGAATCTCAGAACAGTTCCAATAGTCAGTTCCGTTCAATGCAGTTTTGTCATACTGATACCTGCGTACTGCAGTGTACATCAGTTTGTATTGTTCTTGTGTAAAATTCATCGTCCTGTCATGTCAACGTATTCTTGTAGTTTACCATGTCGAAAGTGCAATCGCAACCGAGGCCAATCTTCCCATTTTCCGTCCCAGTTGGCAGGATACACTTCAATATATTTTGTAATGTAGTGTGGTCGGTATTTACCATGCACACCAGTGGGAATCCATTCATAATTAAGAAACTTGCGCTTCTCATCATACCGATCATCGGTTTTAGCAATCTCCTCAAATGTATGTGTGTTCATATAGCTTGGTTGCCACAATTGACCAGACGGGTCTAACCAATAGTCAGTCATTGTGCCACCAATACCATCTTCAATGTCTTTGGTTTGACACACTGTATTTGTAAATTGCTCACCCAAATCATATGATGAGCGAAAATAGTCGAACATCCCCATTATACATCCCACTCCCTAGCTTCCCAATCCATTAAGCACATGTTAGTTTGCTCCTTGTCAGTGTAGTTATCGTAGGCATATTGACGACACTCTTCTTCGGTGCCCTCAAATAGCATTTCATACATTTTGTGGTCTCCATAGTAGGTTATCTTATATAGACCCCACTCATCGTAGCAATCAGGAAAGATTGGCATTATACCCACCCCGCAAAACTAAAGATGTATGATAGTCCCCATTCTAACGTATGTGGTGGCAATTCGTCAATATGCTCAAATACAAGACGCCTTGCATGTAAAATACGTTCTTTACCGACTGCAAGTAAATTAGCTTTAGATCCTTTGAGAAACTCATTGAAATCTTCTTGATTGTTTTGTTTTGCACCAGAGATATACAGTCTTCTCATTTCAGTAAAGAGTTCTGCGGTTTCAGGTGCAAATGTAACCACTTTATCGCCTACAGGTATTTCCATACGTTTCATACATCCCATGGAAAACTTCATGGCATTTCTGGTTTCTTCTAATGTTAAGGCGTCTTCATCCTCATCACGAAACTTATACTGAATAATACCATTCGTACATTCAATCACTCTCAACAGAGCGATCTTATCTTTTTCTATATCAGATAGTGCTTGAAATCTTGTGTTCCAGTCGATCATAGTTTAAATCCTTTTTTATTTTTTTTCTTTGGTTCTTTGTGGTCTAGAACCTCAACGTGACTTAAAAAGTTACCACTACGCTCAAACCACCTGCGCTGCACATCTTCATAGTTATCAAAGATAACAGATTCGCCAGTGCTCGTCACTAATTTATAATCGTGACGAAGATAAGGTTCGTCCGATGTTTGGCGGTAATAACGTGGATCAGAAGGATCAATCAGTTGTGTCATAGTTCGCAAGTTTCATTACTGTAGTATACTTTGAGATTATCACCACCAATATTCATGTGGTAAATCTTGCCATCATTTGTATAGATACCAATCCATACATGACGACCTTCTTCCATTGTTTCATAGTGAAACATCTTAACATCTTCCAGCACGATTTCGTCTGGGTTTTTTTCGGAACGAGCATCAAAGTTAATCACGATACAAATACCTTAAGTGTGCGTCCATCATCTTGTTGTGATACTTGAACATTAGCGCAGTCATACCGAACAAACTCTCTTCCATCACCAGAAATAACTTCCACACGATTGATAAGTGGATAAGACTTGATATAGTCTCCGTTTGGTGCTTCATAATCTACATCATCTTCACCTTTGAAGTCCTCATAATCAATTCCAAGTGATTCTAATGCTTTGTTTTCTGCTTCTCGTTTTGCTGCTTCTTCAAACATTTCATCGGGGTAGGGTTCTTGATTCATCATAAGTTGTCGGATTTTCTCCTTTCCATATTGTGTGAGTTCTTGTTTTTTACTACGAAGTTCTTCAACTTCTTCTTGAGTCAGATTGACCCAGGGCATATCATCGTTCATCGTGGTGGAGGACAATATAAGAAATACTTGTATTCGGCAACTTGGTGCGGTGCATATCTTACCACATCACACTCTTTGTACTTATCAACCACTTCAAATGATGATTCTGCTGGTTTACCACCAGAACTAACATTGATGATTACAAGCATAATTATGATGAATGCAGCAACGACACCACTAGTAGTGAGTGCAGCACGAAGAAACTCTTCGAGAGCATACTTATCTTCTTGTGTCATTGTGGTGGGGGCATCGTAAGAATTTTAGCGGTTGTTTCTTGATACTTCATAAACGTTTTCAATACTGATTTAAGTGTGAGTCGCAGTTCTTCTACATTCTCACACTGGTCAATTGTTCTTGCCATTTTTTCATACTCAAACATCTTTGAAGGACTATCAAGTTTGATATTATCTGGATTTCCTATCATTTTTTATAAGACTCTAGTTTAAGTTGAGCACTGAGTAAGTTAACTTTATCTTCAATACAAGTAAGTCGTTCCTCAATAGTATCTATATAATTCTCATCAATTGCTTCTTTCTTTGCTGAATAGGGATCAATCGTTGCCATAGTTCCTTGTAGTGAATTGAGTAGTGGTTCGTCGAATAACATAGAATTTCTGTAGGTCAAGCTTCCAGTGCGATACCATTCTAAGTTGCGTGGTTTGAAATGTAATAGGTTGAAGCGAATCTCAAACTTTCTGTATCGGATTGAGATACCAAATAAATCATGTGGACCAATACCAAACAGAATGGATGGAAACCATTCAGTAGCAGGAAACTCATCCCATTGCACTACACAATCAATGAATGCAAACTTAGGATAGTTTGAGAGCACATGGAAATACCATTCGTGCCCATAATCTTCGTAGTAGACGTAATCAAAGAGTTTCATTTGTCTTTACCATTAAGAATCTTGTCAGCATCAGTGTGATAGAAATCCATTGGTTTATTCTTATTAAGCAACTGCAACACATATCCTTCAAAATCAGTAGAATCTGATTCGTAGATGACATGACCGTGGTTGTTGTCACTCTCGGTATAGTTACCAAGATAATCAGCAAAGGTTAGAAATACTGCCATAGCACGAGATTTGTCATGCTCTGTGAGTGTTTTGTGTGGGTGTGCAATGATACACATAATCACATTGAATAACTCTTTCAGCGTATAAGAAAACGCTGGTGCCTCTTCATTCAGTTTTAGCAAATTGCTGGTCATTTCAACCTCCTCCGAAAACATAATTAATAACACCTGCGGGATGATTGATGTTTTCAATCACCTGAAATGTCGCATCCTTAAAATCTGTTTGTGCGTCAATAATCTCACCACCTGACCACATCTCATAATGCTCAAACTTTTTCACATAAATCTCTTCACAATGAGACATAGATTCAGCAGCAATTACACACATTCCACGAGTAACATCCCAAAGAACATCGCTGATAATATAGAGATTCATTTTACTTTGTCTGCCTCCTCACAGGATTTCCAAATGTCTTCACAGATTTTATCAACAGTTGGTCGGTCTTTGTAGTATTGATAGTTACGCATCAACCAACCTGTAATATCCTGGCACAAATCATCGGCATCAGAATGGTGGATGTATTTGCTTACGATTTTGTGTAGTGATTCAGTCATAGTTCATCATCCTCCCATTCAGTGTGTCCTCAATTCCCAATGTTTGACATAAGTCAACCACGGTTCTTCTTTCTGTTGCATAGTAGCATACCAGTGGCGTCCAAATTCATCCAAAGCATCAAGATGATGGACGCCATGTGCATCAATGCATCGTGTGATATGTTGGAATGTTTGTGGTTTCGTCATAGGAAACTCTCAAGATATGAGATGATCATACGCATAGAACCTTCATCTGTCAAGCGGGCTGCAGGACAGAATCCCAAGTGGTTGTTATGAGTATTCAACCAGTGCCGCATGTTTAGATCACCTTCCTCACAAGATTTTCCATCTGGGCCTTGACCCATCATGTTGTAGAGAAGAGTATAAAGATACACGAATTTCGTCTTATCAATCTCTCCTACAGAGATTCGGAGGATTTGTGATACCTTGAGTGCAGCATTATCAAGGATTTCTTGATCAGTCATAGCACCTCCCATTCAGTTTCCCAATGGCAGTCTTCATTTACATTGACCCAGAAGCAGTATTTCTGATTCTCACTAACAAGAAACAGCATACCATCTCCTTTGTCCTGCTCAACAACACAGATAGGATTACCATCCATAGAGTTAGCAAGACGGTTCTTTGCCTTGCTAGATTTAGGTTTTACAGTCACACGTCGCATTGTTCTTCATCATCAGTTAGAACAGTTCCCATTAGACCTTTTTCGATACGCTCCCACTCTGCGTCTGATTCTTTCATTTCATCAAACTTCTTCCTCAGGTCTTCACCCAAAGTCAATTCAAATTCATCAGCAACGTTACGCATATTCTCTACACTTCGGTCTTCAGCAAATGCGAGACCACAACCACCTTTCATAATGGTAAGTTCATCGTGACCCATCGCACGGGCAACAGTTGCGAAGAAACGAAACAGTTGATGAACATTAAGGTCTTCAGCAGGAACCTCAAAAGTGTAATGCTCTTCGGGGAGCATCATATCACAAAACCCACTGCTGTAATGGGGGTAAGTCCATTCAGTATCAAACTTAACCTTGAGAGTTGCTTTGTAAGTCATTTGCGAAGTTCTGTGCAGGGTTTTTTGTTTGTAAGGTAATCATACACCACATATCACTGTCATGTCAAGCGAAAATAGTATAAGCAAAAACGATATTACATATAAGCAATTGTGATTTGACTTATTCCTTTGTTATGATGTATTGCTTTTCGTACTCTGTGATGATTGTGGGCACTTGCAAGATATTATTTACTTTAGTTTTTGCATCCAACAACTCAATATTTATATGACTGTATTTGTGGGTTGTTGGAACTAAGATACGAAACCCATCTTTTGTATTACGTGTGAGTGTTCTCAACTTTGTATTTTCTTCTGGTGTTACTGTTATTGTACGGCATGAATCAAAGTAGATTTTCATGAACGTTTCTCTTGAGGATAAAAAGTAATCATGGTGATCCATGATCAGTCTCGCAATAAACTGAGGAGAAAAACAATGGTCCTTTGTTACTTTTTCTTTTTTTATCTTAGCGAGAAGCGCGTCTGCACTGATCAAACCACTATCGTTTGGATGACCAGAACAAAAAATCAAATCATAGTAAATTCGCGTGATTGGTCGTTTAAGATCTGGATTTTTCCAGTTTTCTATGTTTGCTTTCATACTGTCATAGGCAACAGTAGCATAGTTTTCCCAATTTTTCAGAGTTTTTCGTCCCATGGTGCAGGTCGAGAGAGTAGTTGTCGTAAGAATGGAGTCGGTGGGGGTGGGTTGTTTATCTTCTCTATCATAAAGTCAAAGTCCTCTTCTGTCAAGTAGATAGTCTCTGGAATCTCATCAGGAGAACTTATGAACATATCACTTTCATCAGTATTCTTGATGAATGAATCATATTCCATGGTCCACCAACCATAGTTTAATTGATACCAAAAATCTGCACACAAATGTCTATCATCAAGTCGATAATCATCATGAAAACACAAACGATACCAATACCAGAATGGGTTGATAAGTTTAGTGTTAGTCATCGATCACCTCAAAACATACTGAGTTAAACTTTAATTTTAGCACACCACGTAATTCAATCCTAGTGTGCTGTGAATGCACTTCTACATGCTCCACATAGTATTTGTCACCTACGATTAGGATACCAGTTGGATCATCGTTGTTGCCCCATCTAACCTGCTCTGGTGAGCATCCTAGAAACTTAACTGTATCGCCTGCTTTGATTATCATTGTTGTGTTCTTCTAGTTTGTCCATTAAACTATCAAAAGATTTAATTTGTTCAATTCGACAAATAGATTCTGAAATTGCATTGCAGACTACAGGGCGTTCGTTCCTTGCTGCAAAAGCAAGTGCATTACGCATTGCTGATTGTGCTTCTTCAAGTGAATCTACTACTTGCTTAGATAATGCCATTAGTCAGATGCCCTCCATTGTGTATACACTGATGTTTCTGTTTCCAAAATACGATTAGCTTGAAATGCTTCTACAGTTGTTAGAATCTCATGTGCTTTTCTTTTTGCTACTTGCTCATCCCAATGTTTGTGCTCCCATGCATCATAGAGATGCTGGACGAGAGTGTCAATTAACTTGTCATAATGAGTCATGTTATTCAATAGCTCCACAGTAATTTCCAAGTTGATCCAGAATCATTTTTGCTTCATTTGAAAATGAAGTTGCTAACTCGATGTTTCCCTCTAGGGTTTCTTCAACTGACTTTTCAATTAGTTCTTGAGCAGTGTTCCAGAGATAAGTCTCTTTGGCATCCATGATTGAAGTAACTCCTAAAAACTTGTATTATTTAGTCTTTGGTTTGTAATTACGTCGGTTCGGTTGATTTGGATTTCTACTAGAACGACGTTTTGGTTTACGTGGATTCATGTCCTCCATCCAAAGGATGTTGTAATCATCTCCTGGTTCTACTTTTGCCCATATGATATACTCATTAGCAAAAGCAAGTGCATCATCTGATCTACCTTGTGATGCTAACCACATCATACGAGTTTCGACTTCATCAAGACGAGTTTCAATCATGTCTGCAAAATCAACCATCAGGGGGTAACCTCCATATCATCCATAGTTAAAATCATACCAGAATCCAAAATTTTTGTCAAGGTGCAGTCACCAGACCACGTGTAGCGCATGAACTCCTCCAATTCATCCAAATTTGCAAAGTCTAAACGAGAACCCATATAATCCTTGAGATGTAGTGAATATTTCATCACTCACACGAGGCTGACACTGCACCACCACCCAAGACCGCACCCAGAGGAATGGCCCAACTCCAAGAATCACGTTTGGCAATTGCTGCGGCAGTGCCGCCACCTAAAAGGGCACCAAGCACCACGGGACACCTGCGACGAGGAGCTGAATAGTGTGGTTGTTGTGGTTGTGGTTGATAAGAGTTATAACCACATTGAGTTGGATATTCTTCCACAGTGGTATAACCTTGTACATAGTTACCAGAACCATCTACATAACCAGGAGTATACTTTTCTCTATATCCTTTGCAGGACTGGTAGTAATTGGTTTGTTGTGCCTGAACTGGTAGAACAGGTAAAAACAAGAGAGATGCAATAAGTGCGAGTTTCATTTTTCGTTAACAATTTTGATTCTGTTGTATTTAGAATTTTCACGATCCTTCATAAACTCAAGATACAATTCTTTTGCAATTTCATTTTCGGGATACTGAACTGAATAAGATGCAAGAGATTCTATCAAGGTGAACTGTTCGGGAAGAGTGAACATCAAAGGCCGATTTGGTTTCCAAGTGTCCATTGGTGTTCAGTCGTAGTTTTCAGTCGTCGTAGTTTCACGAAGCAATTCATCGATACGTTTGTTTGCACGGTAGTTTTGAATGATGTCCACCACACAATAACCGAAGGCAAATCCTGCCATGATTGAAGTAATCATTTGTTTTTATCCTCCAGATAAAAGAGAGTGAAAAAGGTGGAGATAACTGCACCACCGATGATGTAAAGACCTACAGTGACCATGATTCAACGCAGGTAAAGATAACCACCCGCCCAGTTTGCACGGCGGAACATCTCTTCACGGGAAGGAATAGAGAGCACATTGAAGCGAACATGCTTAGCAGGAGCTTTGATGCTAGCAGGTTTGAACACATCACCAGTCTTCTTGTCGATGAAAGCGTGAATAGAATCACGACGACCATCGATATACATGAAGACTTTATGATACTTACGACCAGAAGACTCAAGGGCAAAGAAATAACCATCGGGAGCAGTCTGCTGGAGAGCATCACACAACATCATACCGTACTTGACGATGTTGAGGTGGATGGTGTTGAGAGCGTCTTGCTCTGCTTGGAACTGGGCGAACGTGGTCATTGGGGATTTCCTTTGATTGATCTTAGTATACGACAAAAAAGAGGCTATGTCAACATGGCCTCTAATAAGGATATCTGATCACTTCCATAAGTTACGCTGAATCAAAATTTTACGGATTTCTTCATAAATAAACTCTTTCAGTTTAGGATCTTCAGTCTTTTCAAACGCATCATACATGCGCTGAAGATAGTCATCTGGTTTTGCAACATAAATCTTGTCCGATTTTGACATACCAATTTCACTGAGAGAAGAACCTGCTTTTACTTTTGGTCTACCGAAATTACCAGAAACAATACCAGTTGTACGAAGTTTCGGTTTGATTTTAGAGAGATTAGAGTTAGTCATTCTATGTGACAATCGGGATGAAAGGATTTCATTTGTTCGCAGATTTGTGCTTGACGGTTCTTGTAACCCTCAAACATTTTATTATCACGTTGAATCAAAAATACATTCCAACCAAAAATAAATGCAAATCCGAGAAAAATTGCAGCAATATATTTGGGAGAGAGATTCATGCGTTGTAACCTTGTGATTTTAGAATGTGGCGGCGTGCATCATATGCATCAAGTTGGGATGCAAATTCTGCAATTTTCTGGTAATTTTGTCGATCATACAACCCCCAGCGAGTTGTACCATGAACACCACGAATCACATAGGGATTGTCAATACCAAGAGGATAAGGTTTCATGTGGGTGGTTTTCTTAACTACATTAGCAGTATAAAACGAAAGGGCTGAAACCGCAAGGGCCCAACCCATCAGTGTCTCTTATCAGTCGTTGTTCAATGATTCACTTACTGTATACAGTTTATTGTATAGTGTTGAAACACTTCCATGTTCTTTTTCAATCAGTCTTTCCATACTATTGTTAAGTAATTGAAGTGATGATAGAATAATTTCGATCTCATGAATGTTGAGACGTACAAAGTCTTCTGTCATTTGTTCATTTAGAAGAGGAGTTGTTAAAAATTGCATTTGCAAGAAGGATGATGATAAGGTTTTGCCAAAAAGCAAGACTCACACCAAACCACGAAAGAATTAAACCTAAAGCAAGTGCTTCAATTGAAATTCCAATGAGTGCAAGGAAAAGCACTCCAATTGTAAGTCCTACTGCACTACTTGTTTTCATGCCGAATCTCCTGGTAGTTGTACCCAAACCCAAGTAAGGATTTGTTGTTTTGTTTGATCTGTTCTTGTACCTGTTTCGCTTTATATTGACGTTTCTTGAATTTAACATAGTCTTCTGCAGAAAGATAATCTTCTGGATTTGATTGTTTGTTCTTTTTCATGCTGCCAGTGCTCCATTCGGAATCTCTTGCGCTTCAAGGTATGAATCGTGCCATTCACAAGTATCATAGCACAACCATTCTCCTTGTTGAGTATAAACATATCCAAACTCTTCTGCACCTTGAGTGAGATAGTCACCAAGATTTTTATCAAGGCGTGGAGGACAATCTTCACCACGCTCAGAGTAATACTGAGGACCATACTCTGACTTATTTTCCACACCTTCATCGGTGCGAAACTTCTCATTAGTCCAGCAGCAGGACATATCACCACCGTCAATCAGTTCGGTGGCAAGTTCTTTGCTGTTGTAATGAGTTTTCAGGATACGACCCAACCATTCAGGATAACCGTCCCAGTGGTGATAGGCAGAGAGGACACTGCCATCAGAGAGTTCGATACCAATGCGTGAGCGAGTTGCCATGAGGTGTTTTTCGATTACCTTGTAAGAATACCAGGGATACCGAGGCGTGTCAATCACAATTGAATTAGTTGTTTTTATTGGTCGTTTGTTGTTTGATTTGTTTTTCTAATTCATCAACATTTCTTGCTAATTCTAAAGAATTATTCACCGATTTAATGTACATTTCATGTAGAATATTGTAATTTGTTTGAAGAGTTTCCAACTTTAGTTTGGTCTCTTCTAATTCTGCATTGAGACACATCGCATCCAATTCAAGATCTGTGTATTTAACATCAATACTTTGATTGTTCACTATACTTTGTAAGTGTTTGATTTTGTGTTCATGTTTATCAATATACAATTTCAAAATATTTACGAATGAAGTGTATAATTCTTGATATTCTATTTTTACTTGACTTGTATATGATTCAAGTATTTTGTGAATGTTTCTGAAATTTGATGTGTCAATGTCCAGTTCATCAAACAATCCTAAAAACAAATTAATCTGTGTATTCGTCATCGGTTAAGTTATCCAATGCTCTAGAAATTGCTTGTGTAATTAAATTTTTGATCTCTTCTTCGCTTAGGTTGTTTAGAAAACTCCATTTGGGATCAGCTTCATCCCACGAGAGGGTCAGATTACCATCATCCTCCTCGATCACCTTAAATGAATCATCCATCGATATCCTCCAAGATCCAAGTTTCTTTTTCTTTCTTTCTGAGTTTTTTAAGGTCCTTCATCATATCTTTAATCTCCTGGTAGGCCTGTTCTGGAGAAATCTTGTCTCCTACTTCCAGACCTACAATCAATTGGACCTTATCTCCAAAACGAGCAAGAGCTCGTTCAAATTGTGTTAATTCTTCGTACATAATATTATGCTGTTACTCGTTCTTTGCGTTTAATGTCAGAAGAATCCCATGACTTACCTTCCTCCCAACCATCGCTGTAACCTTCTAGGTAAACAGCATACAGAAAAGAATCCAACACGTCCTTGGGAATATTATACTTTGCAACATCAAAACGAGAACAGATTTTGGAAAAGTTTTTCTGGTTCATGGTAGTAAAAAGCAACAGGATTAATCTACACCGTATTTAGAAATTTGTCAAGACCCAGTTCAACGAGAGTAAGAATGAACTGGGTCTCCATCAACAAAAATGGTACGAAACACATTCTTGAGACGATTGATGGTATCTTTACCACTGTTCTGATATACAGGAACCGTGACAAAACCTGCAGATTTACGGTACATATGCAAAGCACCAGCAGGAATTTTACCAGATGCAATATCAGATGCATCATCACGATCCAGACGAATCACACGACCGATCGTTTGCGCCATTTCAATCACATTCAGATTGCGAAGGAGGACGCAGTGGGTCAAACCAGGGACGTTAATCCCTTCAGAAAGGATCGAATAATGGAACAAAATGAACCTTTTTTGTTTGTTCCGACCGTAAGTAGTCAAAGTGTCAAAAAACACCTCACGACTGACCTTTTTACGATTTACATACGCACCGTGCTTGGAGGTGATATGAAGAATCTCATATCCACGATTCTGCAGTTCTTGGATGATTGCAGAACCAGACAGCATGTTCCACAGAATCTTGGTGTTTGGTGCAGCAACAAGAACCTTGGAGGAAGATTCGTCAGGAAGATTGTCTACGATATTGAGAATCGTTTCACAATCAGTTTTCGCAGCAGTATCCTTACGACGAACATCGTCAATCTCAAATGCAGAGATTTCTGCAGGGAGAATACTACCGTTCTGAATCAGTTCTGGTGCAGAAACAGTGATCAGATTCTCACCATAAACCATATGATTGTTCATACCATTCGCAAGAGGATTGGTATGATACTTGGGAGTTGCAGTAAAAAAGAACGACTTATCAGACATAAACGACATGATAGCAGTCGAAGTGAAGAAGTTTTTCTTCACAGAGTTGTGTGCTTCATCGAAATACACAACGTCAATGTCAATACCAGACTCTACAATGCGATGCAGAGAATTATAGGTGGTGAAGATAATAAGATGTTGGTTGTTTTCTTGACACAGACGAAACTCGGAGTTGATTTTATCCGAGTTGGTGGTCTTGGTGAAATGAGTTTCTCCAGTGTGAACGTGGAGATACTTCACAGAATCAACGGTGTTGACTTCATCAAACTCACTACAGAGTTGAGAAGCAAGCAGAATACGGGGTGCAACAATCACAGTAACCATCGGAGAGACGGACTGTGACATGCGACAAATCATGTCAAGAAAGATAACCAGCGACTTACCACCACCAGTAGGAATGTAGAGAGTACCCTTGTATGCATTGCGAAGAGCATCAAGAGAACGAATTTGGTGGGAACGAAGTTTCACAGAAATCTCAACTCTTTATATACAATACCAAAAATCCCTGTCCAAGTCAAGAGTCTTGGATAGGGATTAGTAATCAATATTTGTGACGGACATCAAATTTACTAATGAAACATTTTGCCTTCTTTTTTAGTTGTCTGGTCCTGGCGCTCCTTTTCGGAGACTTATCGTTTCTACCCATTTTACGGGGTGATTCGTGTGATTTGAGTCTCATGACTGTGGGTTCCTGGTTTTGTATTGTACAGGAGGGTCGTCATTTTGTCAAGTGTTATTTTTATTCCCGTTAATTTTATCATCAAAAGTATCAGAAAATAGTCTTCGTGATTCCCATGTTTGTCCTCCTTCCTTTCCTTTACATGGGTTAGTGCATTGGTCAAACTTTTCATATTCACCTCTCTTCAACAGATTGTTGCAGACTAGTCCAGCAAGATCTTTCTCATTACCTTTTTTGTTGGTTCCTGTCCAGTAATGTTGCCCATCGATCCATTGTGCCGAACAAATACTACACTGTTTGATATTCATGAGAAAAAACCCTCACATAGAATAATACTATGTATAATAGTATAACTATAAAATAAAAGTTGTTATTTATAATACTTTTTAAGATTCTATATTTAATTGTAACAATTTGTTAGGATTGTTCTACGTGATATTTGCCCCATTTACCTAAGGGACAACTAGATGGTGCAAATGCTGTTTTGGCATTCATAAAACATCCACATTCTGCACAACGATATGTTTCTGGTAGAAACTTCTCGCAAGATTGACATGTAGACAATCTAGATTCTTTAATATCATCAGGAACCAATATTGGTTTGCCTTGAAATGCATTAACAAAACCTTCCATAGCTAAATTTCTAATGCTATGAATTTTTTCAACGATGTCTTTAACTTCTTGATTGGTTCTGATTTCCATTATTCTAATTCACCACCAGTTACTTCTACTTCTGGTTCAGTTACTTCTTCAGATGATCCCCCCTCTAGAAGTTGAAGAGTTTCTAACCCACCAACTAATTTAGTACGATACTCATTGAGTCTTACAATTTCAGATTGAAGTTTCTGAATTTGTTCTTCAGTATTCTTAAGCTGTTCTTCAAAACTTTCTTTGATTTTATCAGGTCCCATTTTTAATCTCCAATTGAATGATACGATCAATCATAACATATTTAGTATGGTTTGTCTAGGGGGTTGAAAAATTACTTTATGCCCAACCACCCTGAGCCGTAGTAGTTCCAGATGTGCTGATTGGAATTAATCTCATATAGTTTGACGCACTAGATGTAGTAGTACTTCCTGAACTTACACTACCTAAGTTAGCAGTTAATCCATATGCAGGAATGATTGTTCCAGCAGTAGCAATTTTTAGTATTCCTCTTATCTGAACTCTATACGTACCACCGGCTGTTGTAGACGCAATAGTTACAGTATTATTAGCATTGATATTAACAGCAGAAAAATGGAAAATATTTGAAGCTCCTCCATCTGCAAGAGTACTCACTGCAATTCCACTAAACGTACCAGCAGCAGCACCTGTAGTACCTTGAAGACCAAGAAGATTGAATCTTAGTGCAGATGAAGTAGTAGAAACTGCACCTCTAGTAACAAGAAGAACCATATTAACTTCATATACACCTACTGCTAAAGTTATTGTATCTCCAGTTGCAGGGAATAATGCTCGGTTTGTTGTTTCTGATCCAGCTGTTAATGCTGTGCCAGTTCCTTCAGTATATGGAATTAGATATGTTTTGTTTGTGAATGTTAATGTATTGGATGCAGTGGCAACTGTTACACCTTCAATCTGAACAGTGCCCGCAGCACTTCTTGAAAGTGTAGTATCTGTAGCATGACCAAGTTCAATTGAACCAACACCCAATGCGGCTGAAGTAGATGCTGTTAATCCACCGATAGGTAATCCAGTACAGTTGGTAAGAGTACCTGATGCAGGAGTTCCTAATACTGGAGTTGTTAATGTTGGGGATGTTAAAGTCTTGTTGGTTAAGGTATCTGTTGTTGCACGACCAACTAACTGATCGGTTCCTGCAGGCAATGTTAATGTACCTGATGCAGCTGCTGTAGCAACAACTGTTGAAGTTCCCGATGTTGAACCAGCAAGAGTAAATCCACCAGAACCAATGGCTGGTGTTGTCAGTGATGGTGATGTTAAAGTCTTATTAGTTAAAGTATCCGTCGAGGAAATTGTTACAACGTTTACACCTTCAACCGCAATTCTGCCCGCAGCAGATCTAGTGATTGAAGTATCTGTAGCATGTCCAAGTTCAATTGAACCAACACCCAATGCGGCTGAAGTAGATGCTGTTAATCCACCGATAGGTAATCCAGTACAGTTGGTAAGAGTACCTGATGTAGGAGTTCCTAATACTGGAGTTACCAGAGTTGGGCTTGTTGCAAATACATTAGCACCAGTACCAGTTTCATCAGTTAATAATGTTGCTAAGTTTGCTGAAGAAGGAGTTGCAAGGAAAGTTGCGGCTCCAGCAGCGAGACCAGATACACCAGATGAAATAGGTAATCCAGTACAGTTAGTTAATGTACCCGAAGAAGGAGTGCCTAATGCTGGAGTTGTTAATGTTGGGGATGTTAAAGTCTTATTGGTTAAAGTTTCAGTACCAGTTAATGATGCAAGAGTTACAGTACCAGATGGGAAAGTAGCGTTGGTTGTAGCGGTACTAGTTAATGTAAGAGAAAATGCACCAGCTGTAGCAAGAGTAGAACCAGTAACTAAAGTTAAAGTTGCTGAAGTTGTTGGAGCAGTAATAGTAACTTTGTTAATTGAAGTTGCTGTAGCAACACCTAAAGTTGGAGTTGTTAATACTGGTGAGTTAGCAAATACAAGAGAACCAGAACCAGTTTCATCTGAAATAACTCCAGCAAGTTGTGCTGATGTAGTTGCTGCAAATTGACTTAAGTTACCTGTAGTTGCAAGAGTACCTGAAGTTGGTAGGGTAACAGATGTTGCAGCAGTAGCAGTTAAAGTAACAGCAAAGTTACCTGAAGTGGTAAAGTTATTTGCTAAGGTTAAGTTACCAGAAAGAGAAATAATCCTATCAGCATCATTGACATTAATACTTAAAGTTCTTGCTGCAGTTAAGTTTGCACTATTTGTGATGCCTAAGTAATGAGAAGGTGTGGAATCATCAAACAGGAAGATATCTCCAAAATATCCAGATTGAGTAGACGTAGTAGAATTGCTTAAAGCATCAGTAATACCATAACCACTTAAAGTAGTGGGATTAGTACCTGCAGTAACTCTTCCCTTTGCATCAACCGTAACTGATTTATAAGTTCCTGCTGCTACTCCAGAATTAGATAAAGTTGCAGCAAAAGATCCAGTACCAGTACCAGTAACATCACCAGTTAAAGTAATGGTTTGGTCTCCAGTGTTAGTGCCTGAAATTGTTGCAGCAGAAGATACAGTTAAGTTACCAGAAAGTGATATTGTTCTATTTCCATCATTAACGTTAATACTTAAAGTTCTTGCTGCAGTTAAGTTTGCACTATTGGTAATACCCAGATAATGTGATGGAGTTGAATCATCAAACAGGAAGATATCACCAAAATATCCAGATTGAGTAGACGTAGTAGAACTGCTTAAAGCATCGGTTGTAAGAGCAAGAGTACCTGTAGATGTTGGTAGAGTTAATGTTGGTGTTCCTGCAGCTGCGGGAGTAACAATATTTGCAGTACCTGACGTAGATCCGTTTATACTTAAACCAGTAGCACCAATATTAACTGTACCTGTTCCTTTTGCACGAAGGTTTAAAGTTATGTTTGTATCACCACCAGATGCAGTAATAGATGGAGCAACTCCTGTTGCTGCATTAGAAACAGTGATTTCATTTACTGCTGATCCAACCGCAGTTGGGAACAGAATTAATTCGTTACCATTAGAATCAGCTATATGAGATGCACTAGAAATTCTTGGAGTTGTTAATGTTGGGCTTGTAGCAAATACGTTGGCACCAGAACCAGTCTTATCAGTTAATGCATTAGCTAAATTGGCCGACGAATCGCTAATCCCGTAACCAGAAAAGGTTGTTGGATTTGTTCCAGCAGTGACCCGACCCTTAGCATCTGTTGTCACTGAACGGTATGTGCCCGCCGTGCCAACACTGGCCAGTGTTGTCGCAAATGAGCCCGCGCCACTGCCAGTTACATCGCCAGTCAGCGTGATTGTCTGATCACCCGTGTTGGTGCCAGAAACTGTCGCCGCTGCCGAAACAGTCAGGTTGCCACTAAGGGATACGGTGCGGTCAGCGTCGTTGACGTTGATGCTGAGTGTCCGTGCTGCCGTCAGGTTGGCGGAATTGGTGATACCTAGATAGTGTGATGGCGTCGAGTCATCAAACAGGAAGATATCCCCGAAGTAGCCGCTCTGCGTCGAAGTCGTGCTGCTGGTCAGGGTATCCGTGATGCCGAAACCACTCAGAGTGGTTGGTTTGCTGGCAATATTTGCCCAGGTGTAGCCAGTGCAGTTAGTGAGTGTACCTGATGCAGGAGT
>Ga0194130_10003060_pt1 | contig 23038 bp, 22 predicted proteins | sample TA2KigsurfametaG_FD_160084 | JGI IMG/M metagenome (GOLD analysis project Ga0194130, IMG submission 160084) | Freshwater microbial communities from Lake Tanganyika, Tanzania - TA2015050 Kigoma 12 surface | ecosystem: Environmental > Aquatic > Freshwater > Lake | place: Tanzania: Lake Tanganyika... | reverse complement strand
ATGGATATTACCGCTTATAAATTAGCACGTAAAAATGTCTATGTCAGCTCCGCGAATTTAGGTAGTGCATTTCAAAGAATGCTATCAGAGCCTAAAAGTAAACAACAAAATAGTAAGGAGATTCATAAATTTGTAGTGTTGAATCATATGCTCTCATCTTATACGGCAACCCTGATCACCAATCTTCATCAAATCAACCCTCTAATTATTAATGAATCACATCTTAAACTCATCAGAAGGTCTTTGAAAACTCTATCTGATGTAATTAAAAGCATGAAAGATTTTGAGCTTGAAGAGATAGATAGTAATAAACCGGATTTTAAACCTTTCGATAAAATTTCTAATGAATCAGATTTATTAACTGAGCAGCTCGAGTTGGTCTACACCCTAATATTAGATTTACAAAAGCTCATTAAAAATCAAATTTAATCAACAGATTTTTTAAACAGTCGCGATGAATTAACTGTCAGATACAGGAGTTAATTTTTCTTTTCGCCCATTTTTGAAAGCTTCTCGAGGCTTTAATCCTAATAATTCAAACATTTCCATGTCTTCATTAAAATCCGGATTGGGTGTAGTCAATAATTTATCGCCGGCAAATATTGAATTTGCACCTGCCATAAAGCACAATGCCTGATCAGTTAAGCTCATTTCTGTCCTTCCGGCGGAGAGACGGACTACGGTTTTTGGCATAATAATACGGGCTGTAGCAATCATTCTAAGCATTTCCCATATCGACACTCGGGCTTGATTAGCCAATGGTGTTCCTTTCACCGGTACGAGCGCATTAATCGGTACGGATTCAGGGTGTTTTGACATATTCGAAAGGGTTTTCAGCATCGAAATTCGATCGTTGACAGTTTCACCCAGACCAATAATTCCACCACTGCAAACAGTGAGTTTTGCTTTACGGGCATTATTAATCGTTTTTAAACGATCATCATAAGTCCTTGTCGTAATAATACGTTTATAATCATCCTCAGAAGTATCTAGGTTATGGTTATAAGCATAAAGACCTGCATCCGCTAATCGTTGTGCCTGAGTTTCAGTAAGCATTCCGAGCGTACAGCAAACTTCCATTTCAAGGGCATTCACTGAACTGACCATTTCTATGACTCGATCAAAATCCCGATTATCTCTAACTTCACGCCAGGCCGCACCCATACACAATCGAGATGCACCTGCTTCCTTAGCTTTTTGCGCTGCTGCTGTAACCTGTTCAACTGACATTAGTGCCTGTACTTCCAGATCTGTTTGATACCTTGCGGCTTGTGGACAATAAGCACAGTCTTCAGGACATCCACCAGTTTTAATGGACAATAGACTGCTGATTTGAACTTCTGAATAATCTTTGTTTTCTCTGTGAACAGTTGCTGCATGATAAATTAAATCGAGCAGCGGACTGTGATATATTTCTGCTATTTCTTCTTCTGTCCAATTGTTTCTAATTTCTGTCATATTGAATGCCCATTTATTACAGCTAAACAAATTTATAATAAAATCATCAGCCTAAAAATTGAATTTTAATGAATTAGAGAATCAAATTGCTGGCAAGGCCAAGAAGCAGAAGAAAGCCAAAAACATCCGTAAAGGTGGTAATAATTATCGATGAGGCGACAGCAGGGTCTACACCAATTCTTTTGAGAATAAGTGGAATAGCCGAACCTGAAATACCTGCAATAATTAGATTGCCTGTCATGGCAATAAAAATAACCAGACCCAACATTGAATTCTTGTCATAAATCAAGGCAAAAATGAACAGAATAAAGCCGATCACCGCACCATTTATTAATCCTACAGTAAATTCCTTTAAAATGGTTCTGTAAGCCTGATGATCACTTAAATCATTCAGTGAAATACGTCTTACAGTTACCGCAAGCGCCTGTGTGGCGGTATTTCCACCCATTCCTGCTATAATAACCATGTAAGCTGCCAGTAAGCCTAAACCGCTAATGGTATTATCGTAATAGCGAATTATGGAAGCTGCAAGAAAGGCAGTACCGAGATTCAATACCAGCCAGGGTAAACGACTTTTTACGGCTTCTTTCCAATTACCGGCAAGTTCTTCATCTTCAGATACTCCAGATATCTTCAAAATATCTTCTGTATTTTCAGCTTCCATTACATCAATCACATCGTCAAATGTGATTCGTCCAAGAAGATGCATCTGATCATCCACAACAGGAATGCTAGTAAGGTTGTATTGCGAAATTAGTTTTGCTACCTCCTCCTGATCTGTATCCGCCTTGACATATACAAAATCAGATATGATTAACTGACTAATATTGATATGGTTACGGGCTTTTATGATATCCTTTAACGATACAATTCCCTTTAAAATATTATCCTCATCAACAACATTGATGGTATAGAATTCCTCCATTTCTTCAGACTGGCGTATTATTTCTTCAAGCGCCTCCTTTTTTTGGAGATTTTCATTTATTTTAATGACCTGGGTATTCATCAGTCCCCCGGCCGTATCCTCTTCGTATTTTAGTAAGCTTCGAATATTAGAGGCATCCTCCTCGTCGAGCCCCTGAAGAATTTCCTGCTGTTGTTCTTCAGGTAACAGGCTGATAATATCAGTCGCATCATCATAATCCAGCTCCTCAACAATTTCAGATCGCCTGTCAGGATGCAGGTTCTCCAGCAGTTTTTCAGGATGGAATTCTGCATCCATTTCTGAAATAACTTCTGAGGCAAGTTCTGCAGGTAAAATACTAATGATGCGCTCTCTGGAATCCTGAGATAAGCTTTCAAAAAGAATGGCAATCTCAGAAGTATGATATTCAGATATCAATTTTTTCAAAGTAAGATCATCTTCTTCAAGCGCACGTTTTACCCTTATGAGATCTGTTTTATCTAATTCGAAAGACTGCATTTTGTAAAAATAGCTAATAGTGTTGAGAAAAAATCAGATTTAGAATTTCGAGATACAAAAAGAAAAATTCTGACCTTCTAAATAATCAAATTAACCCCTGTCAGGCCAGCTTTTACGCCAGAATTTAATCATTTGAATTTTTGCGATCAGCCACAGCCCAACTTTAGGGTAAAAATATCTACTTGAGGTAAATACCTGTGAAATACTTATTTCTTATAAGATGATTGAGGCACCTCCTAAAATAAGAGTTCAACCTGTTCAAATATTAACCACTTACCCTTCCAAACGAAGATCATTACAGGTATTTGATACTTTGAGGTCCTTGATTAAAAATAAGATCAACAATACTTAAATTTGGCAAAAACCCATTTTTTTCCTCAAATACCTGATAATATGAGTGAAATTTTTTTGTTGAAACTTGCTTTGGATGTATACTGTATCGATAATCTTCTATATTCTTATAAGTTTCATGGAATGAATCAGTAAACGTGTAGTTGAGCTCAATTTTAAAAAAACGAAAAATTAGGTTTAGAAAATCTTCATTGTAATCGAATAGAAAATTCCATTTTTTTTGGTAAAAGTTTACTAATTCGTCTTCATAAAATTCAAAATAGGCTGAACGTCTGTAGGAAGTTTGTAAGGTCATCCAATGAATTCTTTGCCAGTCAAAATCATAACTTATTTTTACTTCTTTGAATGGTGTTTGGTTTTTGGAGCCCTTTGCAACCGGTATAATCAGATTTAAAGGCCCATTAGGAGCGTGAATTATCGCTCTGTTCCGGTAGCTTTGTTTTTGAAAATTTTCAGCATTTTCTATGATCAGATTATTTTTAAAAACGATCATTTTTGTGATATACTCAATGGAAGGAAGATAAAATAAAGGGAATACTGCACCTTTTTCCATAGTATAAGTTAAGTTTGTGATTGAGATTATAAAATTAGTGATTATACAGGCATGCTACAAGCAGTTAATTTTTTTTCGGGACAGCCAAATAGTAATTAAAAAAGCTTTTTAAACTGATGAATCGAGTAACCTTCGGTATCACCGCTTTTATACTATACCTGGTATCCCTTTTTCCTTTTTTTGTACTGTATTTTTTATCTGATATTCTGTACTTTTTTCTATATTATATCATAAAATACAGAAGAAAAGTAGTACTGATTAATCTGTTAAATTCCTTTCCTGGAAAATCAAAATTAGATATTGAAAAGATTGAAAAGAGATTTTATCACTATCTCGCGGACTTAATTCTGGAGACCGTTAAATCGATTTCAATATCCGCCGGTGAAATAAAGAAACGTTTTGTGATTAAAAATCCGGAGGTTTTGAAGAATTATTTGCAAAATGGTCAATCAATCATTGCGGTGACAGGGCATTATGGAAATTGGGAATGGGGTTCCTTAGCTATCGGTCTGGAATTGAAAGAAAAAGTATTAGTCGTTTATAAACCCTTATCCAATAAGCGATTTGAAGGGTTGATGAATTCAATGCGTTCTCGTTTTGGCTCTGTAATGGTTCCTATGAAACAGACTCTCAAAAGAGTGCTTGAGCACAAAAATGAACCAAATATTTTGATATTGGTTGGTGATCAAACCCCAACTCGTGAAGAATCTCAATATTTTACAACTTTCTTAAATCAACAAACAGCCGTGTATTTAGGTGTTGAAAAAATTGCGCAAATGCTAGATCATCCTATAATTTATGTTAGTATAAATAGAATAAAAAGAGGTTATTATGAGTGTATCATAAAATCCTTAATTGACAAACCAGGTCAGATGGATAAACATGTCATAACTGAAACTCATTTAAAAGAACTTGAAAAAACCATTCGAAATAAACCTGAATATTGGTTATGGTCTCATATAAGATGGAAATTTAGTTCGAATAATTTAAAAAATGATTAAAACTCCAAGTGTTGCGGTAGTAATTTTGAATTGGAATGGTAAAAACTTTCTTGAAAAGTTTCTGCCCTCAGTTTTAGCGAGTACCTATCCGCGTTTTGAAGTTATTGTGGGTGATAATGCATCTTCGGATGATTCCATCGAATTTTTGAAACAAAGTTATCCTGCCATTCAAATTATTCAAAATGACGAAAATTATGGTTTTGCGGGCGGTTACAACAAGATTCTGGACCAAATTAACCATGAATATTTTATCCTTCTTAATTCTGATGTAGAAGTTACACCCAATTGGATTCAGGCAGTAATTGAATTAATGGAATCTGAACTTGATATTGCTGTTGCCCAACCAAAGATTCTTTCTTATAATCAAAAAGATCATTTTGAATACGCCGGAGCGGCTGGAGGCTATATCGATTTTTTAGGGTATCCATTTTGTCGCGGAAGGATATTCGATACGGTGGAACAGGATAATGGGCAATACAATGATTTTGCTGAAATTTTTTGGGCTTCAGGTGCAGCCTTATTTATAAAACGGAAATATTGGTTGGAAGTTGGCGGATTCGATCCTGACTTTTTTGCACATATGGAGGAAATAGATCTTTGCTGGCGATTAAAAAATAAAGGCTATAAGGTTGTTTATTGTCCAAATTCCATAGTATTTCATGTAGGCGGCGGAACTCTGAATGCTAAAAGTTCGTTTAAAACATATTTAAACTTTAGAAACAACCTCGTTTTGCTTCAAAAAAATTTAACTCTTGGAAGAGCATTTTTAGTGATTTTTGTACGGTTTTGGCTTGATTTGATTTCATTGATAAAATTTCTTGCGGAAGGCAAATCTGCCAAGGCGCTTGCTATTAGTAAAGCTCATACCTATTTTTTCAGTCAAATCTTTAGGAATATCAAAAAATCGGGAAAGATAGATGTCTCAAAATTCAATGCATCTGGACTCTACTCTAAGAGTATTGTCTGGCAGTATTTTATCCGAAAGAAAAAAACATTCAATAGTCTAAAGAAAACTATCTAAAGCCATTTTATAGCCGGACAAACCGAAACCGGTTAATACTCCCTTGCAGTTCTTCCCTGTAAGAGATACATGGCGGTATTCTTCGCGCGAATAAATATTAGAAATATGTACTTCAACCACAGCGGTTTTGATCGCCGCAATGGCGTCGGAAATGGCGACAGAAGTATGCGTATATCCTCCGGCATTTAAAATAATGCCATCATAAATAAAGCCAACCTCATGCAATTTATTAATGATTTCTCCTTCCACATTACTCTGGAAATAGTCGAGTTGCACAAAGTCATACTTCGATTTTAATTCTTCAAAATACGTGGCAAAGCTACTATCTCCGTAGATTGATTTTTCACGTATACCCAGTAAATTTAGGTTTGGACCATTAATTATCTGTATTTTCATTGATTATTACTAATTTTTAATTTTGAACAAGATTTAAAGATTTTATTAATCAAACATAAAAAATAAATTGGACTGGCAAACAGGACTTATCAGCTTTAAATCATATTTAAGACTCGAGCGGTCATTATCTCTAAACACGATAGAAGCGTACTTGCATGATGTAGATATGCTGATACAGTTTTTTAAAAGTAGATCTATAAAAAAAGAGCTATCCGAAGTGTCGGGCAATGATTTGAAGGATTTCCTGGTCTGGATAAATGAACTCGGAATGCTGCCCCCTACTCAGGCAAGAGTTTTGTCGGGCTTAAAAGCCTTTTTTAAATTTTTGCTGTTAGATAATCAGATTAAAATTGATCCATCTACACTCATTGAGAGTCCTAAAACAAGCCGAAAATTACCTGACACGCTAAGTATTCCTGAAATTAACAACTTGATTGAAGCCATAGATCTTTCAAAATCGGAAGGAATGCGTAATAAAGCCATGCTTGAAATTTTATACGGCTGTGGCTTAAGAGTATCCGAACTCACAAGCCTTAAAATGTCGAATCTGTTTTTGGATATTGACTTTATAAAGATTACAGGAAAGGGAAACAAAGAACGATTAGTACCAATTGGATCGGAGGCCATTAAATTTCTAAAAATTTTTATTGAGGAAGTTCGTGTTCATATATCTGCGAAGCCCGGAAAAGAAGATTTTGTTTTTTTAAATATGCGGGGAAATCCGATTTCAAGAGTAATGGTATTTCTTATTATTAAGGATCTCGCTAAAAAGACCGGTATTAAAAAAAGTATAAGTCCGCATACTTTCAGGCACTCTTTTGCAACTCATTTGATTGAAGGTGGTGCAGATCTCAGAGCAGTTCAGGAAATGCTTGGGCATGAAAGTATTACGACGACTGAGATATACACCCATTTGGATCGAGATTATTTACGGGATACTATTATTCAGTATCATCCGAGAAGCTGATCTTAATTTTCTTCTCTAAAATAAACTTTGTAGTAATTCATTGATTTATCACCATCAAAGCCCTTTTCGATTAATTCCTTGTTACCATGAATATAAATGTGAAAGTTCTTGTCGAGTTTTAATACACTTTTAAACATCCTGGATTGTTTCTTTACCGCTGCTTCCGAAATATCAAATGGCTGATTGATATCTGCACCAAATTCTTCATGAGACTGCCTGCTAAATTTTTTGAAAGAGTCAATGGCTCTGGGATTTTCAATTACCTCTTCAGAGAATTCCTCAAGGTCAAAACTTTTTTTCTCTTTAAAGTATTTTATTGAACGATTCAGCAGGTCAATTTTATCCGCTTTTGAGATTTCAAAATCATCATCTATTTTACTTGCAATGAAGGTTTTATAAACTTGCAGGGTAGTATTTGTCTTGAAGAAGCTGTCATTTCTGATCTTTAATTGTAAAAAATCATCCTTCCAATAAGCTGAGTCATTTTGGTTAGTCTGATCAATAAGTGCCACTCTGTAACCCTCCTCTTTTTCTGTATTGAATATAATACAGCCTTTATCTAGTTTCTGAAGGTTAATGGCGTCTTCTTCATAATTAAGTGCAAAACCACTTTTTTGCAGACTAACTTTCAGATAAGTTTCTTTGCTTTCCGATTTAAATATCCCAATGGCATCGAAGAATTCACCCTCCAGATTGATATCTCTAATTTTACTTAGATAAAGCTCCCCCGCCTTAATTTTTGGATTATTTGAACAATCATTAACGTATTTTGCGATATTCTTACTCAGTTCATGAAAACTGCTTATATCGGAAAAAATTTCTGAACTAAAATTGAACATCTCATTGAGCATCAGATCTCCACTTGAATGAGAAAACCTGTAAATTTCATTTGACCTTTCAAATGGAGACAAAAAATACCTGATCAACAAGCTCCTAATTACTTCATCTCGAATATTTTGCGGTTGTTCAGAAAAAATGCATGACTCGCCCAGAGCCCTATTGCCAAGCCTGTGTATCGAAAGACATTCCAATGATGTATCAAAAAAAGAAATCATAATCAATTAAATTTCAATGAATTAATATATTAATTTAATGTATTAATTAAATTTTTTGGCTTCGGATCATTCTGTCTTTTCCGCTTAAATCCTTTCTGAGTTCAATACCACTAAACCCCCATTCTTTTAATAATTGAACGGCCTTCCATCCCAGATTTTCATTGATCTCCAGATATAGGTATCCATGCTTTTCTAAATGTTTTAATGCGAAGTCGGCAATAGCCTTGTAAAAAATTAGCGGATCATTGTTGGGGACAAATAAGGCAAGATGTGGTTCAAATTCAAGGACATTAGGAAGCATATGATGCTTTTCCGAAACTGTTATATAGGGGGGATTACTAACAATAATACTGAATTTTTCATCTTTTATTACATTATTCGAAGGATTCAGAATATCAGCATGAATAAAATTAAGTTCAGTTTGATTGAGAATGGCATTTTGGTTCGAAACATTGAGGGCTTCGTCAGAGACATCCAGTGCATAGATAGATGCTTTCGGAAAATGTTTTTTTAGAGTTATGGGAATACAACCACTACCTGTTCCGATATCAATAATTTTAAGCCCATCAATTGATAATTCTGAATGAGAAATATCGGTTAGTAACCATTCCACCAGTTCTTCTGTTTCGGGTCTTGGAATCAGCACAGAAGAATTTACAAGAAATGTCAGTCCATAAAATTCAGTTTCGCCAAGAATATACTGAAGGGGTTTACCGCATTTTAATTCTTCAAGAATTATTAATAAGGATTCGTACTGTTCAGGAGGAAATTCGGTATCTTTTAAATTTAGATATTCAATCTTTTCTATTTTTAGAATGTGCCTGATACTTAACCAGGTAAGACTGTTGGCCTCATCGCTTTCGTAAATCGGTCTGAGGCTATCCTTAAAATTTTGTTCGGCTTCTCTAAAAGTCATTTCGCAAAGTAAATCAATTCAGTTGAAAGGGGAATAGCAAAAAAAAATCCTGCACAATTAAATATAAATAAACGGATAATGAATAAATTTATGTAATTCCTGGCTACTTTTGTAGAATGCATTCCCATCAAACCTATCTCCAGCGATGTATTGATCTTGCCCGATTGGGAGCCGGATCAGTTAGCCCGAACCCAATGGTGGGATCAGTAATTGTTTGTGATGATAAAATAATAGGAGAAGGTTTTCACCGTGTTTATGGGCAATCACATGCTGAAGTTAATGCCATTAATCAGGTTTTTGAAAATCATAATAATGCCAATGAGCTTTTAAAAAGAGCAACTATTTATGTTAATCTTGAGCCATGTTCTCATTATGGCAAGACTCCCCCTTGTACAGATATCATCATTTCAAACGAAATTCCGAGAGTAGTAATAGGTTGCCGTGATCCATTTGATCAGATCAATGGCAAAGGAATTGAAAGACTCAGGAATGCAGGAGTTGATGTTCTTGAGGGCATAATGACGGAACAGTGCAAGGATATCAACAAACGATTTTTTACAAGGATACAAAAACAAAGACCCTATATTATACTTAAATGGGCTCAAAGCTCTGATGGATTCTTTGCACCCAATAATAGGTCGCAGAGGTGGATAAGTTCCCAAACCTCAAAACAGTTAGTTCATCAATGGAGAACTCAGGAAGATGCAATATTAGTTGGAAAGAATACTGTATTGTCTGATAACCCTCGTTTGAATAGCCGTGAATGGCCGGGAAGAGATCCAATTCGAATTATAATCGATCGAAGATTGGAGCTGCCTGACAATCTCCATATTTTTGATCAGAGTCAGTATACCCTCATTTTTAATGAAAGAAAAACAGATGTGGTAGGAAAAATCAAATACCTTCAAGTCGAAGATTTTGATAATTATCTTCCACAATTAATTGCTTACCAGCTGTACCTTATGGACGTTCAATCCTTGATTGTGGAAGGTGGTGCTGAAACACTAAACCTTTTTATAAAAGCCGGTTTATGGGATGAGGCACGTATTTTTACCGGACCTGAATCTTGGAATTCAGGTATTCCTGCTCCGAAACTTTTAGGAATGGCAGGTGAAACACAAAATATAGGACCGGATGTCCTTAATATTTGGTTTAATAAGGAAATAATATGATTTATATCTTCCTGAGTGCATGTTGTAGTGTATTTGTATCCATCTTATTGAAGCTTTCCAAACGTTATGAAATAGATACCCCACAGGCAATAACCTGGAATTATTCCATAGCAGCGGCTCTTACCTTCCTCATATTTAGACCTGATGTTCCACCCTTAACTGGAAATGTATATTCGATTTACATGGCTTTGGGAATATTGTTGCCTTCCCTATTTATTGTATTGGCTTTATCTGTGCGCCATACCGGTATAGTAAGAACAGATATTGCACAACGCCTTTCACTTTTCATTCCTGTACTAGCGGCATTTTTAATATTCAATGAGTCCTATTCCTCGATCAAAATTGCCGCTATCGGCATGGCTTTCATCGCAATAATTTTCTCAATACCCTGGCAAAAACAAACCGAAACGTCAAATAACTATTGGATTTATCCCTTGGTTGTTTTTTTGGGAATGGGAATTATTGACATCTTGTTTAAACAGATTGCCAGAATGGAAAATATTCCCTTTACATCCTCCCTGTTGATAGTATTTACATTTGCATTTATTATTTCCATGGTATATATTTCTTACCATGTATTGACAAATGGAGTAAGAATAAGAAAAACCAATTTGATTGCCGGCTGGATACTTGGAATTTTCAATTTCGGAAATATTTTTTTTTATCTGAAAGCCCATCAGGCCTTAAGTAACCAACCTTCTCTAGTTTTTTCCTCCATGAATATCGGTGTAATCCTACTGGGATCCGCTGTGGGTGTATTGATTTTCAGGGAAAAACTAAGCCGCTTAAACTATATCGGAATTGTTATGGCACTTATTTCTATTTTGATTTTCAGCCTGGCAAAATAATGATTGCTGATGATACATATAAAACAATTCAGCTAATATCAGAAGGGCTTTACCGTGAAAAAGGAAGTAAATTTATTTCCTATATCTATCCGATTGATTCTGAAAATGAGGTCAAAAATATTCTCAATGACTTAAAAAAAGCACATCCTAAAGCGAGCCATTATTGCTGGGCCTTACGTGTAGGTACATCAGGTTCAATTTTTCGTTTCAATGATGATGGAGAACCATCCGGTACGGCAGGAAGGCCGATTCTTAATACTTTATTATCACTGGAGTTAACCAATATTCTGGTGGTGGTAGTCAGGTATTTTGGCGGAAAATTACTTGGAGTTCCGGGATTAATTCATGCCTATCAATCAGCGACCACTGAGGCAGTTAGAAATGCAAATATTATCGATAAGACTGTAGATTCGGAATTTACAATTGTATTCACACATGCTCAAATGAATGATGTGATGAAAATTATGAAAGAAGAAAATCTTAAAATAAAAAATCAGAATTTCGATCTTGATTGTTCAATTTTAGTAGAAATCAGAAAATCTCAGGTCCATAAGGTTCTTACAAAGTTCGAAAAAATTGAGGGCTTCAAGTGGATATAATCTGTGAGCGAAGCTGATCTGAATAGGAATGAAAAATTACTGACGGATAATCATACAAGAGCCATTGCAAATACTCATAAATCAATAAATATAAAACTATGATTAACAAAATTTCTGAGGTTGATTTGATAATTAATCCGGACGGCAGTATCTACCATTTGAATTTATTGCCTGAGGATATTGCAGACACCATTATTACGGTTGGTGATCCAGAACGTGTTTCAGAAATCAGTAAACATTTTGATCGTATTGAGTTAAAGAAAGGTAAACGCGAATTTATAAGTCATACCGGATACCTGGGTAGCAGCAGAATAACGGTGATTTCTACTGGAATTGGTACTGATAATATAGACATCGTAATTAATGAATTGGATGCTCTTGTAAATATTGATTTTAACACAAGAACAGTTAAGCCCAATCTTAAATCTTTGAATATCATTCGTATTGGAACTTCCGGTGCAGTTCAGGAGGATATTCCGGTAGGCAGTATCTTGGTTTCAGAGTATGGTATAGGTTTAGATACCATAATGCAATATTATTCAATTCCTATTTCTAATGATGAGCAAATAATTTTAGATGCACTAAAATTACATTTTAATCATTTAACATCCATTTCGCCTTATATCGCATCAAGCGACCCTTTGTTGCTTCAAACTATAGGCAATGGGTTGTTTCATGGTATAAGCGTTACCGCTCCGGGTTTTTATGCGCCACAGGGCAGACAGCTTCGAGCTAAAGCCTCTTTTCCTGATTTAATTCATGAAATCAGGATATTCGCAAAGGGAAAATACAGAATTACGAATCTTGAGATGGAAACCGCCGGAATTTATGCCCTTTCAAAGGTTCTTGGACATAAGGCTGTATCTGTGAATGCCATACTAGCTAACAGAATTAAGCTAAAGTTTGAGGAAAATCCCGAAAAAATAATTTCCAAAGCCATAAGACATGTATTGGATAGGCTATAATAACTTGCTTAAAGCGAGAAATTTGTCTAATGCCAATAACTTTTCATCATCCAGGATAAAATCAATTTTATCCATCAAATAATTTTCTAGGTCAAGATTTTCCACCTGACCTAAGCTTGAGATTATCTCCTTTCTGTTATCGAGTCCGTATTTCAAGGCCTTGTTGAAATCCATTTTAAACTCTTCAGAAATCGATTTATTAGCTGCCCATACGGCAAAAACAAAAGGCAATCCGGTGAAATTAAACCACTGTTCGGCTAAATCATATTGAAATGGATATTTATTCCTATTGAGGAAAGTACGATCCCCAATCTGTACAAAGGCATCCGCCGGCTCAGATAAAACTAAATTTGGATTAATTTTCCAATGGTATTTTAATAGGATCTGTGAGAGAACATTGGATGAACGCGAGTGAGCATCAAGCTGCAAGGTTTCTATCTCCAGAATTGGTTTATTACTAAAAATGAAAACAGAATCTACACGGCCAATGGCACCAATGCAATAATTCGAAATGATTTGATAATTATTAATTTGTGCTAAAGCCGCCACTGGAACTAAACCAATATCCACTTGATTTTCAATTAGTTTATTAGCGCAAACTGAAGGTATATCTAAGGTAAGATCTATCTTGTTAAAAAAGTCGGAATGCCTAATTCCGTATACAAAGGGTTTAGAATTGGTATAGCTAACTGCGGAAATTTTTATTTTACTCAAAACTAGTGTAGGATTTTTAGATGTTCTGTATTGTTGAATTCCAAAATTTCGAATTCTTTTCCGTTATAGCCCAGTTTATACAGTGTGGTATTGGTATGGGGAAAATTATCCATCTCAGCGAGCGGTCTATTCGTAAGTAAACACAAAAATAAACGCATTGCCCGCCCATGCATACAAATAAGTATATTTTTATCTTTATTTTCTTCAATCAGGTTTTCGAGAACAATCAGTTGTCTTTCCCTAACCTCCAAAGGACTTTCTCCATTTTCAAATTTAAGATGAAGTTCACCTTCTTTCCATTGAGTTATGAGATTATTAAAATTTGAAGTTAATTCTTCAGAAGTTTCCTTTCCCTCATAAATTCCCCATCCCAACTCATCAAGTCCGGGATATTGAATCCATGGAATTTTGGAATCAATAAATTTTTTTACGGTTTGATGCGTTCTTTTTAAACTGGAGGTGTAAATTTTATCGAAGGGAATTTGTTTATATGCTTGATAGAATGCTTCAGCCTGCTTCAGCCCTTTTTCGTTTAAACTGGTGTTCATTCCTCTACCTTGAACGATGCCTAGTTTGTTCAGGTCTGTTTCGCCATGGCGAATAATGTAAATTATCTTCTTCAATTCAGAACAGGTAGTTTGTAAAATTTAGGCTTATCTTCTTCAGGAAACTGATAATCAGTGTAATCTGTAATTATATTATAAAGTGTATCCCGTTCAATTGGGCGTCTGCCAGCGTGTTTAATCAAGTCGACTAACTCCTGCGTGCTCATTGCGGGATTTTGTTCTTCAGCACCTGCCATAGAGTAGATTTTAGTGGTATCATCAAGGGTTCCATCAATGTCGTCTACACCAAAATTTAGCGACAGCTGGGCAGTATTACGACTAATCATTGCCCAATAAGCCTTTATATGGTCAAAATTATCAAGATAAATCCTTGAAATTGCATAATTTCTTAGGTCTTCAATCACCGATACCTCAGGAATATGAGACATCTGATTATCCTGATTTCTAAATTTCAAGGGAATGAAGGTCTGGAATCCACCGGTCTTATCTTGCAATGATCTTAACTGATCCAGATGATCCACGCGATGTTTATACGCCTCAATATGCCCGTACAACATGGTGGCATTAGATCGCATTCCCAGTTTATGCCATTCCTCATGAATTTGAAGCCATTGTTCTCCTGTACATTTATCTTTGGCAATCTGTTTTCTAATTTCAGGATGGAAAATTTCGGCACCTCCACCCGGTATGGAATTTAAACCAGCTTCCTTCATTAATTTCAAGCCGGACGCATAGTCGATTTTTGCTTTTTTAAAGATATAGTGATATTCAACAGGAGTTAAAGCTTTAATGTGTAAATCAGGACGGTGCTCACGTATTGCAGAGAAAAGCTCTGAATAGAATTTAAGATCATATTGAGGTAAAACCCCTCCAACCAAGTGAACTTCAGTTACGGGTTCAGTGTCATATTTTCTTACGATTTGCATCATTTCCTCCATAGTATATTCCCAACCTTGACTTTTTTCTTTGATCAAAACCGAATAGGAGCAAAATTTACAGTCGTAAACACAAAGGTTTGTTGGTTCAATATGAAAATTACGATTGAAATAGGTTTTATTACCATGACGTCTTTCACGAATATAATTTGCCAGTACACCAAGAAAGCCTAATTCTGCTTTTTCATACAACAAGATTCCCTCCTCAAGGGAGATTCGTTTATTTAATTTTACTTTTTCTGCGATGTATTTTAAATCAGAGGAATAATTTTTATCCAGCAAAAGCAGGTCGATGTTTAATTCGGAGTTCATTATTTAATTTGTACAAAAATACGGAAATGTATAGATTCATTATCATATGCAGGTAAAAGCATTAGAAATAAATCGTGATAACTAAACTGAAACATTTAATTAACTTGAGCAAAATTTGACAATTACATTTAAAGCTTGAATGTATTATGAAATTAGAGACCATAGCTATCCATGCCGGTAATAAAATAGATAGTGATACCGGAGCGGCTATTCAGCCAATTACACTTTCTTCAACGTTTGAGAGAGGTCAAGATGGCGACTATCCGGGAGGATTTATTTATTCAAGGATAAATAATCCTAATCGAGAATCACTTGAAAATGTGTTGGCCGAACTGGAAAATGCCGAGGATGCTGCCGCATTTTCATCAGGAAATGCAGCCGGTGCTGCCATTTTCCAGGCTTTAGGCAAGGGATCTCATATTATAGCTCCCGATGATATGTATCATGGGCTTCGAAATCAACTATTACAGGTTTTTGAAGGAATTATTGAAGTTAGTTTTGTGGATTTGACGGATATGGAGGCCATAAAAAATGAAATTAAACCCAATACCAGACTCATATGGGTTGAAACCCCTTCAAATCCACTTTTAAAGATAAGTGATTTGAAGGCTATCAGTTTATTGGCTAAATCCAAGGGTTTGCTTGTTGCCTGTGATAATACCTTCTGTACTCCTATTTTTCAAAAGCCACTCGATTTGGGTTGTGATTTTGTCATGCATTCCACAACCAAGTATCTTGGCGGTCATAGCGATGTCATCGGCGGAATTTTAGCATGTAAGAGCAACAATGAATTTTGGAAGAAAATTAAAAGTATACAGGTTTTATCAGGAGCAGTTCCATCTCCTTTTGATTGCTATTTAACAGTCAGGGGGATCAAAACACTTCCATATCGCATGCGTGGTCATGCAAACAATGCCACACAGGTTGCTGCTTTTCTTGATCTTCATGAACAGGTAGAAAAAGTGTTCTATCCCGGTTTTAAGGATCATCCAGGGCATGAAATTGCAAAAAGTCAAATGAGTGATTACAGTGGAATGATATCCTTTCTGGTAAAAGGTGGCGCTGATGAAGCCCGAAAAGTGGTAAATTCAGTTAAAATATTTATTCAGGCAACCAGCCTTGGAGGAGTCGAAAGTTTTATTGAACATCGGGCTTCAGTTGAAGGTCCGAACACAAAAACCCCTCCCAATCTTATTCGAATTTCAATAGGCTTAGAGAATCCTGAAGATTTAATCCAGGATTTAGATCAGGCCTTAAAATTTTAATTATTTGAATATCAATATATTAAGCACTGAATAAAAATTTAATTTGGTTTAAATCTATCTATCCAATTATATTTGAAATAATATATGGTAGCAATACCAATCTGTCTTCAATAAATTTACTTTATTGATTTATACAGAAGTGGCGAGAGATCAGGCTCTATGACCCGCTGACAACCCCCCGATCGGTTTCGGGGAAGGTGCCAATTCCTGTCCCGAAAGGGAAAAATAAATTTGTAATGAAAATGAAAAAAGACCCCACTCCAAAGCTTGTATTTCCATTTTCTGGAAGTGCTACCCTAAGTCAAAAACTGCATTATTTTTTCCCGTCAACTAATTGTTGTGGGTGTATGCATTTTATTCAGTGTTGTTAAAGACCTTCCGAATTCATTTGCCTGATAACAGGTAAAGCAACAATTACAGTTCAATTGATTATTTTCTATCCTATTTTTTAAAAACTTATATTAAACCTAAAATTCAATAATTATGTCAGTTCAAAATTTAAAATTCGAAACACTTCAGATTCATGCGGGTCAGGAGGTTGATCCCACTACAGGATCGCGCGCAGTGCCTATTTATCAAACTACATCTTATCTTTTCAATAGTTCAGAGCACGGGGCGAATTTATTTGCTTTAAAAGAATTTGGGAATATCTACACCCGCCTAATGAACCCCACCACGGATGTGTTTGAAAAAAGAGTAGCTGCGCTGGAAGGTGGTGTTGCAGCACTCGGCGTTTCCTCAGGGCAGGCCGCTCAGTTTATTGCCTTAAATAATATTCTTCAGTCAGGAGATAATTTTGTCACCTCTTCATTTCTTTATGGTGGTACTTATAACCAATTTAAAGTTGCTTTTAAACGCCTTGGAATTGAAGTACGTTTTGCAAACGGTGATGATCCTCAAAGTATTGATTCTTTAATTAATGATAAAACCAAGGCCATCTATCTCGAAACGATTGGAAATCCAAGTTTTAGTGTCCCTGATTTTGAGAAGATTTCAGCAATTGCCAAAAAACATGATCTTCCATTAATTGTGGATAACACTTTTGGTGCTGCAGGTTACCTCTTCAGACCATTGGAGCATGGGGCTCATGTAGTGGTACAATCCGCTACCAAATGGATTGGTGGTCATGGAACGAGCATTGGAGGTGTAATCGTTGATGGCGGCAATTATAATTGGGGTAATGGCAAATTCCCTCAGTTTACTGAGCCTTCAGAAGGTTATCACGGTTTAGTATTTAATAGTGTTTTTGGAATTGGTGGGCCATTTGGAAACATTCAATTTATTATTCGGGCAAGAGTTGAAGGATTACGCGACTTTGGACCTGCACAGTCTCCTTTTAATTCATTTCTTTTATTACAAGGATTGGAAACATTGTCCCTTCGGGTTCAACGCCATGTTGATAATGCATTAGAATTGGCTAAATGGCTTGAAAGCCACCCTCAGGTTAATAAGGTAGAATATCCCGGACTGGCAAGCAGCCCAACACACGAAAGAGCAAAAAAATACCTTAAAAATGGCTTTGGTGCTGTTCTTTCATTTGAAATCAAGGGTGGAAAAGAGGCCGCAACTAAATTTGTTGATAGTTTAAAACTGATTAGTCACTTAGCGAATGTTGGGGATACTAAAACGCTGATCATTCAGCCAAGTGCTACCACCCACCAGCAATTAAGTGATGCCGAACAAATAGCAGCAGGTGTTTATCCATCTTCATTGAGACTTTCTGTCGGTATTGAGCATATTGATGATATGAAGTCTGATCTTGAGCAGGCTTTTGCAAGTATAAAATAGTCAATCCGTTAAATTATATAGATTAGAAGGACCTCTCTCTGTTTAAATTCTTGATCAGAGGGGGGTCTATGTAATATGAAGAAAGAAGCTATTTATAAACACGATAAGCAATTTCTGCTTGAAAGTGGTCAGGAAATCAATGGTCTTGAAATCGCATATCATACTTTTGGTACTTTAAATTCAAAAAAAGATAATGTAATTTGGGTTTGTCATGCTTTGACTGCGAATTCTGATGTTTTTGATTGGTGGAAGGGGCTTTTTGGTGACCAATGTCTTTTTAATCCGAACGAACATTTTATACTATGTGCCAATATAATTGGCTCTCATTATGGTAGTACTAACCCCTTGAGCCTGAATCCTGAGACTGGTCTTCCCTATTATCTTTCCTTTCCGGAGTTTACAGTGCGAGATCTGGTTGCCGCTCATCAACTTCTTGCAGATCATTTGAACTTGCCTCAAATTGCCTTATTAATTGGTGGCTCACTGGGTGGACAACAAGCCATGGAATGGGCAATTTTGGAACCTCAAAAGGTCAAAAAACTGGTTTTGATTGCCACGAATGCACAACATTCAGCCTGGGGGATTGCATTCAATGAAAGTCAACGAATGGCCATTAAAGCCGACTCTACCTTTTATTCACAAACTCCGGAAGGTGGAAAAATAGGACTTAAGGCTGCACGAAGTTTAGCTCTTTTATCCTATCGTACCTATAATACCTATGCCAAAACTCAGATGGAGATTGATTCTAATCATGTAAGTGATTTTAGGGCGTCCTCGTATCAGAACTATCAGGGAGAAAAATTGGTAAAACGTTTCAACGCATACAGTTATTGGTATCTGACAAAAGCAATGGATAGTCATCACGTAGGTCGTGGAAGGAATTCGGTAGAAGAGGCCCTAAAGTTAATTAAAGCAAAAACATTAGTTATTGGCATTAATAATGACTTGCTTTTCCCGATAGAAGAACAACAATTTCTCGCCAATCAAATTCCAAACGCTCGCTTCACAGCATTAAATTCATTTTATGGTCACGATGGGTTCTTGGTTGAAACAGAAATATTAACTCAGGTAATAGGAAATTTTTTCAAAGAAACAGATTCGGATAAAAGTTTAATGGATTTGCACAAAATAGCATAAAAAATGAGTAAAAGACTAACCATCGGATTATTTGGTTTTGGTGTTGTAGGACAGGGTTTAAATGATATCATAAGTACCAAAGAATTAAATATTGAAATAAAAAAAATAGCCATTAAACACCCCGATAAGGAGCGAGCTCTTCCAAGTCATTTATTCACAAACCGTCCGAATGATATTTTAAATGATCCGGAAATTAATACGGTTATTGAATTAATCAATGATGCAGATGCTGCTTACCAAATTGTGACCCAGGCCTTGAAAAGCGGAAAGAATGTAGTTTCAGCCAATAAAAAGATGATCGCAGAGCATTTGGATGAATTGGTAGATCTGCAGGAAAAATACAATAGTTCCTTGTTATATGAAGGTGCAGTATGCGGTAGTATCCCAATTATCAGAAATCTGGAAGAATATTACGATAATGAGCTCCTACACTCAGTCAGTGGCATATTTAATGGTTCTTCCAATTTTATACTCTCAAAAATTGCAAATGAGTCGCTAGACTATTCGGATGCATTAAAACAAGCTCAGGATCTTGGATTTGCAGAAAAAGATCCAATACTTGATGTCGGGGGTTATGATGCTAAATATAAGCTTGTTATTGCTGCTGCACATGCTTATGGAGTACTTGTAAAGCCCGAAAAAGTATTAAACATTGGAATTCAGAACTTTTCAGTAGCAGATCTTCATTTTGCTCAGGAACATCAATTGAAAATTAAACTGGTACCAACTGCTAAAAAACTCGATGATAATGAATTGGCCTTATTCGTAATACCTAAACTAGTTCCCAAAAGTGATTTCCTGTATAATGTGGAAAATGAATACAATGCCGTATTAGTAAAGGCAGCTTTCGCCGATCAGCAGTTATTTTACGGTAAAGGTGCTGGCGGTCATCCAACAGGCTCTGCTGTTCTTTCAGATGTGGCAGCCCTAAGATATGATTATCGATATGAATACAAAAAATATCATCTTGATAAAAATTTAGAACTTCAAAATGACCATATTATACCGGTTTACATTCGTTACAATCAGGAGCGCCTGATTAATGGTATTCATTTTGAATTTATTGCAGAACAACACAAAAGTATTGAGCTTAATTATATGTTAGGTGGCGTAAAAATTAGTAAATTGATTACAAAAAAGAAGGAAATTCTCGAGGATGGAGCATTTCTGGCACAGGCTGGTGCATTAACCGAAAAGTTTGAAAAAATAAAACGGTTAAGTCTGGAAAAATCATAATTATTTATAAGGAGAATCTCTTAAAATGTAGATTCTTTCTATTTTTTTAGATAGAGTTTTATGGCCTCCTTCCAGATTAAATATCCGTTCTTATTCATATGATTTGGTCATTTAGAAAAATATCCGGCATTGGACTTCCATCTGACAGTATCATTTTTGAGTATACATCTATGTATTTTGAATGAGCATGTTTCTTTTGAAACCTTTTGATCATTTCATTTGCCCGTTGCATTTCAGCCAGGTACTTAAGCCTGGAAACACTTGGTTTCATCGATATAAAGATAATTTCAGTTTTTGGCAGTGCTGATCTGATTAAACCATGTAAACGAGTAAATCGATTGAAAACAGTATCTGCATTTGTATTTATTCCTCCGGCAAAATCATTCTCACCGCAATAAATAAAGACTTGCGAGGGCAAGTATGGAACGATGATTTTTGGAGCATAACGAATCACATCAGGGAGGCTCGAGCCTCCAAATCCTCGGTTGATAATTTTAAATCCCGGAAAATAGTCTTGTATATCAATCCACTTTTTAAAGGATGAACTACCTACAAATAGAATGGAATTTTTAGGTGGATAATTTATACTGTCCTGCTTCTGGAAAGCTTCAATTTCTACTTCAAATGGAAATTTCTGCTGTGAAAAGGCGGGAAATTCACTAGTGAGAATTAAGACAAAAGCCAGGATAGGAATTATTTTCTTGGGCATCTCACAATAATAATTTCAGTATTATAAAATGGACTTTCTTATTTGACTATATGATTCGATTAACATCCCACGATTCAAGGTAATCGGCAACTTTGCGTACAAACGAACCTCCCAGAGCGCCGTCTACCACCCGGTGATCATAAGAAAGCGAAAGAAACATCATATGTCTAATGGCAATTACATCACCAAATTCGGTTTCTAAAACTGCAGGTTTCTTTTTGATGGCACCAACAGCCAATATCGCAACCTGAGGTTGATTTATAATTGGTGTTCCCATAATGTTCCCAAAAGACCCTAAATTGGTCATGGTGAAAGTTCCGCCTTGGGTCTCATCAGGCTTTAATTTGGATAAGCGCGCCCGCGAAGCAAGGTCATTGACTACCTTAGTCAAGCCAAATAGACTAAGTTGATCTGCATTCTTTATTACCGGTACAATCAAGTTCCCGTTGGGCAGGGCGGCTGCCATACCGATATTGATGTCATGTTTTTTAATGATTTTAGAGCCGTCAACTGATATATTGATCATTGGAAGATCCTTAATTGCTTTAGAGATTGCCTCTATAAAAATAGGTGTGAAAGTAATCTTCTCTCCTTCCCGTATCTCAAATGAATTTTTTATACGATCACGCCATTGGACAAGGTTAGTAACATCAGCCTCAACAAAGGAAGTCACATGCGCAGATGTTTGGATACTCATAACCATATGATCGGAAATTAATTTTCGCATCCGCTCCATTTCAATGATTTCTGTACCGCCAGAAAACGATCCTGCACGTAATCTGTTCTCCGGATTCGTATCAATAGTTGGAGGCGAAGGTGGAAACTCCTTCATGTTAACTCGGGAGTGAGTATCGCTTCCGGAATTTATATAGTCAATAATATCTTTTTTAGTTACCCTTCCTTCAGATCCAGTACCTAAAATAGTGTCAAGTTCGGCCATAGTAATCCCCTCTTCTGCCGCCATACTTTTTACTAACGGAGAATAGAAGCGCGTTGAATTAGGCAAATCAGCACTTTTAATACCTTCCTCAGATTTTTTTTCCTCTGTAAGTGTGGCTGTTTCTTGTGAATTCTTTTCCTTGGCACTCAAGTCCAATTCGGGCTCAGAAAGATGCTCAAAATCCGACTTTTCTATCAGGATTTCATGCTCACCTGTTTCGATAGTTGCAAGCACCGCACCAACCTGTACTACCTCATCCTCCCTAAAGAATACCTGATTAATTCTTCCAGAAACTGGGGAAGGAACCTCCGAATCAACTTTATCGGTGGCGATTTCCAACACAGTATCATCAACATCGACCTGATCACCAGGCTTTTTAACCCATTTTATAATTGTAGCTTCTGCAACACTTTCCCCCATTTTAGGAAGTACTAATTCGTATAAAGCCATAATTGAGTTTTTAAAGAATTGGTTATTTAGATACAAATTTAATCTTTTTCAAGAAACCTGATCCTCTTTCATTAATTTATAGAGCAATATAAAGGCGGCTGTTGCTGCTCGTTCTATATTTTGTGTTCTTTTGCTTCCGAATTGATAGCTTTTACTGATGGTTTTTCTATTACCACTTACCGCGATCCAAACAGTTCCAACCGGTTTTGAATCTGTACCACCATCTGGTCCTGCAATTCCACTAACTGCTATTGAATAATC
>Ga0194130_10003057_pt1 | contig 23058 bp, 23 predicted proteins | sample TA2KigsurfametaG_FD_160084 | JGI IMG/M metagenome (GOLD analysis project Ga0194130, IMG submission 160084) | Freshwater microbial communities from Lake Tanganyika, Tanzania - TA2015050 Kigoma 12 surface | ecosystem: Environmental > Aquatic > Freshwater > Lake | place: Tanzania: Lake Tanganyika... | reverse complement strand
ATGAACTCTTCTCTTTGCTCGATCACACAAGTCTCTTTCCAGGCCATCGGGTGCTTCCCCCTCCAGCCAAAAGTGTTACCTATGTGCCCGGTTTATTCCGTTACCCATGTGCCCGGTTCGGACCAGATTTCATTTAGGTTGTGGTTTCCCCCCAAAGTCAGAGTAGAGCAGGAGCTGTCTCTGGGAAAATACTGTACTAGCGAAATCGGTACTGAACGGTGGAATGTACTAGAAAGAAGTCAGTTTGTACTATCGAGTTAGTAATGGGGCGAGGCCCTTCCAACTCATGTGGAGGCCGAGGTAGCCGAAGACGAGGCTCATGGCGACCTGGAGTTTGTGGCCGGGGATGCGGGTGCCTAGCCACGAGCCGAGGATCGCGCCGGGGATACCGCCCAGGAGCATCTTGGTGACGAGTACGGTGTCAACGCTGCCGAACAGGACGTGGACGCCACTGCCGACGGCGCTGAGGAACATGCCGAAAAGCAGGTCGGTGCCGACGATGGTGGAGGCGGGGAGCACGGTTTGATACATCAAGAGAAGGCCGCCAAGGGCTCCCGCGCCGGCGGAGGAGAAGCCGACTTCTGCGCCAATGGGGAGAGTGGCAATTGGGATGAGCCAGCGACGGTCTTTGGTGGGACGGATGGCTTCACTGGAGCGGAAAAGCTTGGTGATGGCGAGGACAGCAATGGTGACGCCAACGAGAGGTAGCAAGATCGGTTCGATCTGCTTTTTGCTGAGATGGAGCAGGATGTAGCTGCCGAGCAGGACCCCCGGGAAGCCGCCGGCAATCATGAGGCCGAGGATGGTCCAGTTGACGTTGCGGCGGAAGATGTAGAGGGGCGAGGCGCAGAGCTTGGTGATGAAGACGAAGGCGAGGGAGGTGCCGACGCTTTCTGAGGCGCTGCGGCCGAGTAACAGGACGAGCAGGGGGACCGTGAGCGGGCCGCCACCAGCGCCTGTGAGGCCGACAACCATTGCGATGCAGAAGCCGAGGATGGGTTCCATAGGAGTTAGTTAGAAAAAGTGTGAATGCCGCATTCGAGTTTCTTGCCGCCCCAACGACCGGAGCGAAGGTTGTCATCCGAGGCGGGTTTGGCGGTGCAGGGTTGGCAGCCGATGCTGGTGTAGCCCTGATCGTAGAGTTCGAGGATGGGGAGGTTGTGCTGGCGGGCGTATTGCCAGACTTCTTTCCAAGTCCAGTGGGCCAGCGGGCTGACCTTGGCGATCGTTTTGCCCGACTTGAGGACGGTTGCCTCGTGGACCTCCAGATTGGCGCGAGTGGGCGATTGCTCACGACGGAGGCCGGTGTACCAGATGTCGTAATTTTCTAGGGCGTTGAAGAGAGGCTCGACCTTGCGGAGCTGGCAGCACTGAGCCGGGCTTGATTGATTGAGGATGCCGAACTGCGCTTCCTGATCGGCGACAGACTGTTTCGCGGCGAGGTTCAGTAAGTTGAGGTTCCACTGCTTCGTTAATTGATCGCGGTAATTGTAAGTGGCCGCGAAATGGTAGCCGGTTTCGAGGAAAAGGACGGGGAGGTTGGGGTCCTTTTGAATGAGGTGGTGGAGGAGGACGACGTCCTCAAGTTGGAAGCTGCAGGTGAAGCAGGCGTTGGTGGTGGTGGCTTTGTTGATGTCGGTAAGGACCTGGCTCATATGCCTTCTCCGGAAATGAAATTGTTGCGGCGCAGGAGGATGCCTGCGGCTTCGAGGAACTCGAGGGTGTTGTCGGTGGGGACTTCAAGGCCGTGGTCGGCGATGATGATTGCGCCCGAGTCTTCCAGTTGTTTTGGGATATCCCCTTGCCAGCGGAGGACGAGCGCGCCGTGTTCGAACAGGATGCGTTCGAGCAAATCGGGGTCTTTGCTAGTGAGGACGGCGGGCATGTGGCCGTAGCGCTCGACGCGTTCGCCGGGGGTGACAGGGCCGAGATCGAAGGCGAGAGATTCTGTGGTGCGGACAGTCTTTTGCGTGCCGCGGACGATCATGCCGGCGGCGATGGTGCGGTTGGTGCGATGGTGGACGAGGATAAGACTGCCGGTTTCGCGGCAGCGCGTGTAGGGATCGAAGGCGAGCGGTTGCGTGGTTTCGATCGAGACACGGAGGATGTCGTTGAGATGGGCCGAGTTGGCCTTGAGGTGGTTGCCGGTTTCTGGGTCGAGTGCCCATTCGATGCGGGTGATCCTGGCGTTGAGCTCGCGAGTGGCGGAGCGGAGAAGATAAGGGGTGTCGGGTTCGAGGGGTTCTTCGGCCATCCAGACGAGGTCGGCTTCGAAGTGGCGGCTCAGTTCAGGGCGCGCGGTTTCGAGAGCGATGAGATCGCCGCGGCTGATGTCGACTTCTTCGTTGAGGACGAGGGTGACGGATTGGCCTTCGTGGGCTTTGGCGAGAGGGCCGTCGAAGGTGGAGATCTCTTTGACGGTGGCGCGGCGACCGCTGGGAAGGACGACGATCGCGTCTCCGGGGTGGACTTCGCCGCTCGCGATGCGGCCGGCGAAGCCGCGGAAGCCGTCGCCGGGACGGACGACATATTGAACCGGGAAACGGAAGGGGGCGGCGGCGGGAGAGACCTCGAGAGTTTCGAGAAGATCGAGGAGACTGGGGCCGTTGTACCAGGTGACTTTTTCGCTGCGCCAGGCGACGTTATCGCCGTCGAGGGCGCTGACGGGTAAGTAGTGTAATTTTGCGCCGGGCCAGCGGGAGGATTGCTCGGTGAGCTTGGCTTTGATTGCGTTGAAGACGTCCTCCGACCAGGCCATGGCGTCCATTTTGTTGATGGCGAAGATGAGGTGCTCGATACCGAGCAGGTGAGAGATGGTGGCGTGGCGGAGGGTTTGGCGGCTGACGCCTTTGATGGCGTCGACGAGGATGATGGCGGCATCGGAGGTGGATGCGCCCGTTGCCATGTTGCGGGTGTATTGTTCGTGGCCGGGGGTGTCGGCGATGCGGAAGCGGCGGGTGGCGGTGGCGAAGAAGCGGTAGGCGACGTCGATGGTGATGCCCTGCTCGCGTTCGGCATTGAGGCCGTCGGTGAGGAGGCTCAAGTCGATCTCGCGGCCGGAGCGGTTGACCTTACTCTTCTTGACGGCTTCGATCTGGTCTTCGTAAGCGCCCTTGGTGTCGAACAGAAGGCGGCCGATGAGGGTGGACTTGCCGTCGTCGACGCTGCCGGCGGTGGAGAAGCGAAGAGTTGTCATTTAGAAGTAGCCCTCGCGCTTCTTGATTTCCATCGAGCCTTCCTGGTCGTGATCGATGACGCGGTTTTCGCGTTCGCTGCGACGGAAGCTGAAGAGTTCTTCGATGATTTTCGGGATCGTGTCGGCGTCGGATTCGATGGCGCCGGAGCAGGGGGTGCAGCCGAGGGAGCGCATGCGGCACATGCGGATTTGGGATTTCTCGCCGGGGAGGGCGTTGACGTTCGCCTTGACGGGGATCAGTGTGTTGCCGCGGACGAAGACTTCGCGGGGAGCGGCGTAGTATAGGGGGACGATGGGGATGCGTTCGCGGTGGAGGTAGTTCCAGATGTCGAACTCGGTCCAGTTGGAGAGGGGGAAGACGCGCATGGATTCGCCGGGGTCGACTTTGGGGTTGTAGAGGTTCCAGAGTTCAGGGCGCTGGTCTTTGGGGTCCCATTGGCCGAACTGGTTGCGGAAGGAGAAGACGCGCTCTTTGGCGCGGGATTTTTCTTCGTCGCGGCGGGCGCCACCGATGGCGGCGTCGGCCTGGAGTTTTTGGAGGCCTTCGACGAGGGCTCTCGTTCTGAGGAGACTGCAGCACTTGGCGGTGCCGAGGGAGTAGGGATTGGTGCCCTGGGCAACGGCTTCTTCTTTGACGTGGACGATGAGGTTCGCGTCGATTTCTTTGACGAACCAGTCCCGGAATTCGATCAATTCCGGGTATTCGTAGGTGGTGTCGATGTGGACGAGCGGGAAAGGTATCTTGCCTGGAAAGAACGCTTTACGGGCGAGGTGGACGAGGACGGAGGAATCTTTGCCGACGGAATAGAGGATGACGGGGCGGGCGAAGTTGGAAGCGACTTCGCGCAGGATATGAATGGATTCGGCTTCGAGATGGTCGAGGTGGCCAGATTGCATAATCTATAGTTCTCTATCGACTATACTACGATTTTTCTTTGGGTGGGATGTGATCGATTTCGATTTGGGATCTCGCTTGCCCCAACAGAGGAAAAACATGGGACTTACAGAACGACGGATGGTACAGGAACTGAAAGATGTGGCGCTGCCTGGGCGTGTGGCGGAGATTGCCGAGATTTACGGGAAGGCCATTCCCTACGACGTGGACTGGGCAAGCATCGAGAACGATGCGGAGGCGCTCAAGTTTTTGGACAACGTGTCGTGCCACCGGTTGAATATGGCCCTGCGCGTGATCTGCATGGATGCGATGGGGAAGGAAGCAGTCGCAGCGAGCGTTGAGAAAGTTCGGTTGGTGAATGTGAAGGAGCCAGCGGAGATGGCAGTGAGCTTTGCGGGGGGCGTGCTGGAGATGCGGTGTGCCTACGCGCAGGGTGCATCCGGAATGCATAGCGACAACGCGATCCGGCAGGTGCTCGAGAAGGGATTGTAAGCGAGACGGTGGACATTGCGTATGGGGGCCTAGCCACTTGGAGGGTGGGCCCCCATAGCTGGGACTCGATGCAATCTTTATTGGCTCGAAGGCGGATTGGGCACTGTATCCGGATTGGGCGAGGGATCGGCGCGATGAGATCTTGCGGCGGACTCAGAGCGAGTTTCGGGAGCCGGATTACGAGTATTACTTTCCGGATTGAAAACGGGCGATCTTAGTGGCAGGATGACTCATGTGATGAACGGGGCGAAGAGATTGGCAGTTTATGGAACGCTGGCCCCTGGGCGGGTGAACCACGATCAGGTTGCTGCGCTCAGAGGGAAATGGGCGGGGACAGTGAGGGGACGGTTGCTTGAAGAAGGCTGGGGCGCGCAGATGGGTTATCCGGGACTGGTCCTGGATGCGAATGGGGCGGAGGTCGCAGTGCAGGTGCTTGAGTCTGAGGACCTGCCAGAGAACTGGGCGCGACTGGATGAGTTTGAAGGAGAAGAGTATCGCCGCGCAACGGTGGAAGTGACCACAGAGCGAGGCCAGCTTTCTGCTTGTATTTACGTGGTGGCGTGACGGGGATCAATCCAACCGGACGTGGGGAGCGTAATGCAGTGTGAGTTATGAAACACACACTCCTTACAATTACTTTTCTGGCAATGTCGGCCTGGGCGAAGAACCCGATGGTTGGCGGCCAAGCCATGTTTGAGAACAAGAGCATCGTGGAGAACGCGGTGAAGTCGGCTGACCACACGACGCTGGTGGCGGCTGTGAAGGCGGCGGGGCTGGTGGAGACGCTGGCGGGGCCGGGGCCGTTTACGGTGTTTGCGCCGACGAATGATGCCTTCTCGAAGTTGCCGGCTGGGACGGTGGAGACTTTGTTGAAGCCCGAAAACAAAGAGATGCTGACGAAGGTGTTGACCTATCACGTGGTGGCAGGGACGATGAATGCCGCGGCCATCAAGAAGGCGATTAAGGCTGGTGGTGGGACCGCGACGATGAAGACTGTTGCGGGCGGATCGCTGAAGGCTTCGATGAATGGATCGAAGCTGGTGCTGACCGATGAGAAGGGTGGGATGTCGATGGTGACGATCGCGAACGTGATGCAGTCCAATGGCGTGATTCACGTTGTGGACACGGTGGTTTTGCCGAACTAGTAGCAGGGACGGCTACTTTGAGCCCACTGCCCGAGTTGTGCCCGGGCGGTGGGCATTTTCTTTTTGGCAACGGGATGGGATCGACTGGGGTTTGACTGCAGAAGTGAGGCGCGGGAGGGGCTGAAAGCCCAATGCGTCTTTTTTGACATAACAATAGTTAACATGTCAACTATTGTTATGTAAAGTACAAGTATGAGCTCGTCGCGGATCGGAGCGGAAATCAAGCAGAGCAAGCCGTTTGGTTCTGTGGAACAAGAAACAGTTGTTGCTTTGATGAAGACGGTGGATCATGTGCGGCACATACATGCTGGGCTGTTCGGAGCGGTTGAGCTGACCGAGCAACAGTACAATGTGCTGCGGATTCTGCGCGGGGCGGGGACAGATGGGCTGCCGACGCTGACGGTGGGCGAGCGACTGATTGAAAATACGCCGGGGATCACACGGTTGATCGACCGGTTGGAGGCCAAAGGACTGGTGAGGCGGGAACGTCCGGAACAGGACCGGCGGCAGGTGTATTGCTTCATTACGAAGGCTGGACTCGAATTGTTGGTGAAGTTGGATCCGGAAGTGGATCTGGGAGCCAAGCGCGCGATGAAGCATTTAAACAAAACAGAGCTGCAGACCCTGCTGGGGCTGCTTGAGAAAGTCCGCGATTCGCGGTGAAGGAGCTGAGTCATGGCTAACGTAGCTGAGTTGAGCAAGAAGCTGGATGACGCGGTTCTGGCGGGCAAGGCGCTCGAAGCATTCGACGAATTGAACGCAGACGATGTGGTGATGCAAGAAAACTCGGATGCTCCGTTGGTGGGCAAGGAGTTGAACCGGAAGCGGGAAGTAGAATTCTTCGATTCGATCGCGGAGTTTCATGGTGCGTCGGTGCTTTCGCGTGCGGCCGGAGATGATGTTTCGTTTTCGGAGTGGGAGATGGAGGTGACCTTCAAGAATGGTTACCGGATGAAGCTGGCGCAGGCGGCGGTGCGGCGCTGGAAAGACGGCAAGACTGTGAACGAACGGTTTTATTACAGCAAGTAAGAGGAGTTAGAAAAATGAAAGCAATTATGATTCTTGCGGCCGGCGCATTGAGCGTGTTTGGCCAGACTTATGACATCGACACGGCCCATTCGGGGGCGAGCTTCACGGTGAAGCACATGATGGTGACGAATGTCAGCGGGCGCTTCTCGAATGTGAAGGGCAAGGTTGTGGTGGATGACAAGAACCTCGCGAAGTCGAGCGTGGAGGCGACCGTTGATGTAACGACCGTGAACACGAACGAGCCGAAGCGGGATGGACACTTGAAGGGTGCGGATTTCTTTGATAAGGAAAAGTTCCCGACGATGACTTTCAAATCTTCGAAGGTTTACAAGGCTGGTGGCGTGACGAAGGTGGATGGGACGCTGACACTGCATGGTGTGACGAAGCCGGTGACGCTGACGCTTGAAGAGTTCAGCGGCGAAGTGAAGCACCCGATGGGCGGGATCGTGCGCGGAGTGGTGGCCAAGACGAAGATCAACCGGAAGGACTTCGGGTTGACCTGGAACAAGACGCTTGATTCGGACGGGTTGATGGTTGGCGAAGAGATCGCGATCACGCTCGAGATCGAGATGGCGCGAAAGGCTTAGGGTTTGGAGACGATTTTGGTGAGCCAGAAGTCGTCGCCCTGAACATTGACGTCGGCAGTGATTTTGAGGCCGGGTTTGAGTTTCTCAAACTCGGCTTTTTCTTTGATGGGGAAGCCCATGGTCATGGCGTCCATCCAGCCCTTGATGTCTTCGTGCTTGATGGTGAGGACCTGGGTGGGGGCGTCCATGGCGACGATCTCGCCGGTGAGCTGGTAAGTCTTGATGGGTTGGGTGGAGTTGGCCTGCTCGCGCGGAGTCTGGGTGCAGGCGGTGAGGAGCAGAGCGAGGGCGAGGAGGAGGGCTTTCATCTCCATTTCAGAGTATCAGCGAAGCACCATCTCAACGCGGCGGTTGAGTTGGCGGCCGGGCTCGTCGGCGTTGGAGGCGATGGGGGCGAGGGGGCCCGCGCCTTGGGCCGTGATGCGGGTTGTGGGGATGGCCTAGGTGTTGGTGAGCGCAGTGGCGACGGATTGAGCGCGGCGGCGAGAGAGGTCGAGGTTCATGTTGAGGTCGCCGACGGTGTCGGTGTGGCCGACGATGTAGACATTGAAGGCGGGGTTCGATTTGAGGACTTCGGCCATGGAGTCGAGCTGGGGTTTGGATTCGGGCTTCAGGTCGGATTTGCCGGTGTCGAAGTAGAGGGCGTAGAAGGCGATTTTGCCTTCGGAGGCGAGTTTGGTTTTGATCGCTGCGGAGTCGAAAACCTGGACATTGCCGAGTTCGGGGGCCTTTTCTTCGATCAGAGCCACGAAGATGTAGGTGCGCTCACCGAGGTCCCTGAGCGTGGTTTTCTTGTCGGGCAGTGTGACGCTGGCATTTGTAGTCTTGGCCCCAATCACGAGAAGGAGGTGTTGGGTTGCTCCGTTAAGAACTCGCGAGGCGAGTAGGCCAGCGGCGTTGCCGGAAGAGATGAGGTCGGTGGGGGGCACAGATTGGTTGGCGTAGGAGACGATCAGGCGCTTGGAGGGGGCGAGAGCGACGATGCGGTTCGTGTAGGCTTCGGGTTTCGAGTAGCTGCGCCACAGACAAGCCTGGGGCGTGCAGGTGAGCTTGATGGCAAAGCCGGCTTGCTTGAGGGCGCTTTCGTAGTTGCGGTAGACCTCGATTGGGGAACGCGCTTCGGGGGCGACGTAGGTGCGCCAACTGAGCTTGCCTTGGGGGATGAAGGGGTCCTTGGTTCCTTGAGGCGAGGGGAACTCGACTTCGGCGTAGCTCACCTCGTTGCCGTCGAGGAGGGTGGCGCCGGTGAAGCGGGAGACGACCGGGAGATCCTTTAGGTCCTTCGCCTCGAAAGTCTGTTGGGTGATTTGAGCGGAGACGAGCGAGGCGAAGAACAAAAGAAGGAAAAATCGCATGACTCGATTTTAGAAGCTTCGGGTTGCAAGCTGGCGACAGAGCCGACGGAACCTCGGCTTGGCCACGGCGAGGAGGGCGAGGCTGCCGGGAACGATGAAGATAGTGGCGGGCTCGGGGACCTGGGCGTTGGGGCATCGATGAGGGAGGCCACGGGGGTTCTCAACGATTCGTCATAAGCGAAAACGAACATGCTCATGAAGGGGGGCTCCAAATTGGTAAAGGTCTTCGAGATCGACGGTGGGAGGTTGAAGAGCATGGAGATAGACCGGAATGACATTTCCGAGGCGTTGAAGGCGATGAAGCCCCTTATGCGGCCCTGGGTGTCATAGTCGAGGTTGAACTCGGACGGGGCGCCAGTGGAACCGCTGAGACTTTCAAATTGAACCGAACTTCCCGCGGTGGGGCTTGCAAACTGGGCAGAGTCAGACCACCATTCCGCAGTAAGAAAATACCCATTGGGGTCAGTGGTAGATGCCCTTGGCTCAATTTTGAACAGCTTGCCTGCTGGGGCTGAGTAGGTGATCCGGAACTGGTCACCTGGATTCAAGGTGCCATTGAGTTTGGGGATTGCGCCCACAGGCTCAAACTTGGTTCCTATGATGGATGGTGAACGAGAGGTTTGGGGGTTGCCGAGGACGACCTGGTATTCCAGGATCGCTGCAGGAGAGGAGATGGCTAGCAGGGTGAGGCCGAGAAGGGAGATTGTGGTTTTTGAATTGTATGGTTTTCATGGTTCACCCTTAACCGCGGGAACGTTTAGAAAACAGGCTTAGGATTATGAAGCGGGTTTGTACTAGTACGATGGGAGGTTTGCGGAGGAGGTCGATGTAATTGCCTTTGAGAATGCCATCGACGCTGAGGGTGGTAAAGTGACGCCAGACGCTGGGGTCGCTAGAGGAGCCAGATAAGACCTGTAGGCCTGCGGCGTGGAGGGTTTAGACATCCCTCTTTTCAATGATGCGGAAGTCGATGAACTGGATGTGAGCGCCGAGGCCTTTGGCGGGAGTGAGGTGTTGGGGCAGGCTGGTGCGGGGTAGTTGGGTGTGGAGGCTGTTAGGACCGTCGCGGGCTCAACTTAGTCTGGGGCTGCGGGCTAGGCCATTTTCGCTTGGAGCATGACCTTCATGGGCTTGCGTTGGATGAGTGGGAGGAAGTGGTCATTGGATAGGACGGGGTCGGTCTGGATGATTTGGATGTTGGCGGCTACGGCACCATGGAATGCCTCGATTGAGTTTTCGGGCCTGTGGGCGGCGCCGCCTCGGTGGGCTCTTGCGGTGGGTTGGGTGGCCAGAGTAGGGCGCTAAGCCAATTCAGAGAGGCCTTTGAGTTCGCCGTTTGAGTCGCCGATGGATTCTGCTTTGACGCCGAAGTTGGTGAGGAGAGACAAATAGAAATTTGTCATCGGGGTGTCTTGGGCGTAGACGATGTGGCGGCCGGGGGTGATCTTGCCGTTCATGCGGCCGGCGACTAACACGGGCAGGTCGTGGTGGAGGTGCCTGTTGCCGTCGGAGATGCCGCTGCCGTAGACGATGGCGCTGTGGTCGAGGAGGGTGCCGTCGCCGTCTTCGGTGGTGGCGAGCTTCTTGACCCATTCGCTGAAAAGGGAGAAATGGAAGCAGTTGATCTTGGCGACTTTCTCCATCATCTCGGGGTCGTTGCGGTGGTGTGTGAGCGGATGGTGGCCGTCGGGGACGCCGATTTCACGGTAGGAGCGAGCACTGCCTTCGCGGGCCATCATGAAGGTGGCGATGCGAGTGGAGTTGGTTTTGAAGGCGGCCGTCATGAGATCAAACATGAGACGGACGTGCTCGGCGTAGTCGGCGGGGGTGCCTTCGGGTTGGGCGAAGCCGAGATCCTGGCGGGTGGCTTTTTCGATGCGTTGTTCGATGTCGCGGATGGAGTAGAGGTATTCGTCGAGCTTGCGCTGGTCGGTGGAGCCTAAGTCGGCGCGGAGGCTCTTGGCGTCGTCGAGAACGAAGTCGAGGATGCTGCGGCGGTTGCGCTCGCGGCGGGCGATCATCTCCTGGGTCTCGCCAGCGGCAGCGGAGCCGAAGAGGCGGGCGAAGACGTTCTTCGGGTTGATCTCGGGCGGCATCGGGCTCGAGTCGCTGCGCCAGGAGATGTTGTTCGAGTAAGCGCAGGCATAGCCAGAATCGCAGCTGCCGACCTGGCGGCCGTCTTCGATACCGAGTTCGAGAGAGGCGAGTCTGTTTTGTTTGCCGACGCTCATGGCGGCGAGCTGATCGACGCTGGTGCCGTTCTTGATGTCGGCGCCTGCGGTCTTGCGGGGGTGGGCACCAGTGAGGTAGCTGGCGGCGGCGCGAGCGTGATCACCGGGGCCATCGCCGAGAGCGCGGCCGCCGTTGTGAGTGAGGCCGGTGAGGAGGGTGAGCTTGTCTTTGTGCTCTTTGAGCGGGGTGAGGACGCGGGTGATCTCAAAGGCTTTGCCTTGAGCCTGGGGCGTCCAGTGCGCCATGTTGATGCCGTTGGGAACGTAGACGAAAGCGAGGCGGGTGGGGCTTTGGGTAGAAGAGGTCGCGGCCATGGCGTCGAGCATGGGGAGACCGATGCTGACTCCGAGTCCTCGGAGGAGGGTGCGACGGTTGAGGGTCTTCATGATTTGGGGACCTCCGGACGCCGTTTCTGGAAAGGCGCGCTTTTTACTATTTCCAATATAAAAGTTTGCATGCGCAATTGCGAGGCCGTTGCGGAACTGACAATGGCGGAGATGTGATGGCGGTCGGTGCGTTCGACGCCGCGGCCGAGGGCGAAGGTAAGCAGTTTTTCAGTGAAGCATTCGGCGAAGGGCTTGGGGTTGGCGGCGAGGATTTTCTTGAGTTGCTCGGGGCCGGTGAAGGATTCGCCGCTGGGGAGGGTGCCGGAAGCGTCGAGATCGAAAGCGCCGTCCCTGCTGCGCCAGGCACCGATGGCGTCATAGTTTTCCAGGCCGAAGCCGAGGATGTCCATGCGCGCGTGGCAGGAGGCGCAGGTGGCATTGGTGCGGTGGAGCTTGAGCTGTTCGCGCATGCTCATTTTGGTGCCGACGGTCTTTTCGTCGAGGAGTTGGACGTCGGGCGGTGGAGGGGGAGGCGGAGCGTTGAGGACGTTTTCGAGGACCCACTTGCCGCGGAGGACGGGGCTGGTGCGGGTGGGGTAGCTCGAGACGGTGAGGACGCTGGCCATCGAGAGGATGCCGCCGCGCTTGCCATCAGGGAGAGTTACTTTGCGGAAGTTGTCACCGGTAACATTCGGGATGCCGTAGTGTTTGGCGAGGGTTTCGTTGAGGAAGGTGTAGCGGGCATCGATGAGGTTCATGATGCTTGCGTTGGTGCGCGTGAGGTCGAGGAAGAATCGTTTGGTTTCTTCCTGCATGGCGGATTTGAGTTGGGGGTTCCAGGTGGGGAAGCGTTCGGGATCGGGGCGGACGATGTCGAGATTGCGGTATTCAAGCCACTGGCCGGCGAAGCCGTCGGCAAGGGCGTCGGCTTTGGGGTCCGAGAGAATGCGGCGGACTTGAGCCTCAAGATTGCCGGGTTTGCGAAGAGCGTTTTGTTCGGCGAGGGCGAGGAGGGTTTCGTCGGGCGTGCTTGACCAGAGGAAGTAGCTGAGGCGGGAGGCGAGCTCGAGATCGGTGAGGGATTCGAGGCCGTCTGCATCGAGCTTCTTGGTGCCGCGTTCGATGCGGAACAGGAAATGGGGGCTGACGAGTATGGCTTGCATGGCGGCCTGAATGGATTGCTCGAAGGTGTCACCAGCGATGCGGGCCTTTGCGGAGATGAGGACGAGCGAGTCAGCTTCTTTCGCGGTGATGGGGCGACGCCAGGCACGACGGGCGAAGCGGGTGAGGATTTGTTTGTCGCAGTCGATCTCGGTGGATTGGCAAGTGAAGAGGCGACGCTGACTGTCGGGGATGACGCGGTAGGGATCATAGGGGCCGCGGATTTCAAGACGTTCCATGAGCAGGTTGAAGTCTTTGAGGGTCTTGTCGTTGACTTCTTCGGCGGCATTGGGGATTAAGGATGAATCGAACTCAACGCGGACACGGTGGACGCCGGGGGTCTTGATTTCGGCCTTGTGTGTGGCGTTGCGTGGGCGGTCGGTACCGAGGGTAGCTTCGAGCGATGTTGGGGTGGTGTTGTCGACGGTGAAAGTGAGATTGGTCTTCCATTCGGGGCCGCCAGCCCTGGGGCCAGTGATGGACGCCTGGAACTCATAGGTACCAGCGGAGGGAAAGTAGTGAGTGATTTCGAGAAAGTTGGCGCGGCGATTTTTCATGCGGCCGGCACCGAAGGGGACTTTTTCTGGCTTGGGGAGCGGCTCGGTGTTGATGGCTTTTCTGGAGATTTGCTCGGCTGCGTTGAGGTATTTTTCCATCAGGACGGGAGAGAGGCTGAGGACGTCGCCGATGTTGTCGAAGCCGTAGCCGGAGTCGTCGGCGGGGAAATCTTCGGCGGGCTTGAAGTCAAGGCCGAGGAGGTCGCGGATGGTGTTGTTGTACTCCATGCGATTGAGGCGGCGGGCGGTGACGCGGCCGGGGTCGGGCTTGGCGTTGCGGTCGATGGCAGCGAAGTGTTGTTCGATCCAGTGGATGACAGGTTTGGATTGAGCGGCGGGAGGCTTGGGGAGAGGGGCGGGGGGCATCTCGCCGGTTTGCAGTTTGTGGACGACGAGTTCCCAGATCTCTCGCTTTTCGGAGATGGTGAGATTGAGGAGATTGACGCCGCCTTCCTGCTTGCGCGCGTTGTGGCACATGGCGCAGTTCTTCTTAATGAAGGGCGCGACAGTGGACTCGAAACTGGGTGCCGCAGCGAGGATGGAAAGAAGAGGCAGGAGCATCATTGCTAATGATTATTTTTTCATAAGTGCGAGGGGATCGTCGGTGAGGATGGCGTCGACGCCGAGGCCGGTGAGGCGTCTCCATTCGGCTGGGTCGCTGGTGGTGCCAGAGAAGACCTTGAGCCCGGCGGCGTGGAGGGCGTCGACGTCGCGTTGCTCGATGATGCGGAAGTTGATGAACTGGATTTGCGCGCCGAGCGCTTTGGCCGGTGCGACGTAGTCGGGAAGGCGGTTGCGGGGATTGAGGAGGCAGAGGCGAACCGCGGGGTTGAGGCGCTTCATGACGGCGAGGGTGCGGTGGTCGAAGCTTTGGAGGATGACGCGGGAGGAGAGGTTGAATTTGCGGATCTGCAGGTCAATGGCGCGGACGACGGTTTCGGGGTCGACGTAGTCAGGGGCGCCGGGTTGCGCCATTTTGGTTTCGAGCATGACTTCGACGCTAGTGTTCTGGATGAGCTCAAAGAGATCTTCGAGGGCAGGTCGGCCGAGGTCGTTGAAGTTGTGGAGACGGATGGGGCCGAGGGTGGTTGTGAGGTCGTGGTTGAGGGCGAGGCGGTTGTCTTTGGTGAGGACAGTGTCGGTTTCGAGGATGGTTATGCCGGCGGCGATTGCGCCACGGAATGCTTCGAGAGTGTTCTCGGGCCAGTGGGAGGCGCCGCCGCGATGGGCGATGGGGATGGGCTGGGCGGCGAGTAGGACGAAGATGAGGGGCAGCATGGCTGCCCCCTATTTTATTGGGCGCGCCGGTCGCGCCACATGGTGAAGAGGGCGGCTGAGATCACGAGGAAGTTTGCGATGATGACGGGCATTGCGCCAATGACGACGCCGTAGCTAAGCCAGAGAAAGGCGGCGATGGCCTGGATGGCGCGGATCTGAAAGGGGTTGCGAACGAAGTAGGAGCTGGTAAAGGCCGCAGTGGCGACCCAGCCGATCCAATCGGGTTTCATTGCGTGATGACGCTCGTTTCTGTTTGGGCTATTGGTTCGATGGTGAGCCAATCGGTTTTGACTTTGTCCCACTCCTGCACGGTGAAGCCATGAGCTTCGAACAGGGCGCGAATACGGGTGGATTGCCAGCCGGCCAGTTCTTCGAGGATGGGGACGAGGACGCTGAGCGCGTCTTCGCTGAGGACTGTGCGCTTGGCGATTTGAGAGATGTGCTTGGCTTCGGAGACGGCGATGGTGAGGCCGTCGTAGCGATTGACGTGGAGCATGACGTGGATGTCGCTCGAGCCATCGCCGATGTAGACGATCTGGTCGCGACCGAGCTTGAGGCCGCTCTGGAGTTCATCGAGTACAGCGACTTTGCCGAAGCCGGCGCAGACACGATCGATGCCCGCGATCTCGCCGTGTTCGTTGTAGCGAAGCTTGGTGCCGTAGATGTTCTCGGGAGGGACGATGCCTTCGAGGGCACTCTGGATGACTTCTTCGGGGGCGGCGCTGATGACGTAGAACGAGAAGCGATAGCCGTCGAGGCTGTTCAGCAATTGCGAGACGAGACGGATGTTGGGCTTGAGGCGGATTTTCTTGCCGACCTCTACAAGATGGTGTGAACGGACCTGCTTGTATTCGGGATCGTGGAGGAGGAGATAGCTGAGTTCCCCTCCCTGCTGGATGAAATTCTTGCGGGAGATCTCGGCGATTTTCGACTGGAAGCCTGCGATGCCGAGCAGTTCGCTCAGGATGACACCTGAATCGTTGAAACTAAGCGTGTGGTCGAAATCGCTCGCCAATAGGTAGTGTTTGGAAATGCGTCTTTCTTCAGCCATAGGAACCTTAATTTCAGAATAGGGATGAATGGTGACAATCAAAAGACAACTTGGTGAAAGCTGAATTCAGGCGGGGAACTACTCTGATATGATATCAAAATTTTTGTTTTTTCCTGTATACTGGTGTCGATGTTGACGGTCCTTCCTTCTCTTAGCGGTCCTGGATTGTTCGGTGCTGACTAGCGCCGAGGTCCCTTCTGTTTCCCTTCCCTTCAACCCATAAACATCTATAAACAGGAGAATCCCATGAGCACAAATACGCTCCAACGGATGGACCTGCCGCATTTGGTAACCGCATTGCCGGGACCGAAGGCGGCGCAACTGATTGCCCGCGACGAAGCGGTGCTTTCGCCGAGTTATACACGCGGGTACCCGTTGACGGTGGCGCGCGCGGAGGGGTCGATGATTGAAGACCTCGACGGGAACCGCTTTCTCGATTGCAACGCGGGGATTGCCGTGTGTGCGACGGGGCATTGCCATCCGAAGGTGGTGGCGGCGATTCAGGAGCAGGCGGCGAAGCTGATCCATTACTCGGGGACGGATTTTTATTACGAGAACATGGCGCAGTTGGCCGAGACGCTGCAACGGCTGGTGCCGGGCGGCGGGCGGCGGCGTGTGTACTTTGGGAACTCGGGGACCGAGGCGATCGAAGCGTCGCTGAAGATGGCGCGGTATCACACGGGGCGGGAACGGTTTATCGCGTTCCTGGGCGCGTTTCATGGACGGACCATGGGGGCGTTGTCGTTGACGGGTTCGAAGAGTGTGCAGAAGAAGGGGTTTGGCAGTTTGCTGGGCGGGGTGACGCATATCCCGTATGCGAACTGTTACCGGTGCAACTACGGCAAGCAGGTGGAGACTTGTAATGTGGAGTGCGTGAAGGTGATCGAGGATCAATTGATCCGTCACATTCTGCCGGCGGATGACATTGCGGGGATCATTGTGGAGCCCGTACAGGGCGAGGGCGGATATGTTGTGCCGCCGCAGAAGTTTCTCGATGAGTTGCAGACGGTGGCGGCGAAGTATCAGATCCCGATCATTTGGGACGAGGTGCGGGCGGGGATGGGTCGCACGGGGAAGATGTTCGCGGTGGAACATTTTGGCGTGAACCCGGATATTCTGGCGCTGGCTAAGGGCATCGCGAGTGGGATGCCGCTGTCGGCTGTGGTGACCAAGCCGGAGTGGATGCAGTGGAAGCCGGGGGCGCATGCGTCGACGTTTGGCGGGAACCCGGTGGCGATTGCGTCGTCGCTGGCGACGATCGGATTACTTGAGAGCGAGCTGCTGGAGAATGCTTCGAAGGTGGGCGGCTATATGCTCGACAGGATGCGTGAGTGGCCGCGGCGGTTCGCGCATGTCGGAAGAGTGCAGGGGCTGGGGCTGATGCTCGGCTTCGAGCTGGTTCGTGATCAGGTTGGTAAGGAACGGTATCCGGAGTTGCGGGACAAGCTGGAGTTGATGGCCTTTGAGAGAGGGTTGTTGATTCTGGGTTGTGGGCCGAACTCGATTCGGTTGTGCCCACCGCTGGTGTTTACGCGGGATCAGGCGGAGTGGACGCTGGATACGCTGGAGGAGTGCCTAAGGGCTGGGTAGATTTGTGGGCAGGGCAAGCCGTGCCGCAACGTCCTGTCCAAACTGCTCAAAATGGCGGGAGTTCCACGTGTAGATCCTCTGCGCGCCGGATTGAAGCGCGCAGGTGGCGATCAGAGAATCGTAACTAGTCCCACCTGAGACGCCTTGAGATGCCGCTCTTTGAATCGCGGTTCGAGTTGAAAAGCCATCGAGGCTGACGAGTCGAAGTCTCTCTGCAATCGTTTCGACGCACTTCAGCGCTTGCGCTGGCGAAGCTCGATGAGGGGGAGGCATTCTCGTCAGCGTAGAGTAAACTTCAGCGAGGCTGTGAGCAGCGCAACTTGCATTTTCGGGAGTGCAATAAGCAAATAGTGCAATGCTCACGGCATGATGCGGGTGATCGGCAACAAAGACTGGAACGAGGACTGAGGTGTCGAGAAAAAAGCTCAATTAACTCTGTCCGAGCAACGAAAGATCGCGTTCGAGCCGGATCTTCTGGATGGTGTCTGAAATCGCGTCCAAGTTGAGGGGCTGCCCGGTGTGAAGCACCGGGATGCCGGATTCGATCACGAGTTCCGCAGGCGTGGAGGCTTCGGCAATGGGTGCATTCGAAACGAGAATGTCAGCGACAAACGCATCAACCGTCATGCCTTTGGACTCGGCTGCGGCCTGATACGCCCGCTCGATTTGCTGAGGAAGATTGACGGTTACAGTCATGGGGATCGCCTCTGATTCAAGACTATCACCAGCCTGAATGCGCATGGCGAGGACGGACCTGTGCGGATACACTAGGGAGTTGATCGAAGCGAAGCGAAAGATATTGGATGTGGGCTGCGGGGTGAAGAAGTACCCCGGCGCCGTGGGGCTGGACCGGAATGCGCGGACGGCGGCGGATGTGATTGCCGATCTCGATCATCATCCGTATCCGTTTCGGGATTCGTCGTTTGATGAGTTGCGGGCGATTCATGTGATCGAACATGTCGATGATGTGATCCGGACGATGGAGGAGTTTCACCGGGTTGTGCGGGCTGGGGGAATGGTGCGGATTGAGACGCCGCACTATACAGACTTTTCGAGCTTTTGCGATCCGACGCATAAGCACCATTTGAATAGCTTCAGCTTTCGATATTTCGGGGATGACGATGCGGGGTTTGGGTACTACACGACGGCGAAGTTTCGGGAGAAACGCGTGCGGGTGAAGCTGCTAGCGTTGTGGAGGTACCTCGGGTTCGAATTCCTGGTGAACTGGTCGCCGCGATTGCGGAAGCAGTGGGAGTTTTATCTCTGCTATGTGGTGCGGGGGAAGGCGATGGAGTTTGAGTTTGAGGTTTTGAAGTAGCGATCAGAGCGAGGACAGGGTGATCAGGATGACGTCGGCTGTGGATAGCCACGAGAAGATCGTGAATATGCGAAGTGGAATTCCGAAGAAGACGTGCATCAGGAAGCTGTGTGGCCAGCGAGGGCGCAAGGTCCAGTCGAGGTAAATCGCGATAGGGATCGAGAAGAAATAAGCCCAGAGGATCGGGTCGTAAATCATCCAGACTTTTGGCCAGCGGTTCATGCCCAAGTTAATGAGGAAGCTGACGAAATAGGGGAGTAGGCGGACCTCATCACCGATCCACTTGCCGATGCGCTCGCCCCAGCCGAGGATCGCGTTGCGAATCATTGAGTAATGCTAACTGGAATGGATAGTTGGCTAATGGAACCATCCTGACTAGCCTGGAGAACAATTGTCAAGCTGGCAGCGGGGGTTCCAGCGGGAATCGACAGCCGGAACCGTTGGGTACTTGAAGACGCGCTATCGCTTCGCTGTAATGGGATGATGGAGGCACCCTGAGGGAGGCCCTGGGTTTCAAATACAGTTGCACCCGGGATACTGTTTGTGGCGGTAATGGAAAACTCTGCAGAGCCACCGGATGCCACGATTACCGAAACGGGGTCAGAGAGGAAAAAGACGGGCTTAAGCCTGACGGGCAGCAAGAATCGCCGCGTGGACGCTGAACTTGAACCACGCAATATGGCATTGCCTGCGATCCAGTTACCTCCGGCGGTTATCGCTTCAACACTCGCCAGGGCTCCTTCATTTGCCATGGAACTGGGGTTTATCTCCAGTCGGGTGTACCTGAAGTCTGAGTTTGGGAGTCCACTCAGAGCGATGGGACTAGTATCGCCCGAAGGTTTGGAGAGGCGGATATCAAATCTTGAGTTGTCGTTGCTATTGGCTCGAAGCACCTTGGGTTGGAACTGCAAGGCGAAGTCGGAGGCGACGGTCATTGTGAGGTTGAGCTGTTTGGATAGCGCGCCACTGGTAAGGGTGACGACCAATGGATATGCGCCGTCGGGCGCGGTCCCTGTGTTTACCTCCAATCTACCGATTCCGCCGATGGAAGGGTCGGGAGGGAGGAAAATTGCGTTGGCCCCAGCGGGGACACCGCTGACCGCGAAGGAAAACGTTCCGCTGTGGCCGAGAAGCCGATGCGCGTCCAGATCGAAGGACAAGGTCCTGCCCCGGGCGGCAGCCTGAGAGGGGGCGTCGCAAGCGGGGAGGAAATCAGGGGTAGTGCGTATGCTGAAGGCATCGACCGAAGCAGTGCCATTGGAAGCAAACAGTGCTGCGTCGGCAGTCGCTGGCATCGGGATAGTGACCGGCAAAGACATCCGGAGCCAGTTTCGATTGTCCGAGGAGTAAAAAGCGGTTATGGTGTTGCCGGAACGAACCAGCTTGATCCAGTCTGGAAGAGCCCCTGGCAAGTAAGTATCTGGAAAGCCAGTGCTTAGCCCGGCCCCGAGGCGAAACGCCAGGCCCCAGCGGTTGGCACCAGTGGATTCTCGTTCTATGAAGACACCACCATAAACGGCGGTGGGCGAGATTCCGTCGCGGAATTGAAGACCCGCAATGCTTTTTCGCCGGGTATCGATTGGCAAGCCAGCGCCAGTAAAGCGTGCGGTGAGAATGGAATCGCCGCTAACGGGCCGGCGTAGAAGGACGCCAGCGTCGCTGTTTGACTGCCAACAGCAGCCGCTGGCGCCAAGCTGAAAACCACCTGTGCCGAAGGCCACAACCGCGCCGGCGGGTCCGGCGCCACCAATGAGCGAACTAGTCCAAGGAGCTGGTGGGGTGTTGGTTACCCCGGCATTTAAGATGAGGTTCACACTGCTTTGAACGCTGGGGTCTTCCACGCTAAATCCACGAATGAGGACGCTGGTGCTCGCCGTGAGGGTGGAGGGTGCGGTGTATTCCCCCTCTGGAGTGATGATGCCGATCGGTGGATCGAGGACCCACTTAATGGAGTTGTCGACAGCGTTTGATATTCGAATGTTCAATTGGCGAATATCGCCAGGGTTCAAAATTGGATCGTCGACGCTTAGGCTGAACTGGATCGCTGGCATGAGCTGGAGAGGCAAATCAGCGCCGAGAGATGGGTTTGGCACATAGGTGGCGCGGATCGTGGCCTGAGCTGGCTGGCTAATGACGGGCGGCGCAATGACGTTGACGTCACGATTCTGGAAGGGCTCGAGCGTGGCGATGGGCGCACTGATGGACCATGTGAATCGCTGATCTGTTAGATTTGAAATGGTGGGCCCGACGTAGCGGCTCTGACTCGGATGAAGCACGAGTGTGTCGGGCACGAGAGTAACGGTGCCGGGAGGGACTAATTGGATGCGCACCGTTGCAGTGACGCGGTTGTCGAGAGCGGCGGTGGCGATCAACCGTACAGTCTGGCGCGAGGCGATGGTGGCAGGCGCTGTGTATGTCCCAGTTGGGCTGAGCGTCCCAACTGCTGGAACGACGGACCAGACTATGTCCGATCCTCCACTGACGGTGGCAACCGGGGTGATGCTCTGGCCACCGCCCAAGGCGGCCTCGCTTAGATTTAGAGCCAGAGTGATGGGCGCGGGAACGATGTTCACGGTTAAAGGAAGGGTTTTGGTGAAATCGCCGGCTTTTGCGGTAAGCGAGCCTGTGTAGCTGCCTAGTTGAAGATTCGAATCAGTGGCAATTGTTAGCGGGTAATCCTCTTTGGGAACGGCCATGCTCATGGAGGTGGGGGAAACGGAAGCGAATCGGATGCCTGATGGCATCCCAGTCATCATCAATATACCGGCGGCGGTGACCGTCTCCGACCCAAGGAGGCTCGTACGCAAGGAACCACGTGCTCCAGGAACCAAGGCGATTGTATTTGCGGCCAATTGGAAATCGAACGAAGGAGCTACTTGTACAAACTGGGCTGCAGAGAAACCGTTTATGGCCGCCGATTCGGCGATGCGCTGGCTGGTGCCCCCACATTCCAAATCGATCGCAGCCAGCTGCAAGGGGCTGGAAATACCAACCTGCCTTATCTTTGCACCACTGAATTCGAATCGCAAAGTGGAAGCGCCTTTGGGCAAAGTGCCGAAGCCAGTGGCGACAGGGTAGCTATCCAGGCTTTGCCCGACAGGCCGAAGTACTGCCCGCCAGTTGCATTCGCCGCCGGGGCTGGAAATGGGCAGGTCCACCTGCAGAAAGTCGAATCCACTGGAGCCTGATCGAGAAACATCGATGGCACTAAGGTTCGTCCCCAAGCGGAAAGGCCCTGTATTGAGCTGCGCCAATGTCACGACTGGGGTGGCACCAAGATTGTCTAAAGCGAGCATCGCGGTTTGTCCGCCTTGGTTGTCGACCCTAAGGATTTCGAGTCTCAATCGCTGGTATGGTCCGTCTTGTTGCATAGCTTCTGCGATTCTCTTGGCTTCAATCGACAGCTCGAATACGCCTGCACCAAGTGACAAGAACTGGGTCTGCCGCAAAAATGTAGTTTTGCCGTTCGGCGACTGGTAGGTTAGGTGTGCCAAATAGCTGGAGGCAAGGGTAGTAGAAAGGTTGATTGTAACGGCCAATCGATCAAACAAACCGTCCCCATCATCGTCGACCCAACGATCCGAGATTGCCTGGTACTGGAGAGTCTGCGCAACAGTCGTGGTCTCCGTTACAGCATCGCGCTCCCAAGGCACAGGGCTCGCACCTGTAGCAATCATTCGAATCAGGTAGCGGCCCTCGGCTGCAGGGGTAAACGAACCCGTGTAGACACCATCGCCTGCTAGACCGTCGAAACTGCCTCCATCCCCCATCTGAAAGGAAACTGGGCTCAGTTCGGCTTCAATCTCCCAAATGAGAGTGCCGAGGGCGGGCAAGTTGCCATTCTTCGTTGAAATCTCGAAGCTATCGGTTGTGGTTAGGGTTTGATTCCCGCTTACCGGACCGAATCCAAGCACCTGAATGCCGTCGATCAAAATGTTTGCATTGGTTGCTGACAGAAGTCTGGCGCTAATGAATCGGGCTGGCCCGCCACGGTGCTGGAGGGAAGCCCGGTAAACGAACCTAGTGCCGCCGTTAGGTCTAGGGGATTGGCTTAGCAGAGTATAGGCAATCAGGCGGTCGTCCAACTGCTTGATGATTGGCAGAGCAGCACCTTCGAGTGCGGCTCCATTTAGTGGCGATTGGCCATTGAGCAAGATCGCTTGCACCTTAAGAGGTTCGTTCACTTTGGGGGAATCTGGTGCTGTGGCAGCCATTAGGATTGGGGAACCGATCATAGCGCGGACAGCAACATTTACAGGCACTGCAAGTGGGTTGGAAATCTTGACTGAGTAGATGCCAGCGGGAGCTAATGGAGGGAAAGAGATGATGTCGTGTTGCCCCGGGGTTTCCAGAAATATGGGTGCAGTTGTGCCTGACATGGCATTTGTTATTGTCCAAGAAAAATTGTTCTGAGTAGCGTTGCTCGCGTCGACCTCGGAACCTCCAGGTAAAATCAGTTTGATTGTTGCGCCAGGCACATCGGTATTTACATCGAGATAAGTTGGGCCACTAGCCGAAGAATCTACACGGATCGGTATCTGGGTAGCTGCATTGCCGACGGGGACCTCTAATTTCTTATAGATGAGTGGTAACGGAATCACGACTCGATCAGGCGCAGGTTGTGCTTGAGCTGCGGGGACAAATGTAGGTGCCGCCATGACCAACGCATAGAGGATTGCTCGAATCGAAACTCTAAAGTCTACAAGCATAAATTTGATTTTCCTTAGGACCTTCTGGAGTTGTCCCCAAAAGTGAGACACGAGACTAGACTCAGAAAATTCCAACGAGGAGAATTTGAGTCATGTCTGAAACGCGAAGGAAGTTCACGCGGGATTTTAAGGTAGCG
>Ga0194130_10003055_pt1 | contig 23070 bp, 23 predicted proteins | sample TA2KigsurfametaG_FD_160084 | JGI IMG/M metagenome (GOLD analysis project Ga0194130, IMG submission 160084) | Freshwater microbial communities from Lake Tanganyika, Tanzania - TA2015050 Kigoma 12 surface | ecosystem: Environmental > Aquatic > Freshwater > Lake | place: Tanzania: Lake Tanganyika... | reverse complement strand
GCACGATGGCTCTGATGGGCTTGGCGGGATAGGCCGCAGCAGGCGCCTGAGCCAGGAGCGTTGTCGAGCAAAGCCCCAAGCTCAAGGCCAGTGCAGCAGAGAAACGAGTTCGCATGAAACCTCCAAGTGAAAGAGCTGCGGATTGTTGCTTAGCGCAGCCCATCTCCCTTCAGGATCTTCCCTAGAAAAATTGGAAAAATTGGGGTCAGACACCAATTAGCATAATAATTGGGGTCGGATTCCAATTAAGAGGAGGAGGTAAAAGTTATGGCTCGGCAAGCTCGATTGACGGTTCCCGGCTACCCCCATCATGTGATTCAGTGCGGAAATGACAGACAAGCGATCTTCCGAGACGACTCCGATCGTGAGCGCTTGCTATTTCTCTTGCATCAGTACTCGCGACAAACAGCTGTTGCGATCCACGCCTATGTATTGATGGATAACCATTTCCACCTGCTGCTCAGTCCGGAGACGGTCCAAGGCATACCGCAGATGATGCAGGGTGTCGGGCGCAGCTATGTTCGTTACTTTAATACCCGTCATCAGCGTTCCGGTACCCTCTGGGAGGGCCGCTACAAGTCGAGCCTGATTGAGTCAGAGCGCTATCTTCTAACCTGTATGGCATATATCGATCTCAACCCTGTCCGGGCCGGCATGGTGAGCGATCCGGCCCAGTACCCTTGGTCCAGCTATCGGCATCTGACCGGCCTGCGGGTGGATAAGTTGCTGACGCCACACGCCCTGTTTTGGGGCCTAGGAAATACGCCTTTTGCCAGGGAAGCGGCCTATGCAGAAATGGTTGGAGCGGGGATGGGCAACGACCAGCAATTGGCGCTGACCCGATCGGTTTTGACCGGCTGGGCTCTGGGCTCTGAGGACTTTATCCAGGAAGTGTCGCAGGCGACCCAGCGCCGGCTTACCCCGGGTAAACCGGGGCGGCCTCATGGAACCCGCCGCAGGACTTGAGGCCAAAGCCCGAATGATCTGTCCCCAATTAATAAGACTCAAGCGAAGAGGTCAATTAAATATAATCTGACCCCAATTAATTTTGTTGGCGCCTACGATTTCAGGACTTATGCTCTGGGGCTGAGTGTCTAAATACGAAGGTTTGCCATGACGAGTGCTTCTGTTTTGAGTCTCTCCGAGCAGCGGGGTTTGTATTCGGCTACCCATGAGCACGATGCGTGCGGTGTGGGTTTTGTTGCACATATCAAGGGGCAGAAGAGCCACGCCATCGTCGAGCAAGCGCTCAAAATCCTGGAGAACCTTGACCACCGGGGTGCGGTCGGGGCGGATAAGTTGATGGGCGATGGTGCCGGCATCCTGATTCAGATCCCAGATGTGCTCTACCGCGAGGAGATGGCGCGTCAGAGGGTGCAGTTGCCCCCCCTCGGCGAGTACGGCGTGGGCATGGTGTTCCTACCCAAGGAGCATGCTTCGCGCATGGCTTGCCAGCAGGAACTCGAGCGTGCGGTTCGCGCAGAGGGCCAGATTCTGCTCGGCTGGCGGGATGTGCCGGTCAATCGCGACATGCCGATGTCGCCCGCGGTGCGTGACAAGGAGCCCGTGATGCGGCAGATTTTCATCGGTCGTGGCGCCGATGTCATCGTGCAAGACGCCCTCGAGCGCAAGCTCTATGTGATCCGCAAGACCGCCAGCGCCGCCATACAGGCACTCGGTCTTAAGCACAGTAACGAGTACTACATCCCCAGCATGTCCAGCCGGACGGTGGTTTATAAGGGCCTGCTCCTTGCCGATCAGGTCGGCACCTACTACCTCGATTTGCAGGATGCGAGGTGCGTCTCGGCCCTCGGTCTGGTCCATCAGCGTTTTTCAACCAACACATTTCCGGAGTGGCCCCTGGCGCATCCCTACCGCTATGTGGCGCACAACGGCGAAATCAATACCGTCAAGGGAAACTACAACTGGATGAAGGCCCGCGAAGGGGTGATGTCCTCCCCGGTGTTGGGCCTCGACCTCAAGAAGCTGTACCCGATCAGTTTCGCCAGCCAGTCCGACACGGCCACCTTCGACAACTGCCTGGAACTGCTGACCATGGCGGGTTACCCAATCAGTCAGGCGGTCATGATGATGATTCCAGAGCCGTGGGAGCAGCACAGCACCATGGATCCGCGGCGGCGTGCCTTCTACGAGTATCACGCGGCCATGCTCGAGCCCTGGGATGGCCCGGCCTCGATTGTCTTCACCGATGGACGCCAGATTGGTGCCACGCTGGACCGTAACGGTTTGAGGCCCTCGCGCTATTGCATTACCGACGACGATCTGGTGATCATGGGCTCCGAGTCTGGCGTCTTGCCCATACCCGAGAGCAAGATCGTGCGTAAGTGGCGTCTGCAGCCGGGCAAGATGTTCCTCATCGACCTTGAGCAGGGCCGGATGATCGATGACGAGGAGCTCAAGGCCAGCCTGGCCAACAGCAAGCCCTACAAGCAATGGATCGACAACCTGCGTATTCGTCTGGACGATGTGGACCAGCCGGTGGCAGGGGAGGACGGCAGCGATCTGCCCACGGAGCGCGCCCAGCCCTCAGGCACTGGGCGCATCAGCGCCGAGTTGCTCGATCGGCAGCAGGCTTTCGGCTTTACGCAGGAGGACATCAAGTTCCTTCTCAGCCCCATGGCGCTCAACGGCGAAGAGGCCATCGGCTCTATGGGCAACGACAGTCCGCTGGCGGTGTTGTCCGACCGTAACAAGCCACTCTACAACTATTTCAAGCAGTTGTTCGCCCAGGTGACCAATCCGCCGATCGACCCGATCCGTGAGGCGATCGTCATGTCCTTGGTGTCGTTCATCGGCCCCAAGCCCAACCTGCTGGACATCAACCAGGTCAACCCGCCGATGCGCCTGGAGGTCAGTCAGCCGGTGCTAGATTTCACCGATATGGCCAAGCTGCGGGAGATCGAGAAGGCCACCCAGGGCAAGTTCAAGAGCGCGACCCTGGACATCACCTATCCCCTGAGCTGGGGCTACGAGGGCGTGGAGGCTAAGCTGGCGTCGCTCTGTGCCGAGGCGGTCGATGCCATCCGCAGCGGGCACAACATTCTGATCATCAGCGACCGGGGTGTGACGGCGCAGCAGGTGGCTGTGCCAGCTTTGCTGGCGCTTTCCTGCATCCACCAGCATCTGGTGCGCACCGGGCTGCGTACCACTGCCGGTCTGGTTGTGGAGACTGGAACCGCGCGCGAGGTGCACCACTTCGCGGTATTGGCCGGCTACGGCGCCGAGGCGGTGCACCCCTATCTGGCGATGGAAACCCTGTCGGCGATGCACAAGGATCTCTCCGGCGATCTGTCTGCCGAGAAGGTCATCTACAACTACATCAAGGCGATTGGCAAGGGCTTGTCCAAGATCATGTCAAAAATGGGTGTGAGCACCTACATGAGCTACTGCGGGGCCCAGCTGTTCGAGGCCATAGGCATCAACAGCGAGACCATCGACAAGTACTTCACTGGCACCGCCAGTCGAGTCGGGGGCATCGGCGTGTTCGAGATCGCCGAGGAGGCCTTGCGCATGCATGGTGCGGCCTTTGGCGAGGACCCGGTGCTGGCGACCATGCTCGATGCCGGCGGCGAATACGCCTGGCGTACCCGCGGCGAGCAGCATATGTGGACCCCCGACGCGATCGCCAAGCTGCAGCACAGCACCCGCGCGGGCAGTTTGAGCACCTACAAGGAGTACGCCCAGATCATCAACGACCAGAGCAAGCGCCATCTGACCCTGCGTGGCCTGTTCGAGTTCCGACTCGATCCGACCAAGGCCATAGCGCTCGATGAGGTCGAGCCGGCCAGCGAGATCGTCAAGCGCTTTGCTACCGGCGCGATGTCCCTCGGGTCCATCTCTACCGAGGCCCATGCCACCCTGGCTGTGGCCATGAACCGCATTGGAGGCAAGAGCAATACCGGCGAGGGCGGCGAGGACCCGGTGCGCTATCGCAACGAGCTCAAAGGCATCGCGATTCGCCAGGGCCAGACCTTGCGCGGACTGCTTGGTGCCGACCGGGTTGAGGTCGATATGCCCTTGCAGGAGGGCGACAGCCTGCGATCGCGCATCAAGCAGGTGGCCTCGGGCCGCTTTGGCGTGACCACCGAATACCTGGTCTCGGCCGACCAGATTCAGATCAAGATGGCGCAGGGCGCCAAGCCGGGGGAGGGCGGACAGCTGCCCGGCGGCAAGGTTTCTGAATACATCGGCCAGCTGCGCTATTCGGTGCCCGGCGTCGGCCTGATCTCGCCCCCGCCTCACCACGACATCTACTCCATCGAGGACTTGGCCCAGCTGATCCATGATCTCAAGAATGTCACACCCACAGCCAGCATCAGCGTCAAGCTGGTCTCTGAGGTCGGTGTCGGCACGATCGCCGCGGGAGTGGCCAAGGCCAAGGCCGATCATGTGGTGATTGCCGGGCATGACGGCGGCACCGGGGCTTCGCCCTGGTCGTCGATCAAACATGCCGGCTCACCGTGGGAGATTGGCCTGGCTGAAACCCAGCAGACCTTGGTTCTCAACCGCTTGCGCGGCCGCATTCGCGTGCAGGCCGATGGGCAGATGAAGACCGGCCGCGATGTCGTGATCGCCGCCTTGCTCGGCGCTGACGAGTTTGGCTTTGCCACCGCACCGCTGGTGGTCGAAGGCTGCATCATGATGCGCAAGTGCCACCTCAACACTTGCCCGGTGGGCGTGGCCACCCAAGATCCGGTGTTGCGAAAGAAGTTTGCCGGCAAGCCCGAGCATGTCGTCAACTACTTTTTCTTTGTGGCCGAGGAAGCGCGACAGATCATGGCCCAGCTCGGTCTGCGTCGATTCGATGAGCTGATCGGCCGATCCGATTTGCTCGATATGAGCAAAGGGGTCTCGCATTGGAAGGCCCGGGGGCTGGACTTTAGCCGTCTCTTTCACCAGCCGGCGGTGCCGGCCGATGTGCCTCGCCTGCATGTCATGGTGCAGGACCATGGTCTGGATAAAGCCCTGGATGCGCGGCTGATCGAAAAATCACGCGCCGCCCTGGAAAAGGGCGAGAAGGTGCAGTTCATGGAGGTGACCCGCAATGTCAACCGCACGGTCGGCGCCATGCTCTCCGGTGAGCTGATCCGTCGCCGACCGGAGGGCTTGCCTGACGACACCCTGCGCATACAGCTCGAGGGCACAGGGGGGCAGTCTTTCGGCGCCTTTTTGGCCCAAGGGATCACCCTTTACCTGATAGGCGATGCCAACGACTACACCGGCAAGGGCTTGTCCGGCGGTCGGGTGGTCGTGCGCCCCAGCCTGGACTTCCGTGGCGTGGCCGGGCGCAACATCATCGTCGGCAACACGGTGATGTACGGCGCCACCTCTGGTGAAGCGTTTTTTGCGGGTGTGGCCGGCGAGCGCTTCGCGGTTCGACTCTCCGGAGCCACGGCGGTGGTCGAGGGTACCGGTGACCACGGCTGCGAATACATGACCGGCGGGACGGTCGCGGTCCTGGGGCAGACCGGGCGCAACTTCGCAGCAGGTATGTCGGGCGGGCTTGCCTTCGTCTACGACGAGGACGGACAGTTCGCTTCGCGCTGCAATACTGCGATGGTCAGCCTGGAGAAGGTGCTCACCACGGCCGAGCAGCAGACCCAGCTCGACCGGAAGTTTTGGCATAAGGATCAAAGTGATGAGACCTTGCTGCGCAAGCTCTTGGAGGACCATTTCAGGTGGACTGGGAGCCAGCGTGCCCGCGCTCTGCTCGATCAGTGGGACAGTGCGCGACAGAAGTTCGTCAAGGTCTTTCCCAACGAGTACAAGCGCGCTCTCGGGGAAATCAATGCCCGCAAGGCCTTGCAACCGGCTCAGGCTGTCACAGCCTGAGCCCGCCGACCGATCACAAAGGAAACATCATGGGAAAAGTGACTGGCTTCATGGAATTCGAGCGCCTCGAGGAGGGCTACAGGCCCGTCGAAGAGCGTGTCAAGCATTACCGTGAGTTTGTCCTCACTCTTGACGAGGCGCAGTCGAAAAAGCAGGCGGCGCGTTGCATGGATTGCGGTACGCCGTTTTGCAACAGCGGCTGCCCGGTCAACAACATCATTCCGGACTTCAATGACCTGGTCTACCAGGGCGACTGGAAGAACGCGCTGACGGTGCTTCACAGCACCAACAATTTTCCTGAGTTCACGGGCCGCATCTGTCCTGCGCCTTGCGAGGCTGCATGCACCCTCAATGTCAACGACGATGCGGTGGGCATCAAGTCCATTGAGCACGCCATCATCGACCGCGGCTGGGCAGAGGGCTGGGTGGCGCCTCAGCCGCCGCGCCACAAGACCGGCCGCAAGGTGGCCATCATCGGCTCGGGGCCCGCGGGACTGGCTGCGGCCCAGCAGCTGGCCCGTGCCGGTCATGATGTCACTGTCTTCGAGAAAAACAGCCGGATCGGAGGCCTGCTGCGCTACGGCATTCCAGATTTCAAGATGGAAAAAAACCACATCGACAGGCGGGTCGAGCAGATGCAGGCCGAGGGCGTGGTTTTTAAGACCGGGGTCTTGGTGGGCCGACTGCCCCAGGAGGGTCCGGGCAGCCGGGTGACCAACGACGCGATCGAGACCATCGCCGCCGAACAGCTGATGCGCGACTTCGATGCCGTCTTGCTGGCCGCTGGCAGCGAGCAAAGTCGCGACCTGCCCGTGCCCGGCCGTGATCTCCAGGGTGTTCACTTCGCCATGGAGTTTCTGCCGCAGCAAAACAAGGTCAATGCGGGCGACACCTTGGACCAGCAACTGCGCGCAGATGGCAAACATGTCATCGTTATCGGGGGCGGCGATACCGGCTCCGATTGCGTGGGCACCAGTAACCGTCATGGCGCGGCCAGCGTCAAGCAGTTCGAGGTGATGCCGCAACCCCCTGAGGAGGAAAACAAACCCTTGGTCTGGCCGTATTGGCCGCTCAAGCTGCGAACCAGTTCCAGCCATGAGGAGGGTTGTGGCCGCGAATTTGCCATCTCCACCAAGGCTTTTCTGGGCAAGGGTGGCAAGGTCACCGCCTTGCAGACCGTGCGGGTCGAAATGAAGGACGGCAAGCTGATTGAGGTGCCGGGCACGGAAGAGGAGCACCGCGCCGACCTGGTCTTGCTGGCCATGGGGTTTGTCAACCCCTTGTCTAGCGTGCTCGAAGCTTTCGGTGTGGGCAAGGACGCGCGTGGCAACGCCCGCGCCAGTACCGACTTCACCGGGGGCTACGCGACCAATGTGTCCAAGGTCTTTGCGGCCGGCGATGTGCGGCGCGGTCAGTCTCTGGTGGTGTGGGCCATCCGTGAAGGTCGCCAGGCGGCAAGGGCCGTCGACGAGTTCCTCATGGGCCACTCCGATCTGCCGCGCTGAGGGCTGGCCGGTCGTCCGGGGGAGTAAAGGCCAGGCGCCGGGGGCGACCGCTATGATGTCGCCCCTGTCCGCTTTTGCTGCCGGCGCGGCGCCGGCGTTTTTTCATGTCTGATCTATCCGGCGCTCCTGTTGATCTGGTCCAGTTTCGGGAGGTCTCTTTTGCCTATCCCGGTGCGGTGGCCGACCGGGTCTTTCTCGAGCGCATGCATCTGTCGGTCCCGCGCGGCAAGGTGACAGCCTTGATGGGAGCTTCCGGGGGGGGCAAGACAACGGTGTTGCGCCTCATCGGTGGTCAGCAGCGGGCCAGTGCCGGACAGGTGCTCTTTGACGGGCAGGATGTCGGTCTGATGGACAGTGCGGCTTTGTACGCCATGCGACGGCGCATGGGCATGCTGTTCCAGTTTGGAGCGCTCTTTACCGACCTCAGTGTCTTCGACAATGTGGCCTTTCCGCTGCGCGAACACACTTCCTTGAGCCCCGCACTGATACGCGACATTGTGCTCATGAAGCTCGATGCGGTCGGGCTGCGTGGCGCGCGTGACCTGATGCCGGCGCAGATTTCCGGCGGCATGGCCAGGCGAGTGGCCCTGGCCCGGGCCATTGCGCTGGACCCCGAACTCATCATGTATGACGAGCCCTTTGCCGGCCTGGACCCGATTTCCCTGGGTACAGCCGCGCAGTTGATCCGCCAGCTCAATGACACCCTGGGCATCACCACGGTGGTGGTATCGCACGATTTAGAGGAGACCTTTCGCATTGCCGATCGGGTGGTGATTCTGGCCAACGGCATGATTGCCGCCGAGGGCACGCCCGAGGAGGTGATGCATTCCACCGACCCCTTGGTGCAACAGTTTGTTCATGCGCAAAGTCAGGGGCCGGTGAAGTTCCACTATCCGGCCGACCCGGCCGAGCTTGATTTCGGTCCGGCCTCGGCCGGGCCCGCGCGCAAGGTGCGGCGATGAGGGGGGGCAGGGCCTGGCTTGCCGATATCGGCTTTGCAACGCGTGCCAAACTGGCCGATTGGGGCCATGCCGCGCGCTTGTTCCTGCGGCTTTTCGCGCTCTCCGGGCCGACCCTGAAGCGTTTCGGGCTGGTGCGCGATCAGATTTTTTTCCTGGGTAACCACTCGCTGGCCATCATCACAGTCTCGGGTCTGTTCGTCGGCTTCGTGCTGGGTTTGCAGGGCTACTACACCTTGCAGCGTTATGGCTCGGCCGAGGCGTTGGGCCTGCTGGTGGCGCTCAGTCTGGTGCGGGAACTCGGCCCGGTGGTTACTGCCCTGTTGTTTGCCGGGCGCGCCGGCACGGCCCTGACCGCCGAGATCGGCCTGATGAAGGCCGGTGAGCAGCTCTCGGCCATGGAGATGATGGCCGTCGACCCGGTGCGCCGCATTCTTGCCCCCCGGCTCTGGGGCGGGATTGTGGCCATGCCCCTTTTGGCGGCGGTGTTCAGTGCGGTGGGCATCCTGGGGGGCTGGCTGGTAGGCGTGGTGATGATCGGGGTGGACCCGGGCTCCTTCTGGAGCCAGATGCAGGCCGGCGTCGATGCCTTGCGCGATGTGGGCAATGGGGTGATTAAAAGTATGGTCTTCGGGGTCACCGTGACCTTTGTCGCTCTGTATCAGGGTTACGAGGCCCAGCCTACCCCCGAGGGAGTGGCCCGGGCCACCACCCGGACGGTGGTTCAGGCCTCGCTGGCCGTCCTCGGGCTTGATTTCCTCCTGACCGCAGCGATGTTCAGTATCTGACTCGGGCTTTATTGCGCCGGCCGCCTGGGCGGGCCGAACATGCGAAAATACTTGTCATTCCCTTGAGGACCGCTGACTGTCATCCCCGAGCGACCGAAATCCGTTGTAGCGGTATCAACGGTCGATTCTGAAAGCCCTTATGCAACGCTCCAGCAAAGACCCCTGGGTGGGTCTGTTCGTCGTCATCGGCGCGGCTGCGCTCCTGTTCCTGTCCTTGAAGGCCGCCAATTTGCTCACGCTCAGCCTGGTGGACAACACCTATGCAGTGCAGGCCCGCTTCGACAATATCGGCGGGCTCAAGCCGCGCGCGGCGGTCAAAAGTGCGGGCGTGGTGGTCGGCCGAGTCGAGTCCATCAGCTTTGACGACAATAATTACCAGGCCAGCGTGCGCTTGGCGCTTGAAAAGCGGTATGTCTTTCCCAAGGACAGCTCCCTGAAGATCCTCACCAGCGGCCTGCTCGGGGAACAATACATCGGCATCGAGGCGGGCGCTGCCGACAAGAATTTGACGGCCGGGGATGTGATCACCACCACCCAATCGGCCGTGGTGCTCGAAAACCTCATCAGCCAGTTTCTCTACAGCAAGGCCGCGGATGCCGCGCCCTCCCCCGGCTCCAAGCCATGATCTGTGTAAAGCCACGCCGTGCGCTTTTGGGCGCGCTCTTGGTGCTTGAGTTGCTGCTCGTTGGCTGCGCCACGGTCTCGACCTCCAACACCGATCCGCGTGATCCCTGGGAGGGCTACAACCGGCAGGTCTGGCGTTTTAACGAGGCGCTTGACGAGGCCGTCTTGCAGCCAGCAGCCAGGGGGTATCGCGCCGCGGTGCCCGAGGTTGTTCGCAATGGCGTGAACAATTTCTTCGGCAACCTCTCGGATGTCTCGTCCTTGGTTAACAACCTGCTGCAACTCAAGCCGCGTGAATCGGCCGAAATGACCGGCCGGGTGCTGGTCAATTCCACGGTAGGACTCCTGGGCTTGGTCGATGTGGCCTCCGATGTCGGTCTGCAGCGCCGACGGGAAGATTTTGGCAAAACCTTGGGCCGCTGGGGTGTGCCCACTGGCCCTTATCTGGTGCTGCCGCTGTTGGGTCCATCGACAGTGCGGGGCACAGCCGGACTGCCGCTTGACTTCAAGGGCGACCTGCTTGGCCGGGTGAGCGACAGCGAAGCCCGTACCGGACTCACCATCCTGCGTGTGGTGGATCAGCGCGCCGGTCTGCTCGAGGCCGGTCGGATTTTGGATTCGGCGGCCCTGGATCGCTATATTTTTGTTCGCGACGCCTACTTGCAGCGGCGGCGCGTGTCCTCTCAGGCCTCTGATGCGTCTCAGGAACCCGAGGAGCGTTACGATTTGCTGGAGCCGGAGACCCCCCAGGTCGGGCCGGTCATTCGCCTGAAGTGACAGGAGATCATTCATGAACCGTTTTGTGCGACTGCGTCGCTTGTTTTTGCTCGGTTTGCTGGGGACTGTGGCCTCCGCTGCCTCGGCCCAGACTCCCGAGGCGCCCGATCAGTTGATCAAACGCCTCTCAGCCGAAGTTCTTGAGACCATCCGTACCGACAAGGAGATACAGGCGGGCGACACCCGCAAGGTGACCTCCCTGGTGGACGGCAAGGTCATGCCCCATGTCAATTTCACCCGCATGACCGCCTCGGCGGTGGGTCGCAGCTGGCGACAAGCCACGCCCGAGCAGCAAAAGCGTTTGCAAGAGGAGTTCAAGGCCCTGCTGGTGCGCACCTACTCCGGCGCGATCAGCCAGGTCAAGGATCAGACGGTATCGGTCAAACCGCTGCGGGCCGGTCCTGCGGATACCGAGGTCATCGTGCGTTCCGAAGTGGTCGGCCGGGGCGATCCCATCCAGCTCGACTATCGTGTGGAAAAAACCCCGACGGGCTGGCGTATCTACGATATCAATGTATTGGGTGTATGGCTGGTTGAAAACTACCGCACCCAGTTTGCGCAGGAAATCTCCGCGCGTGGGGTGGACGGTCTGATCAACTCGCTGGCCGAGCGCAACAAATCCAGCGCGCTTGCCGCCAAAAAGGGCTGATGCCCATGCTCGAATCGGCCGGGGGGCTCGAAGGTCAGGCTCACGAACTGCGGCTGCCCGCCGTTGTGACCCATGACCGTGCCTCTAACTGCGCCCTGGCCTTGCGCAAGGCCCTCAGTCTGAGCCGCAAACTCGCCCTGGTGGTGCGTGTCGATGCGGGCGCTTTGCGGCAGTTTGATTCGTCAGCGCTGGCGGTCCTGCTCGACTGCCGCCGCGCTGTGGTTGCCATGGGGCTCGAGTTCCGGGTCATCCATCTGCCTGAGCGCCTGCGTCAACTCGCCGTCCTCTACGGCGTCAGCGATCTGCTGCTGGCGGCCTGAGCGTTTCACCGGGCCTTGCCTTGCAAGGGGTTCGCTCGGCCCCGCCTAAAATAGCCGGTTTCATGTCCGCGATCTCCTTTCAGTCCGTCTCCAAACAGTATCGATCGCGCGGTGGCGGGGCGACGGTTCAAGCCCTGGATCAGGTGAGCTTCGATATCGAACCGGGTGAATTTTTCGGGCTGCTCGGCCCCAATGGGGCCGGCAAGACCACCTTGATCAGCATCCTGGCGGGTCTCTCGCGTCCGAGCTCTGGCCGCGTGCGCGTGCATGGTTTCGATGTCGGCGCCGACTTTGCCCAGGCCAGACGATGCTTGGGCGTGGTGCCCCAGGAACTGGTTTTTGACCCCTTCTTCACCGTCCGCGAGACGCTGCGCATCCAGTCCGGCTACTTTGGGGTGCGGGGCAACGAGGCCTGGATTGATGAGCTTTTGCAGAGCCTGGGTCTTGCGGACAAGGCCGGCGCCAATATGCGGCAGCTCTCCGGAGGCATGAAGCGGCGCGTGCTTGTCGCCCAGGCCCTGGTCCACAAGCCACCGGTCATCGTGCTCGATGAGCCGACTGCCGGCGTCGATGTGGAACTGCGGCAAACGCTTTGGCAGTTTATTGCCCGGCTCAATCGCGAAGGCAGCACGGTGCTGCTGACCACGCACTACCTCGAAGAGGCCGAGGCCTTGTGCAGCCGCATCGCCATGCTCAAGGCCGGGCGGGTGGTGGCCCTGTCATCGACCACCGACTTGCTCAGGGCGGCTTCCTCCAATGTGCTGCGCTTCAAGCTCGATCAGGCACTGCCGGACGCGCTGGCGGCCAAGGCCCGCGTGACCGGCCGGGTGGTGCAACTGCCCGCCCACGACGCGGCCGAGATAGAAACCCACCTGGCTGTGCTGCGCCAAGCCGGTCTGCAAGCGCAGGACCTGGAGATCCGCAAGGCCGACCTGGAAGATGTGTTCCTTGAGGTCATGGGCGCACAAGACCCCAGCGGCACGCCTGCGGAGGTTCGATGACCGGCTGGCTGACTCTGATCTACAAGGAAGTGCTGCGTTTTTGGCGCGTGGCCTTCCAGACCGTGGCCGCCCCCGTACTCACGGCCCTGATGTATCTGCTGATCTTCGGTCATGTTCTGGAGGACCGGGTGCAGGTATATCCTGGGGTGGGCTACACCGACTTCCTGATTCCTGGCCTGGTCATGATGAGCCTGCTGCAAAATGCCTTTGCCAACAGTTCTTCCTCGCTGATACAGAGCAAGATGATGGGCAACCTGGTCTTCATCCTGCTCACGCCGCTTTCGCCCTGGCACTGGTTTTGTGCGTACATTCTTTCTTCAGTTCTCCGGGGGCTGGCGGTGGGCCTGGGCGTGCTGCTGGTAACGGTGTGGTTTTCTGACCTGCCTTGGGCGGCGCCGGTCTGGATCGGGATCTTCGGCTTGCTCGGGGCGGGTTTGCTTTCAGCCCTGGGGCTGATTGCGGGCTTGTGGTCTGAAAAATTCGATCAGATGGCCGCCTTCCAAAACTTCATCATCATGCCAATGACTTTTCTCTCGGGTGTCTTCTATTCGATTCATTCATTGCCGGATTTCTGGCAATCGGCCAGCCACCTCAATCCATTTTTCTACATGATCGATGGCTTTCGCTACGGCTTTTTGGGGCACAGCGATGTATCGCCCTGGATCAGCCTGGCCCTGGTCGGTACAGCCTGGTTGTTGGTCAGCGCAGTGGCCTTGCATCTGCTTCGCATTGGCTACAAGATTAGAGGTTGATTGCTATGACAGCTCAAGAGCTCAAAGCCCTTATTGCTCAAGATTTGGCCTGTGCTCACCTCACGGTTGACGGCGACGGGCGGCATTGGTCGGCCGTGGTGGTTTCGGCCGAGTTCGAGGGCCGGCGCGCGGTCTGGCGCCATCAGCGTGTCTACGCCACCTTGGGTCAGCGCATGCTGACCGATGAAGTCCATGCCTTGTCGATGAAGACTTACACGCCGGCCGAGTGGGCTGCGCAGGGTGGGCGCTGAATGGACAAGCTCCTGATACGCGGCGGACGCCAGCTCAGTGGCACGGTCGAGGTGGCCGGCGCCAAGAACGCTGCCCTACCCGAACTGTGCGCCGCCTTGCTGACGGCCGAGCCTGTGATTTTGCGCAATGTGCCGCGTTTGCAGGATGTCGCCACCATGGTCAAGCTGATCGCGCACATGGGGGTGAGCGCGAGCCGCGACACGACAGAGTCGTCAGTGTTGCGCATGGATGCTTCGGGCTTGAACAAACCCGAAGCCCCCTACGAACTGGTCAAGACCATGCGGGCCTCTGTGCTGGCTTTGGGCCCCTTGCTGGCGCGCTTCGGTCGTGCCACCGTCTCGCTGCCTGGCGGTTGTGCCATTGGTTCTCGACCGGTGGATCAGCATATCCGCGGGCTGCAGGCCATGGGGGCCGACATCCGGGTTGAGCACGGCTACATGGTCGCCGGCTTGGCCGGCGGCCGCAGCCGTTTGCACGGGGCGCGCATCACCACCAACATGATCACCGTCACCGGCACTGAAAATTTTCTGATGGCTGCGTGCCTGGCTGAAGGCGAGACGGTGCTCGAAAATGCAGCTCAGGAGCCCGAAGTCACTGACTTGGCCGAAATGCTGATCGCAATGGGTGCCCGCATCGAGGGCCACGGCACCAGCCGGATTCGCATCCAGGGCGTCAGCGAACTACACGGTTGCAACCACGAGGTGGTGTCCGACCGGATCGAGACGGGCACTTTTTTATGCGCAGTCGCCGCTGCCGGTGGCGAGGCGCTGCTCACCAGGGCGCGGGCCGACCACCTCGAGGCCGTGATCGAGAAACTCCAGGCCGCTGGCGCACAGATCGAGTCGGGTCAGGGCTTTATCCGCATCAAGAGTGGGGGTCGGCTCAAGGCGCAGAGCTTTCGCACCACCGAATACCCGGGCTTTCCCACTGACATGCAGGCGCAGTTTATGGCGCTCAATGCAATTGCCCACGGAAGCAGCCGGGTGACGGAGACCATCTTCGAAAATCGCTTCATGCATGTCAACGAGATGGTGCGTCTCGGAGCCAACATCCAGATCGATGGCAAGGTGGCCTTGATCGAGGGGGTCGAGCGTCTATCCGGCGCAACGGTCATGGCCACCGATTTACGCGCCTCGGCCAGTCTGGTCATCGCCGGGCTGGTAGCCCAAGGCCAGACGGTGGTTGACCGCATCTACCATCTTGACCGCGGCTACGATCGCATGGAGCTCAAGCTGCAAGCCTTGGGCGCAGATATCGAGAGGGTTCGATGATGATCACGCTGGCCCTTTCAAAAGGACGCATCTTCGACGAGACCCAGCCCCTGCTGAAGGCAGCAGGCATTGAGGTTCTCGATCATCCGGAGACCTCCCGTAAATTGATCTTGGTGACCAGCCGAAGCGATGTGCGGGTGGTGCTGGTGCGAGCCACCGATGTACCCACCTATGTGCAGTACGGCGGCGCCGATCTGGGCGTGGTTGGCAAGGACACGCTTCTCGAGTCGGGCGGCGAGGGCCTGTATCAGCCCCTGGATTTACAGATCGCTCGCTGCCGCATCAGTGTGGCGGTGCGCGAGGGCTTCGACTATGCAGCGGCCGTGCGGCAGGGCGCGCGGCTCAAAGTGGCGACCAAATATGTGTCGATTTCCCGCGATTTTTTCGCTGCCAAAGGGGTGCATGTCGACCTCATCAAGCTGTACGGCAGCATGGAGCTGGCCCCTCTGACTGGCCTGGCCGATGCCATTGTGGATCTGGTGTCCACAGGCGGCACGCTGCGAGCCAATCACTTGGTGGAGGTTGAGCCCATCATGGACATCAGCGCTCGACTGGTGGTCAACCAGACGGCGCTCAAGCTCAAGCAGGCCCCGATACGGGCCCTGATCGATGCTTTTGCTCAGGCCGTGGGTCGGTCCTCATGAATCCCAAGGCCACCCCGATCCGATTGAGCACGGCCGATGCCGGCTTTGAGGCCGCTTTTGCCCGGCGCCTGCACTGGTCCTCCGACACCGATCAGGCCATTGAGCAGCGGGTGGCCGACATCCTGGCCGATGTCCGCCACCGCGGCGATGAGGCGGTGCTTGACTACACCCGCCGATTCGATGGTGTTCAGGCCAGGCGCATGGCCGATCTGGAGATCGGCGCGCACGAGTTCCGTGCCGCCTTTGAATCGCTGGCCCCGGCGCAGCAGCGGGCCTTGCAGGAGGCCACCGATCGGGTGCGTCGCTACCACGAGGCGCAGAAGCAGGCCAGCGGCCAGAGTTGGTCCTACCGCGATGAGGACGGCACGCTCCTGGGCCAGAAGGTCACGCCCCTGGACCGGGTCGGTATCTATGTGCCCGGTGGCAAAGCTGCCTACCCCTCCAGTTTGATCATGAATGCAGTGCCGGCCCATGTGGCCGGTGTTCCGGAAATCATCATGGTGGTGCCCACGCCAGCACAGGGCAGTCTGGCCTCCGGCGCTGTGGTTGCCCAGGCTCAGTCTGTGTCTCGCAACCCGCTGGTGTTGGCGGCAGCCCATGTGGCCGGTGTCAGCCGCGCCTTCACCATAGGAGGAGCCCAGGCGGTGGCGGCCCTGGCGTACGGAACCGACTCCATCGCCCGGGTGGACAAGATCACCGGTCCGGGCAATGCCTATGTCGCCAGTGCCAAGCGCCGGGTATTCGGTGCGGTGGGTATCGACATGATTGCCGGGCCCAGCGAGATCCTGGTGCTCGCCGATGGCAGCACCCCGGCCGACTGGGTGGCGATGGATCTGTTTTCCCAGGCCGAGCACGACGAATTGGCCCAGAGCATTCTCCTGTGCCCAGACCCGGCCTACATTGAGGCGGTGCAAGAGGCCATAGACCGCCTGCTGCCGAGTATGCCGCGGCGCCAGATCATCGCCACCAGCCTCAATGAGCGCGGCGCGCTCATCCTCACCCGAGACATGGAGGAGGCCTGTGCGCTGAGCAACCGGATTGCGCCCGAGCACCTGGAGATCTCCAGCCACGAGCCGCAGCGCTGGGAGCCCTTGTTGCGCCATGCCGGCGCCATCTTCATGGGCGCCTACACCAGCGAATCGCTGGGCGACTACTGCGCGGGACCCAACCATGTGCTGCCCACCAGCGGTACCGCCCGCTTTTCCAGCCCCCTGGGGGTCTACGACTTTCAAAAACGCTCGAGCCTGATCGAGGTCAGCGCGCTCGGTGCGCAGACCCTGGGCCGCACTGCTGCTGAGTTGGCCTATGGTGAAGGACTGCAGGCCCATGCCCGAGCCGCAGAATTACGGCTTCAGCCGGTGCCGCCCATGCGGGGTTCCTCATGAGCGGGCTTGTGCACCCGCCGCTGGCGCGATTGATCCGGCAGGATGTGCAGTCCATGCACGCCTACGCCATCCAGGATTCGGCCGGCATGGTCAAGCTCGACGCCATGGAAAACCCCTTCGGCCTGCCGCCCGATTTGCAGCAGGCGCTGGGCGAGCGCCTGGGCCGGTTGGCGCTCAACCGCTACCCCGACGGTCGGGTCAATGAGCTGCGGGCCGCGCTGGCCCAGTACGCCGGCATGCCTGCCGGTCACGACATCATGCTGGGCAACGGCTCGGACGAACTGATTTCCCTGCTCGCTATGGCTTGTGATGTCCCTGGCGCATCGATCCTGGCGCCCTTGCCCGGCTTTGTGATGTACGCCATGAGTGCGCAGCTGCAGGGCCTGGCCTTCCACGGCGTACCGCTGACCGCCGACTTTGAACTTGACGAGGCCGCCATGCTGGCGGCAATTGCCGAGCACAAGCCATCCCTCGTCTACCTGGCCTACCCAAACAACCCCACCGGCAACCTCTGGGACGATGCGGCGATCGAAAAGATCATCGAAGCCCAGGGCGCACAGGGTGGCTTGGTGGTGATGGACGAGGCCTATCAGCCCTATGCCAGCAAGAGCTATATCGACCGCCTGACCACGCATTCGCATGTGCTGCTCATGCGCACGCTCTCCAAGTTCGGCCTGGCCGGTGTGCGGCTGGGCTACATGATCGGCCCCAAGGCTCTGATTGCCGAGATCGACAAGGTGCGCCCGCCCTACAACATCAGCGTGCTGAACTACGAGTGCGCCTTGTTCGCGCTGGAACACGCCGAGGTCTTCGCCCGGCAGGCCGCCATCTTGCGCGAGGAACGCACCCGCCTGCAACGCGAACTGGCGGCCTTGCCCGGCGTACATCCCTACCCTAGCGAAGCCAACATGATTCTGGTGCGCGTGCCCGACGCGGCCAAAGCCTTTGACGGGCTCAAGGCCCACAAGGTGCTGGTCAAGAACATTTCTAAAATGCACCCCTTGCTGGCCAACTGCCTGCGCCTGACGGTGGGCACGACCCAGGAAAATCAGCAACTGCTACAAGCCCTTGGGCACAGCCTATGAGCACCACGCCTCCACGCACCGCCAGCGTCAGCCGCAGCACCAATGAAACGCGCATTCAGGTCGCGATCAACCTCGATGGCTCGGGCCGTTCGCAACTGGCCACCGGTATCGGTTTTTTTGACCACATGCTCGACCAGATTGCGCGCCATGGCCTGATCGATCTGGAGATCAAGGCCGAGGGGGATCTGCATATCGATGGCCATCACACGGTGGAGGATGTGGGCATCACCCTGGGGCAGGCCCTGGCCCAGGCGGTGGGCGACAAGCGCGGGCTGCGCCGTTACGGTCATGCCTATGTGCCGCTTGATGAGGCGCTGTCGCGGGTGGTGGTCGACTTTTCGGGCCGGCCCGGCCTGCACATGGATGTACCGTTTCGCAGCGCCACGATCGGCCAGTTCGACACCGCGCTTGCCTACGAGTTTTTTCAGGGCCTGGTCAACCACGCCTTCATCACCGTGCACATCGACAACCTGCGCGGTGAGAACGCCCACCACCAGGCCGAGACCGTGTTCAAGGCCTTCGCCCGAGCCCTGCGCATGGCCCTGGAGATCGACCCGCGGGCGAGCGGCGTGATCGCCTCGACCAAGGGCTCCCTCTAGGACGGACCCTTCGGCCCTACTGAGATGTCTGCCCCTTTTGTTGCGGTCGTCGATTACGGCGCGGGCAATCTACGCTCGGTTTGGCAGGCGGTCGAGAAGGCCGCAGAGGGCACCCCGTGGCGGGTGCGGGTGAGCTCCGAGGCCTCGGTGCTGTCCGACGCCGACCGCCTCATCCTGCCCGGCCAAGGCGCCATGCACGACTGCATGCAGGCCCTGGACCGGGCTGGCTTGCGCCAGGCGGTTCTGCAGGCTGCGGCTGCCAAGCCCCTTTTCGGCGTCTGCGTGGGGATGCAGATGTTGCTCGACAGCAGCCAGGAAGGCATCGGTGGACAAGCCACCCCCGGCCTGGGCCTGATTGCCGGTGTGGTCTTGCGGTTCCAGGGCGGTTTGGGCCCCGATGGCCATCGACTCAAGGTGCCGCAGATGGGCTGGAACCAGGTCGTACAAACTCATCAGGGGAAACCCCATGCGCTCTGGTCCGGCGTACCCGACGGCGCCTGGTTCTACTTCGTGCACAGCTATTTCGCCCGTCCGTCTGATGCGCGCCACACTGTGGGCGAGGCCGACTATGGGGGGCGCTTTACCGCCGCCGTCGGCAGAGATAATATTTTCGCTACACAGTTTCATCCTGAAAAAAGCGCTGAGCAAGGTTTGGCCCTCTATCGCAATTTCCTGTCCTGGCAACCTTGATTGCCGGGGCTCACCGACCCTGACCTCCCTGCGCCTGTCCACTTTCCCGTGTCCGCTTCATCATGCTGCTGATACCTGCCATCGACCTTAAGGTTGGTCAGTGCGTTCGCCTCAAGCAGGGCGACATGGATCAGGCCACCCATTTTGGCGAAGACCCGGCAGCCATGGCCCGCAACTGGCTGGAGCAGGGCGCGCGCCGCCTGCATCTGGTCGACCTCAATGGAGCTTTTGCCGGCAAGCCTAAAAACGAGCAGGCCATACAGAAAATCTTGCGCGAGGTGGGTGGCGAAATCGATGTGCAGCTCGGCGGCGGCATTCGCGACCTCGACACCATTGAGCGCTATCTTGATGCGGGCCTGCGCTATGTCATCATCGGCACCGCAGCCGTCAAGAATCCGGGCTTCTTGCAGGACGCTTGCAGCGCCTTTGGCGGCCACATCATCGTCGGTCTGGACGCCAAAGACGGCAAGGTGGCTACCGACGGCTGGAGCAAGCTCACCGGGCACGAGGTGGTCGACCTGGCCCGCAAGTTCGAGGATTACGGCGTCGAATCCATCATCTACACCGACATTGGCCGAGACGGCATGCTTACCGGCATCAACATAGAGGCCACGGTGCGTTTGGCACAAGCCCTGACGATCCCGGTCATCGCCTCCGGAGGGCTGTCGGGGATGAGCGATATCGAGGCCCTGTGTGCCGTCGAAGACGAAGGCGTCGAAGGCGTGATTTGTGGGCGATCCATCTACACGGGCGATCTTGACTTTGTGAAGGCGCAGGCTCGCGCCGATGAACTCGGTCTCTGACCACTCGCCTCCACCCTGCTTGACACCGGCCTGCGCCGATGTCCCCCTACCATGCTAGCCAAACGCATCATTGCCTGCCTCGATGTCACCGGTGGACGGGTGGTCAAGGGCGTCAACTTCGTCGAACTGCGTGATGCCGGCGACCCGGTGGAGATCGCCGCCCGCTACAACGAGCAGGGAGTGGACGAGCTGACTTTTCTCGACATCACCGCCACCAGCGACGGCCGGGATCTGATCTTGCCCATCATCGAAGCAGTCGCCTCCCAGGTCTTCATTCCGCTGACCGTAGGTGGCGGTGTGCGATCGGTCGAGGATGTGCGGCGCCTGCTCAACGCCGGAGCCGACAAGACCAGCTTCAACTCGGCAGCCATTGCCAACCCGAATGTCATCCGGCGAGCATCGGACAAATACGGCGCCCAGTGCATTGTGGTGGCCATCGACGCCAAGCGCCGTAGCGCCGGAGACGAGCAACGCCCCGGCACTGATGGCCAGCCCGTGGGCCCCGGCTGGGATGTGTACAGCCATGGCGGGCGAAAAAATGTGGGCCTGGACGCCGTGCGCTGGGCCAGCCAAATGGCCGAATACGGCGCTGGCGAAATTTTGCTCACCAGCATGGACCGCGACGGCACCCGCAGTGGCTTTGATCTGGCACTGACGCGGGCGGTCAGCCAGGCTGTTAGTGTGCCGGTGATTGCCTCAGGCGGCGCCGGCACGCTCGACCACCTGGCCGACGGCGTGCAGCAAGGCGCCGCCGATGCGGTGCTGGCCGCCAGCATCTTCCACTACGGCGACTTCACCGTTCGGCAGGTCAAGCAGCACATGCGCGAGCGCGGCATAACGGTTCGTTTGTGAGGCGGCGCTCAGCCGGTGAGCAGCGCATCGAGCGGGCTGGCCGTGCCGCCGGCGGCCACCTTGAGCACATGGGTGTAGATCATGGTGGTGGACACATCCGAATGTCCCAACAGTTCTTGCACGGTGCGGATGTCGGTGCCCGATTGCAGCAGGTGCGTGGCAAAGCTGTGGCGCAGGGTGTGCACAGACACAGGCTTGACGATGCCCGCCAAGGGCGCCGCACGTTTGATGGCCCGCTGCAAACGCTCTTCAAACACATGATGGCGGCGCAGCACACCGCTGCGCGGGTCAACGCTCAGGCTCTGCGCCGGGAATAACCAAAACCAGCCCCAGCTTTGCCCCACCTTGGGGTATTTCACTTCCAAGGCATTGGGCACCTCGACACCGGCCTGCCCCGTTTGCCGGTCTTTGTCCCAAACGGAGCGGGCATGCAGCAATTGGTGCCGTAAAGCATCGGCCAAACTGCGCGGCAGCATCACCACTCGGTCTTTATTGCCTTTGGCCTGGCGCACGACGATAACCTTGCGGTCAAAGTCCACATCTTTGATGCGCAGCCGAAGCCCTTCCATCAAGCGCATGCCCGTGCCGTAGAGCAAGCGGGCCAGCAGTGCCTCGGTGCCCTGCAACTGCGCCAACAGTGCCGCCACCTCGGCCTGCGTGAGCACGGACGGGATGCGTTTGGGCTGCTGAGGGCGCTGAATGCTTTGCATCCAGGGCAACTCCATGCCCAAAACCTCTTTGTACAAAAAGAGCAAGGCCGAAAGTGCCTGGTTGTGCGTGCTGCTGGAGACCTGCCGCTCCGCGGCCAGCATGGTCAAAAAAGCCTGTACCTCGGCCACCCCCATGTCCTTGGGGTGACGCATTGGGCCACCCGCACGGGCTGACCAACGAACAAAAAACGGACCCAATAGACATAAGATTTTTCAGTATTTAGGTTATAGTGCCTATAACGCAAGCACTCCCGCAATTGATCCAGCAGGCGGGGGGACTGCCAAACAGGAGTGGAGGGTTTCATGGCAAATTTATACCTGTTTTTTTGTACAGTGTATGCGCCTACAGCCCAGTCTGCAAGCGCCTTGCGGAAGGTTGATCAAGCGGATTTATCCGACTGCGCTGGTTTTATTCCGCAGGTTGTGCGGGATACATTGCGTTAGGCAGCACCAAACACCCTCTGGCGGGCCGCCCTTGCCGCGTATGTACGTCGTGCGTACAATGCAGCCATGTCTAGCCTCCGTTTCGAGTGGGACCCCAAGAAGGCCACGCTCAATCTCCGAAAGCATGGCGTCTCGTTCGAAGACGCACAGTCCGTCTTCTCTGACGAGAACGGTCTACTGATCGACGATCCTGACCACTCAGAAGAGGAAGACAGGTTCGTGCTCTTGGGCCTGAGCCACAGCCTTCGTCTCCTCGTCGTAGTTCATTGCTACCGGAGCGAAGGCAAGGTCATCCGCATCATCTCCGCGCGTAAGGCGGATGCTCAGGAACGATCAATCTATTTAAGGTGATCTCATGCGCAAGCACTACGACTTCAGCAACGCTCGGAAGAATCCGTACGCCTCTCAGCTCAAGAAGCCGGTAACCATCCGGCTTGACGAGGGATCAATCTCGTACTTCAAGGGCATGGCAGAAGAGACTGGCATCCCGTACCAGAGTCTCATCAACCTATATCTAAGGGACTGCGCGGCAACGCAAAAGAAGCTGAACCTGGCCTGGAAGTCCGCTCCGGCCAAGGGTGCTGCCTAACCCCTCGTATATGGACTCCCCCTCAACGGCGAGAGCCTGATCGATTGGGGACCTATGGGTAGTGCACCTGCAGTCGTACATCCGGCATCTTGAGTGGGATTGTCAATGTCCCGTGCCGACATGGAATCTTCGTCGCCGCGTCGCCACACATTGCAAGCGGCTGTTTTCCAGCCGGAAGAGTTATCGGCGTGTTGCGGTGTGGGAGGGACCCGGTTGGTCATGATGGCCTCGCCACCTCACTAACCTTGGGGTGGTGCGGCTGGTGGGTGGACGATCACAATCGTGTGATGCCCGAAGCAATCACTCCCGCTTGGAATGCGTTAGGCCCGTCTAAGTTCAAAAAGGTCTGTATCGTCAGAGGTGGTTACACCGAAAGCCACGAAAAGACTTTCCCAGCGAAACGGTCTTTCGGCTCAGTAGCCCTCACGGCTGTCTTGGCAGCTGGATTGGCGGGGTGTTCCTCAATACCATCGAACACGCCCGTCCTCCTGGATAAAACTTCCGAGCGGATCGAGACG
>Ga0194130_10003054_pt1 | contig 23074 bp, 23 predicted proteins | sample TA2KigsurfametaG_FD_160084 | JGI IMG/M metagenome (GOLD analysis project Ga0194130, IMG submission 160084) | Freshwater microbial communities from Lake Tanganyika, Tanzania - TA2015050 Kigoma 12 surface | ecosystem: Environmental > Aquatic > Freshwater > Lake | place: Tanzania: Lake Tanganyika... | reverse complement strand
AATTTAGTCTTAAATATAATATAAATTATATATAGATATTTTATATTATGGTAAACACTAAATTAAATTAAATTTAGTCTTAAATATAATATAAATTATATATAGATATTTTATATTATGGTAAACAAGATAGATTCTATTTATGAATGTCCATTTGATGTATATTTATTAAAATTTATAGATTCACACTTGGATTTTTATTATAATAATGGGTTAACACCAAATATAATAACAACAATTGGTATAATATTGGGGTTATTATCAATGTATTTTATTTTAAATTCAAATTATAAAACAGCATCGTTTTTATTTTTAATAGCTTATTATTTTGATTGTGTTGATGGAAAACTAGCACGTAAATATAATTTACAGACAACATTTGGAGATTATTATGATCATTTTGGTGATGTATTTAAAATCGTTATAATTTTGTATGCATTACATAAAACAAATTCAAATAAATTTAATGAGATAAAATATTTATTAATTATATTAGCATTATTAATGATAATACATTTAGGATATCAAGAAGTAATATATGATCAGAATGAATCTCCAACATTAAGTTTTTCTAGATATGTTGCTAATAAAGATAATAATCCAGAAAATACTATACAATTTACTAAATATTGTGGATGTGGGACTTTTGTATTTATACTATTTATTATAATTTTTACATGGGAAGATAAAAAAAAAATATAATATAAATTTATATTAAATGTTTGATTGTATTAAAACACAAAATATTAAGTTTGGATTAATATTATTATTAATATTAATATTTATTGTATTAATATTATTTAATAATAAATCAACAAGTGAAAAATTAGTTGATATTGGTTCAAATATTTCAATGATGCAAGGTAATAGTTTAATACCATATACTACTTCTGAAAATGAACAAATTCCACCAGTTTCTATCCCACCAAATTTAAATCAAATTAAATATATTCTTAAAACATTATATGTTACAAATAATGTATTATTTACAGTAAATAATGATAGTGCAAAAACATTACAATATACAAAATTAGATGTTAATGGTGGTCCATTATTAAATACTTTTAACCAATTTATGGGTATTTTAATTGGTTGTGCAACAAATAATTTTAACAATGTAATGTATGGTGTTGGAACAAACAGACAAATTTATTATTATAAATATAATACAGATGGTAGCCCAAATCCGGCATCGAGTACATTGACACAATTACCAGGGGGTGGTACATTAAAAACAATTTGTGTAAGTAAAAAATGTATATGGGGGATTGGTACAGGTGAAAATGCTGGATGGTATTATCCTTTAGATGCCAGTGGTATTCCTACTAATTTGGGATGGAAATATAATGATGGTGTTTTATTAGATATATTCTGTGATACGGCTTTTGATTCGAATGCAGTTTTTTGCATGGGTTTAGATTTTCAACCTTGGTGGTGTAAGTTAAAAAATGATGGGACACCTGAAACTCCTGGTGCTTGGCAACAAATAGCTTTACCTAATAAAACTATAGTTAGAACTGCATTATATAATAATTCTTTTTGGTGTATTGCCAGTGATGGAAAATCATATTATTATCCATTAGATGCTAGTGGAATGCCTATCACTTCATCTGGATGGACTGCATTTGATACGGCTATTGGAAATTTAAATAATATTGGTTTAACAAAAAATTATGTTTTTGCAACAGATAATCAAAATAATCTTTATGTTGCAAAAAATGACAAATTTACAACAGAACAAATCTCAACACAATTATCACCAACATCGTGGACAAAATTATTTACACTTCCAAAACAAGTTCTTAATATGACTGGTAATCATAATTGTATATATTTTCAATTTATAGATGGTAGTATTGGTTATTTACCTTTAGAATTATCTACTGCACAAATAGCACAAGCAGAAAAAGCAGCCGCAGAAAAAGTAGCCGCAGAAAAAGTAGCCGCAGATAAAGCAGCCGTAGATAAAGCAGCCGCAGATAAAGCAGCCGCAGAGAAAGCAGCCGCAGAAAAAGCAGCCGCAGAAAAAGCAGCCGCAGAGAAAGCAAAAAAGGAAGCAGAGGAAATTAAGATTGCAAAAATACGAGCAGAACAAGAGGCAGAAGCAGAAGCGGAAAAATTAAAAAAAATAAAAGAAGAAAAAGATGCCGAATCTTCAAAAAATAATTTATATATTGGTATAGGTGTAGGAGTTGGTGTATTATTATTAATTATTATAGGGGTTATAATATTTTTTGTTATGAAGAAAAAGAAATCAAATAATAATTCTACATCAGAATAATTAAATATTTTATGGTAAACAATTTTTAAGCATAAATTATTCAATATATATTAAATATTTTATGGTAAACAATTCTTAAGCATAAATTATTCAATATATATTTTCTTTAGAAAATATATATTAAATAATTTATGGTTAACAAAATTCCTCAAGAACTAGATAATCCATTAGATAATTTTATAAACAATATAGTTGATACACAATTAGATCTATATAAAAAACTCGGTTTAACTCCGAATGGAATAACAACAATAAGTTTAATTTTAGGATTATTTACGTCATATTTTGCATATAATGATAAATATATATTTGCAGCTTTAACATGGATTTTATCATATTATTTTGATTGTGCTGATGGTAAAATGGCGAGAAAATTCAAAATGACATCAAAATTTGGTGATGTATATGATCATTCATCTGATATATTAAAACATATTATATTGTTTTATGTATTATACAATAAACTTAATAAAGAAAAAAAAATAACAAAATATATTATAATTTGTATTGTAATTATTTTATTTTTATTAACAATCACCCAATTAGGATGTCAAGAAAAACTTACAAGACAAATAACAAATAAAAAAACTGAATCACCAACTTTACAAATAGCCGAACATTTTGTTTTTACAAAATGTGAAACACAAATGAAATTTACACGTTATTTTGGACCAGCAACTATAATATTATACACAGCATTAGTAATGCTATTACTAGAAAGACATAATTATTGTTAATTTTGTTGTTATTTTTTTATTATTTTTTATTTTATAAAAAAAGTGTCTCTAAGTAGAGACAAACGACAAGACACACACATACACAGACGCACACAGACGCACAAAGACGCACACAGACGCACACAGACGCAAAGACGCTTACTCGGCGTCAGACACAACCTCCGAGTGAGCATCGTCTGTCTCCGAGTAAGCATCATCTGCCTCTGACTGGGCATCCTGAGCGAAAGTCGAGTTCACAAAACGAGCGGCATCGCGGATAGGCTGCATGTAGAAGCAGCGCACATCCTCGAAATCCGGCACCGACAGGTCAACCTTCAGAGCAACGTCCTTCGGCTGGATGTTCTGTCCATGCCAGAGAGGAACACTCTGCTTGGGGTCGACCTTGAAGACTTCGATGTGTAGAGCAAGACTCTTTGCCGGATCAGAAGTGTTTGCAAGATAGTAACCCTTGGACAGAGCGTAAATCTGTGCAGCCTCAAACGGGTTGGTGATGTGGTACGCAGCGTGAGTACGCTGGCGCTGGGTAAAATGACCACCATGCTCGCGGAATCCGTAGAGAATGTCTGCGACAGAAATCATACAGTCTGTGCCATCAACTTTCTTGCACTTGTACAGATCGTCAAGACGAATGCCCTTCACGAGATTGGATGTAGCATCCTCCGGCATGTTGAAGAACGCACCATCAGCAGCACGCACCAGCTTGCCATAAAACTGATGACAAGCAAATGCGTATGGACGCAAGGTCTCATTCTCTGCCGGAGCAACGCGGGGAGCGCGCTTGGGGCGAGACGAAACGAGACCACTGCGACCAACAGGCTTGGGAGCGTTCAGAACACGACGAGGCGCACGAGTATGCGGTGCCTGATGCGGCGCGTGATGCGGTGCCTGATGCGGTGTCTGATGCGGTGCGTGATGCGAGCCAAACTGCATAAGCCGCATCTGCTCCATCTGCTGCTGCATTTGCATCATCTGCGCATACATCGCAGCCATCTGCATCTGCTCTGGTGTCATAGCCATCGCTGGGAAACCAGCGGTAACGGACTTCTTGGAGACATCGCGAGAAGCGACGGGGAAAGAAGAAGAATTCTGAATGGAGGCCATTTCAAAGTTGATAATATTGAAAACTATTGGGATTATCAATATATTTAGATTTTCAATTTTTTATTGCCTTCAGGCAATAAAAAATAGAGGCAAAAAATCATTTAAAATGATTTTAGGGTTGCGTCAATTTTTTTTGAAATAAACAAATTTTTCCGGATTATTTATGTATATTATCGCGACACATTGGGCATTTATCAATATATTGATAACAATGTGAACATACAATATGTGAATCGTGACAATTTAATTTAATAATATCTTTTTTATCATAACAAATTACACAATTATCTTGTTCTATTTTTGAAATATCAAAATATTTATATAAATTTAAAAATTTACAATAATTATTATTAATATTATCTAAATTACGTTTATTGAGATATCTTTTATATTTTATTTTGCCAAGTCTATTACTATAATATAATTCTGTATTATAATATTCTATTATCTCATTTAGAATATTATTAATTTTATGAGATTTTACTTCTATTTTTTCAATTAAATCAAATAATAATGAACAATATTTTAAACGTTCTGTATCATCAACTTTTACATATTCATATAATACATCAATATATAAATTTTGACTAAACTTATTTTCATCTTTATGTGAATTTATTTTATTAATAAGGTCTTTAATTTTATTTACTTTACCAAAATTTCTATATTTTTCAAGTAAATATAACACATCAGATTCGTTATTTATAACATAATTATCTAAATAATAATCAACATCGTAATCTGTATCAAATATAAAATTTAATTCATCATCAATTATTTCTTTAATATAATTATTTATATCAATATACATATTTTTTGTTTTTAATAATTCAATATATTTTTTATTTTGATTATTTGATCTATACATACCTGCAAGTTTATCAAAATATTTATCAATATTATTCTCATATAATTCAATCAAATGAGATGATATATTTTTAACAAGATTAATTAATACATTTTCTTTTGCCTTATACAAACTTGAATCAAAATATATAATAGAATCCTCTATATTATTTAAAAATTTATATGCATAACCAGTTATATAATCAGAAATTAAATCTATATTATATTCAGAATTATAAACATAAATACTATCTAATTGAATATTAAAAACTTTATAAAATTGTATATTATAATTTATTGTTTTTTTATTATTTATGAAAATATTTAAACTTTCATCATATTTATTTATTTTAATATAACATATTTTTATAATTAATAAAATATTATTTTCGTAATCTGTATCATATAATATATTTAAATTATTATTAATCATATTTTCGTAATATTTTATACAAATAACATATTTTTCTTTGGTATAATTAATATATATAATATCATATAAATCATTTATATTCATATCTAATTTTATTCTTTTTGATGATATTTCTGACATTTTAATATATTATTTATATATATATATATTAATATGAAACATAGTTATTGAGTATAATTAATTCAACTTTTAATTTAGTTAACTTAGTAATAATTTAGTTAACTAAGTAATAATTTAGTTAACTTATATGATACCGCGAATAATACATCAGATATGGATTGGCGATAAACCAATACCATATGATTATATAAATTCTGTTAAAAATATGAATTATTTATGTGATCATATTTTATGGACGGAAGAAGAATTTAAAAAACGTGATATGAAATTTGAATGTCAAACACAGATAGATTTATTTGATGAAATATGTGGAAAAGTAGATATTATGAGAATAGAAATTTTAAATAGATTTGGAGGTATATATGTAGATGCAGATACGTATCAAATAGAACCATTCGATGAAATATTATTTAATAATGTCGCATTTGCTTCTTTAGAAAATGAAAAAACAAGAGGGGGATTAGTTGGAAATAGTGTAATGGGATTTAGTAAAAATCATATTATATTAAATGATATGATAAGTTATATTGCAGAAACATTTAAATCAAAATCAGATATAACTAAACAAGCATGGCAGTTAACAGGACCAATCTTATTAACAAATACTATTAATAAATATAGAGAAACAATTAAAATATTGCCAGATTATAAATTTTATCCAATACATCATACCGGAGAAACATATGATGGACACGGTAAGATATATTGCTGTCAATTATGGAATTCTACAATAGAATCAATACAAATTAAAAATATATGTAAATTATTACAAAAACCATACATAAATATTACAATCTTGATAAATATAAATAAATTTAATAAAGATTATCTAATAGAGTGTTTTGAATCAATTATTAATCAGAAAGGAAAAATATTTTTTGAAATAGTTATTATAAATAATATTTCTAAATCAGAAAAATTAGATGAATTATATGATTTAATAAAAATATATTCAGATAATACATCAAATTGTAAATGGATTATATGTTTTCCAAATGAATTTAATATATTAGAAAAATGTTCAAACGAATTAATAATAAATTTAGGTCCAGATGATATTATGATTTCGAATAAGATAGAAACTCAAGTAAATTTTATGATTGAACATCAATATATACAAATATGTGGTTCACAATATATTGAATTCTTATCAGAAAATAAAAAGAAGATATCAGAATCTAATTATAAAACTATAATCTATGATAATGATTTAAATATAGAAAATAATATTCATTTTGATTCGTGTATATTTAGAAAAAAAGCTATAACAAAATTATTAAATATTAATAATAATAATATTAATAATGATAATGATAATAATAATGATAATAAAGACTTGTTAAAAAAAATTTTTGAAAAATATAGAATAATATATAATATACCAAATGTATTATTGTATTTAAGAAAGGTTAAATAAATTATATTTTCTATAATATAATTATATATAATATAAATGGAAGTAGATAAAATTATGGATCGTAATGAAAGATTAAAAATGTTAAAAGAAATGTATCAATCACGAGAATTTAATGGAAATCTATATATGATGGGACAAGGAGCTGTAGGTCCTTGTTTGTTATATATGATTTTAAAAATATTTAAAATAAAACAAACACAAATAACAATAATAGATTTAAAACACATAGATGAATTAAAGGGTATTGTTACATATGTGGTTGACAAAGCATTACATGAACCATTACAAATAAAATTAATAAGCACCCAAATTAATGAACATAATTATAAAGAAATTTTTGAAGTAGACCATAAATTAACTAAGGATGATTTAATAATTGATTGTGCGATAGAAATTTGTTCAATAGATATGATGAGACTATGTCAAAAATACGGATGTGGATATATAAATTCATCAACAGAATTATGGGATTATAAAAATGTATATGAACCCGAAGCATATACTTTGTATCCAATTATTAAAGAAATACGTGATTTTTCAGATGAATTAAAAAAAGCAGGTGAAATAAAATTTAATGCAGTAATAGATATGGGTTGTAATCCTGGTAATGTAAATATGTGGGCACGTGTTGGATTGGATATGATAAATAAACATTATGACACAAAAAAAACTGCAGAAGAATTAGATATCAGGACAATTCATATTAGTGAATATGATACTCAAAGATCTAGTATACCAAAAAGAATTAATGAATATTGTAATACATGGGCATCAACGTGTGAACCATTTTATGAAGAAGGACTGGCCCCTGTAGAAATGTCATTTGGTAATCATGAAGAATTGCCAGATGAAAAATATATTGAAGTATTAGAAGATAATAATAAATATATTGCATTTAATAGATTATGTACTGAAACTTTTGCACATTCATATACTCCTGGATATAAAAATTATATTGGTATTTTAATTAGACACGGTGAAAATATTACTATTGGTGAAACAATGAGTACTTATAAAACAGAAAAAGATAAAAAAATTCGTACTTGGTCTCCATCAGTATATTATGTTTATCATCCTACACAAGATACAATGGCATCTTTATATGAATTAAAAGAAAAAAATTATAAATATCAAGATAATACTAGATTATTTACAAATGATATAATAGATGGGCGTGATGAATTAGGTTTAACATTTTTTTTAGGGAATGGTGATATTTTTTGGATAGGGTCTTTATTAGATATACACGAAGCCCGAGATGTGTATGAAAATAATTTTGATGAAAAAATAAATGCAACAATGGTACAAGTTGTCGGGGGTTATTTATCAGGTATATTTCATATACTTGATTTAAATAAGAAAAAAAAATATAATGGCGTAATGGTACCGGAAGATTTACCCTATAAAGAAATGTATAAAAAAATGAAACCATTTTTTGGTGAATTTATATTTAAAAAGATTACTGACTGGGATTATGATATGAAAACACGTAGTATAACATTTAGAGATTATAAAGAAAAAGCTGTTAATAAAAATCCAGAATGGACTTTAAAAGATTTTTTGGTTAATCCAGAAATTTTTGGATACGATATACCTAAAACTATAACCAAAAAGAAAGATGTTGTTAAAAAACCAGAAGAGGAAAATAAAAATAAAGGTATATTCCAACATGGTAAAGGTTTAGAATCTATGAATGATAATATATTAAGAATGGATAGTTATACTAAAAGAACACTTGACGGATTGATACGCAAACGTACATAAAAAAATTGATTATTAAATAAATTAAGTATATAATCAAATAATAATTAATTATATAATCACCTAATAATGTCAAATACTAAAAAAATCATAGCTATTGAAGGTAATATTGGTGTTGGAAAATCAACCTTTACAAATATTATGAAAAATACATATGATAAATCATTAGTTGTTTCTGAACCAGTTGATATGTGGCTAAATATTAAAACAAAATCAGATGAAAATATATTAGGATTGTTTTATAAAGATATTCCGCGTTGGGGATATACTTTTCAAAATCTTGCTTATGTAACACGAATGATGAAAATACAAGATGGAATTAACTCCGATAATGATATTATATTTTTAGATAGATCTCTAGGAACCGATAAGAATGTTTTTGAAAAAATGTTATTTGATGATAATCTACTAACAGATATTGAACATCAAATGTATAATTTATGGTCTAAATTTTATGAAAATTATGTTAATAAAAATAATAATTGGAAATATATATATCTTCGTTGTGATCCTCAAACAGCATATGAACGTATTCAAAAACGTGGTCGTATAGAAGAAAAAAATATAACTCTAGAATATTTAACAAAATTAAATAAATATCATGAAGATTGGCTTAATAAAAATTCAAATGATATTTTAATTATTGATTGTAATAAAGATTTTGAAAATGATATAGACTATCAAAGAGAAATAATTAATAAAATAAACAAATTTATTTAATCAGATTCAGACTCAAGATCAGACATCTGTTTCAGAGTCTGAAATTTCTTCATTTTCTTCATTGTCTTCAATAATTTTTTTTGTTTTTTTATCTTTATTTAGTTTTCCAGAATTAAGCATCAATGCTTTCAACATTTTTTGCATATTTGACAACTGTTCTTTTAGATAATTATTTTCAGACATAATAATATCAATACGTTGCGCAAGTTGATTTTTCTCAGATTGTTCGCGTTCAATTCGCTCTTTTTGTTCACGTTCTTTTTGCTCACGTTGTTCACGTTCTTTTTGCTCACGTTGTTCACGTTCAATTCGCTCTTTTTGTTCACGTTGTTCACGTTCTCGTTGTTCACGTTCTTTTTGCTCACGTTGTTCACGTTCTTTTTGCTCACGTTGTTCACGTTCTCGTTGTTCACGTTCTTTTTGCTCACGTTGTTCACGTTCTTTTTGCTCACGTTGTTCACGTTCAATTCGCTCACGTTGTTCACGTTCAATTCGCTCACGTTGTTCACGTTCAATTCGCTCTTTTTGTTCACGTTCAATTCGCTCTTTTTGTTCACGTTCAATTCGCTCTTTTTGTTCACGTTCAATTCGCTCTTTTTGTTCACGTTCAATTCGCTCACGTTGTTCACGTTCAATTCGCTCACGTTGTTCATGTTCTTGTTGTTCTTGCATTTTCAATTTATTAGATTCTGAAATACATTGATAATTTTTTTTAAATTTTGTATAATTATCTTCATATGATAGAGTAGTTGATTTTTGTTGTGAACTAGATTGATATGCTGTATATGGATATGATTTATATGAAGAAAATAGATTAGACGGATTTATAGTAGCAATACTTCCATCGAATCCGTATCCAACGATTAGCCCACGATTTGTCATAATGGGTTCAGACATCATTGCAATACCAAAATTATTGTGAGACACACCGAACATGTTTAATGATAATAAATAAATCATATTCAAATATACAATAATTAAAAAATTTCAATTTTTTTTTCAATGAAATTGAATATATCTATCCCTTAACAGCCTAATAGGTTGCGAGTAATCAAAGATTACTCCAAGCTCTAAAAATCAATATTTTTAAGAAAAATATTGATTTTTTCAGGTGTTTAAACACCTAAGCAGTTAAGGCTCCGAAAGAATTTGTTGAAGACAAATTCTTACGCTAAAAATATAAAAATGAATTTTTATATTTTTACCTTTAACTTTTATATTTTTAGCCGTAGGATAAAGGATAAACAAAACGAAAAAGTACGCAACGAACATTTACTTCCGCTGGGTGCGGGTAAAGCCGGAAACAGGCTTGCGGGGAGATTCAGCTGGAGGCTGAGAGAGCACCGTGCTGACATTGGTCACAGTAGTACGACCAGTGCGGCGAGCTTTGCGAGCAGCTACGGCAGCAGCTTCGTCAACAGCAGTAGTCTCTTGAGCCTTCTTAGCCGCCTCGGCAATAGCTGCAGCCTCTGCTTCGGCCTTTGCCTTCTCCGCTTCGACACGAATGCGATCCGCTTCGGCAGCAGCCTTCTTCTGCATAGCCAAAAGTGCACGCGCCTTAAGGGCCTGGATACGGCTCTTGATACTGTCCTGAGCAACAGAGCTCGCCGCGAGGAACTCGGCATGCAACTTGTTGAGGTTCTCGGTCTCAATGTCAAGCGATGTAGAGCCTGTCTGGAAGGCGTTGACAAAAGCTGTACGGAAGCTCTCATCAATGAACACCTCGCCCTTCCAAGACTTGCCAACACGACCAACACGGGCCATGAGCTGACAGATGGTATTGAACGAGAAGGTATCCGAAAAGTCCTTGGTGACGATAATACCAGACAGAGGAACGTTGGTACCATAGGCGATGCGCACGTCTGCAACAGCATAGGCAAGAGCACCCTCGACAAAAAGCGTGTTGACGAAGTAGTTGTAGATCTTGCAAGGATAAGCGTTGATGGCACCAACACCACACGCAAGCAAAATCTGAACCTCGTCTGGCACGTTCATCGAAGCCTTGAGAATCTGCTCGAGAACCGCAGTGTTCAAACCATGGCGAAAGATCTTTGTGCCCTTGGGGGCAAAACGTGCGATGTGCTCGCGCGTGTTGATCTCGAAACCAATGGACAAGGCACGTCGGTTTGATGTGATCTCGGCCTCTTTCCGAGACTTCTCGAGTTCGGGGATTTTCTCCTTCTCAAGGTTGGCAAGTTCGGCAGAAATGCGCTCATCTTCCAACTCAAACCCGCGAAGAAACTTCTTGATGGATTCGTGCTTCTTGATGAACGCTTTTGTCAGAGCGGTGAAATTGCTCTCAACAAAGTTGGCGGGCTTGGGTGCGGCGATCAAAGTCTGACCGAAATGAAGGTGGGCCGATGTTGTTCCGAGGGTGGTGTAGTCGATGTAGTGAGACGACACTGCGGGCTTGACGGACTTTGAAGGCTTCTCAAACTGAATGTCATCATCCTCCGACTCACTGGAAGACTCAACTGGAGCAACGACGGCAGCAGGATGGCGAAAGGGAATCGCGCACACATCTGCAACAACGTCATCGGTGCAAGCTGAAAGACAGGTGAGAAGACGAAAAGCCATCTGACACATAGCATCGCAAGACAACTTGTCGATGGTGGAAAACTCGGTGGCGAGATTCGGGATGTTCGGAACACCCTTCTGCACAAACCGTTGGTACAGTTGCTTCAACACGGGAGCGGTGTAAGTGCGGCGAATAACCGGGTGGTTGGGCACACTTGACAGGACGTTCTTGAGCTGAGATGCAGTTGTGCAGCCGGTGTGGGGCAACGTCATCTCACCGTCAAAGTTGTACATCTCGACACCGACAAGCGTCTTGTTCACCACGATGTCCTTGAGATCACTCGCGCCAAACTTCTCGCGATGGGTGGAAATGATCCACTCAGGACACACCTCTGGAAGAGTAGCCGACGAAAGGATGGAAATCCGTGGGAGCTTCTCCATCACACCAGCGTTGTCCTTCGCGACAGAGTTCATGACGTCCATGCCAATAGTGGGCTCATCGAAAAAGAGCACAGCGTTGGGGAACTGCTGGAGCGCGGAGACACAAGCATCGGAACCGCACACGATCAGTGCAGGCTCGCGAATGACCTTTGTCAGATCGTCCTTGGCCTTGCAGTTGTGGCACATGATCATTGTGTAGCCTTTCTTCGGATCGTTGAAGCTGATGGCAAGAGGCACATCCATGTGGAACGCGAGATTCGCAACTTGGATCAACACAGCGCGGTTGCTGCAACAGAAGATCATGACATCTTTCTCCTCACCAACGTTGCGACGCTTCACAAATTGGTACGTGAGATAGGCGATGGCTGCTGCAATAGTCGTCTTACCTGTGCCGAAACTGGTGCGAAGACGTGCGAGGAGAGGTTGGTTTTGCTTGATCGACTTTTTGTTGATTGCGTCAAAGACGAGCTTGATGATTTCCTCTTGGTGAGGATACAGCGCAATGCCACCGCGGGGGATAGCAAAATCGTACGCCGTACTCATCGTCAGCTCTGGAGCCTCTTGACAAACATCAAGAATGTTGAAAGCGTATTCCTTCTCAATCTTGGTAATGTACTCTGTCAAAATCTCCAGAGCAATCGGAGAGAAAGTGCTGGCCTTGGTGGAAATGCCAATGGTGGCGACGTTGGCAATCGCCTCCAGAAAACGCTTGGCAGCAACGATGATGTTGTACGCAAAAATCTTGTCCGAAACAGTCTTCTTGTTCTTGTGCAAGTAATGGAGCATCTGCACAAAACCAATGGCACGCACTTCGAGATACTCCGAACGAAGAGCCGAAGGCTGGTTCTGACCGTTGTATCCGGTAAGGGTCTGTGCAACCTGATGGAGAATACGCTCCATGGTGTTCTTGGCGATGATGTCGTCGCGCACAGAAGTTGCCTTCTGAGCCGCCTTCGAACCAGGCTTGGGTGCCTTGGCCTTCTTTGCGGGCGCACCGGGTGTTGACTCGGCATGCTTTGTGAGAAAGCTCTTATGCACAAGCTCAGCCTTCACAAGCTCGGGGAGGGCGTGGAGAAATTCCTCACCCAACACACTGAACTTTGTGACAGTCTCGTCGATACTCTTGCCAAAAAGGCTATCGACAAGACTCTTGGCGTGACCGCAAATAACAACATCCATCGGAGGAGGAATAGTCTGATCGATCAAACCCCACTCATTCTCGTTGAATGTTGTCATTTGTGTCTCACCGACAGGTGCAACCACAGTTGCACCCGAAACGACTTTCGATGAAATCTTGAAGTCGCCATCGCTACCATTGGCAGCGGCAAAGGAAGAAGGAAAAGATGATGATTCCGACATTGTCTGAATGATAAAATAATTTTTTAAAGGAGCCATTAAGATATTTAAAATTTCAATTTTTTTATAGCTATCAGGCTATAAAAAAAGTAGTCGAGTGTTAGACGAGAACAATTTTTTTATAGCTTTTGGGCTATCCCTTAACAGCCTAATAGGTTGCGAGTAATCAAAGATTATTCCAAGCTCTAAAAATCAATATTTTTAAGAAAAATATTGATTTTTTCAGGTGTTTAAACACCTAGGCAGTTAAGACTCCGAAAGAATTTGTTGAAGACAAATTCTTACGCTAAAAATATAAAAATGAATTTTTATATTTTTACCTTTAACTTTTATATTTTTAGCCGTCGGATAAAGGATAAAAAAATAGAGGCAAAAAATCATCTTAAATGATTTTAGGGTTGCGTCAATTTTTTATAGCTATCAGGCTATAAAAAAAAGTAGTCGAGTGTTAGACGATGTCAATTTTTTTTATATTATATTAACGAATTATTTAAGATTATTTAGCAGAAGCAGGAGCAGCATGAGCATTAACTATAGGGGGTTTTACTACAGATGATGTGGTATTGGTAGTATTATCCGAATAATATTTATCTAAAATAGATTTTACCGTATTCAAATCGTTTTCTGTGCCAATAATACCGACATTTATTTTACCATTATCATATTGTCTTGAATGGATTTGGCTATCGATAACTGGTTTATATCTGGTGTCATTATACATATTTTGACTCATATCGCTTAATATACTATTTTGACTTATATTTGGTCCAAGTTGACCAGAAACAGGATTATAAAATTGTATTTCATTAACATATGGTGGAACATATGATGATGATCTCATATATGGATTTAAAATATTACCAAGATTATTAAATCTATACATCATAGGATTAACACCAACTATAGGAGCATTAGGTGGAATGAATGATTCAGTACCTCTTACAAGCATTGACATATATTATAATATAATATAAAAATATATAAAATATATTTAATTAAAAATGAATTTATTTTGATAATATAATAAAATTATATTATAATATATTACATATGGATATTAATAATAAAACAACATTAATAATCTTAGATTGGGACGATACATTATTTCCAACATCCTGGATAAATAAAAATAATATAGAATTTTTATCAGTAGAGAATAGAACAATTTTATATAATAAATATTTTTATAAAATAGATAATAATTTATATCATTTATTAACAAAAATGACAAAATGTGGAAAAGTATTTATAATAACAAATGCATTATTAAATTGGATAGATATGAGTGTAAATATATTACCAAAAACAAGTAAATTATTAAAATCAAATATAATAAAAATAGTATCAGCAAGAGGAGAATACTCACATTATACAAGTAATATGACCGAGTGGAAAAAACTAGCTTTTAAACGAGAATTACAATTATTATTACAAAATACAAAAATAAATAATATTATTTCCATCGGTGATGCAGAATATGAATATATGGCATTAATAAATTTATATGAAAATAACAAACAAAAATATAGATTATTAAAAAATATTAAATTTAAGCGTAATCCAAATATTTACGAGATTGATGAACAATTAGAAATTACCGATGATGCAATCGTTAATGTATGTTTATATCCCAATCATTTAGATTTGGTATTTCGTGATAAAAATTGAATTATAATTAACCAAATTATAATTAAGTTAACCAAATTATAATTAAATAAATTATATAATACATTATGGGCATTAAAGACTTTTATAAAACTATTAAAACATTATTTCAAAAGGCATTTTCTACTATTTCTGATGAAACATATGATCATTTATATATAGATCTTAATTGTCTATTACATAAATGTTGTTATAATTGTGAAAATATGACACATCTTTTACGTAAGATAAAATTTGCAATAACAGAAATATGTAAACAAGTACAGCCAACAAAAAGTATAAATTTATTTTGCGACGGTACATCACCTTTTGCAAAACTTGTATTACAACGAGAACGTCGAATGAATAAAACCGATGATATAACATTAAATTTTACTCCGGGAACAATATTTTTAAAAAATTTACCATCTGAATTACATGATTTAATAAATATATTAAAAATACATTTAAATATTGATACTTATATTGATACAATATTGCCAGGAGAAGCTGAAATAAAAATAAAAAATAAAATATTAGAAAACTATAATAAAAATAATACAGATACACATGCATTAATAACTACAGATGCAGATATTATATTAATTTTAATGGCTCACGAATCATACAATAAAACTTATATTGTTGAACATGATATAGTTTTATCATTGGATAAATTATTAAAATTACATAATGAATATTATGATATTATTAATGCAGACAATTATGATTATTCATTTTTAAATTTATTATTAGGAAATGATTATCTTCCAAAAATAAATCTATTAACTTATGATATTCTTTGGAAATCATATTCACAAAATTATGAAAAATACAATAATTTAATAAATCACAATGAAAATATATATAAATTAAATACAAATTTTTTAATTGATATATTTAACGATATAATTCCAAAAATGAAAATTGGTTTATTAAAAAAAAAATATCAATTATATGATGATAAAATAATGATGAATTATATTGATGGATTAATATGGAATTTTGATATGTATGTATATGGAAAATGTATAGATTATCATTATATTGTGTCTGAACGAAATATGATAAATATATTAAATTTAATTATTGCAATAAAAGGATTTAAAGATATTAATATGAATAGAACTATTATAAATAATCCAATAAAATCTGAATTATGTGGAATATTATTAATACCATATGAGCATAAATATTTAATAGATAATAAATATAATGATTTTTTAGAGAAAAATAAATATATATATGATAAAAAATATATAATAAATAATATAAATCTTTTTAATTTGATGAAACTATTTGAAAAAGAATAAAAAAATTAATGAATTTATTTAATATATTGATTAATATATTGATTAATGTCGTCAAAATGTGTATCAATATCAATAACATTTTGTAATACAACTGAATCATCATGACGAACAATATTTCTATCAATCTTTAGATGAATTTTATTAAGATTTTTAATTTTAACATAGATATCATAATAAATATAATCATTACGATTATAAATATGATAACAATTATCTTGTGAATCATATTCAATAAGCATTTCTTTTGTGGTAGGATTAGATGAAAAGATTGTTTGGATATTAGAAAGAATCAGATTCGAATCCATTGTAATATGGTATAATAATTATTGTTTATAAATGTTAATAATGATTTAATATTTCAATTTTTTTTAATTTTTGTTTAAGATCGGTATATTTATTTTGGTCATTCATTTTAGCAAATAATAAATAAGTTTGATATATCATATTAGTATCAATACATATATTATTATTTTCTTTAAATTTAATATAATAATTCCAATTAATATTTTTTTTATCAGAATCAACATTAATAGATTTACATTCATATAATTCTTGTTCTGAACCATTTTTGCATCTACCATACGAAATTTTATTTTCATTATTTATGTTTGATAATTCTTGATTACAAGGTAATACATAAATATTAGACGTATTTAATATACAATTTGATAAGATATATTTTATTGTTTGACGCGTTCTATATAAAATAGAACAAAAGCATAAAACTTTATTTCTATCCAAGTTATTATCAATAATATATTTATTTAAGAATTCTCCACAATTTTTAGATTGTTCTATACCATTATTTGTTAATTGAGGATCTTTTAATTCAACTTCTTCTGTTAGATTAAAAAATAATTTTGTTTTTTTTATTGTTTTATCAACAATAGAATGAGTAAGATTGTGATAACCTTGAGCATGACGTATAATAAATATATTAATATTTTCTGGAACTATTAATTTATCTGAATAAATGTTCAAAGAATTAAATTTATCTTTTGTATAATAAATATTTATATCTCGTTTTTCATTTGGGTCAATTTCACCATCATATATAATTTTTACAATTGTTTTTCTTATTATTTTATCAAATTTAATTAATAAAACACAACAATTTTTAAAACGTTTATTAAGATGATTAATAAAATAATCTTTTAATAATTTTCTCATACGTCTACTGTGAGAAATAATAATTATATTCTTATCAATTGTATTATCTATAGTATTATCTATAGTATTGGTATTATTCATATAATATATATAATATAAACATATATAAAGATTTTATATTATAATATATTATGTTTAAAGATATATTAGATCAGATTATTGAGAAAACTCAAGAATTAAATAAAGAATTAAATAAAAATATATTAGATTGTACAGAAATATTTAATAATGATTTATATGATTATAAAAATATTTCTATAGAAGATATAAATAAAATAAAAGATACTTATGTAGAGGATATAACATATTATTTTGAATACACACAATTAAATAATATATTTAATATAAATAATATAAATAATTCAGATCGGAATAGTGATGAATTACAATTAATAAATATATTAAATGAAGATAATTATAATATTTTTAAACTTAAAAAACTTTTTGATAAAAATATACAAAATTATATCATTTCGATTGATAATAAGATTAGACAAGATTTTTATATGTTATTTGAACGATTAAATGTATTTGATATGAAATATTCAAATGATATAATTAATAATTTTATTAATGATATAAAAAATAATAATATTAATGAATTTAATGATTTTAATAAAATGAATGAAATTAAAGAATTTAAAGAAGAAGATATAAATAATATAGTTAATATAATTAATGAAATATTTGAATCAATAAAAATAGATAAAAATATAGATTATAAAATTATTGATAATATTAATAAAATATGGAATGAATCTGTATTAATTTATAAGATAATTAATAAAAAAACATTTGAATATAGATATTTATATTTTGATTTACTTAAGCGTAAAAATAAAACAGAAAATAATACAATTATAAATTTATCAAAAAATAATTTGTGTATAAATAAAAATTATGAATATATAAAAAATGATGAATTATTAGAATTAAAAAATATAATTAACAATATTTTAGTCGAATAAAATATAATAAATAAATATTTTTTTTTATAATATAAATATATATTATAAATGAGTACTTCGTCATCATCTAATGAACCTATGTTCGTATGCTTTCAACCTGTATTTTATTTAGGTTCTGCTTTAACATCTCTCTCTGCAATTACAGTATATCTTGCAAAACTTCAAAAATCTGGTGCAGTATCTGGCGTTCAAATGCTTTTACTTCTTGTAATCTATGCACTTATCATTTATGCAATTTCACGTTTAATTAATTGGTTATGCAAGAAAGGATATACTGAAGTAGCATGGGTTGTAGCTTTATTACCAATTATTGGTGTACTTATAACAGCTCTTGAATAATTTAATAATAATTTAATTAAAATTAGTATAAAATTATTTAATTTTATATTTATATATAAAATTAAAAAAAATATAATATATATATATATATATATATATATAAATGTTCTTTCAAAATAAACAATTCCTATTTTATTTTGCATTCGTACTTGCTAACTTTTCCTTACTTAGTTTTCTTTTATTAAGAAATAAACAAACTACAGAAGTTGGAAAACTTGGTTTAATGTATATCATTGGTCTTGTAATTGTATATTACATTGTTAAATGGTTATTAAGTAATAACCATGAATCTTTCACATGGTTTTTAGTAGTAGCATTACCATTATTAAGCTCATATTATTATATTACAAATATCGCGTGTGATTTATGTTCAGGTAAACAATTGAAATTAAAACTTTATTAAATAAATATAATAAATAATAAATATATAATTATATAAAAAAATATAATTATATTATATAATGTGGATTGAAAATCAAAATACCCAAATCAAAGTATTTATGGGTTTAGTATTATCATTTTTAGTATACCAAATATCAATCATTACTAAATTTAATAAAGATGCATTATTAACACATCTTGTTGCTTCATTAATTTCGATAATTGTATTTGTTGTTATTATTAATTGGTTAGTAAACAATGATCACAATGTAATTGCTTGGGTTGTAGTATTATTACCACTTGTACTTATTCCAAGTATCGTAAAAGCTGTTTGCATAATTTGCAAATTAACTTAAAAAAAGATTATTTGTAAAATATTTTTGTTGTTAAAATAATTATTTTTTTGTTATTTTTTCATTTTTATTTTTATTTTTACTATTTTTAGTTTTAATTTTAGGTTTTTCTTCAATATCTTCATTCTCTTCATTTTCTTCAAAGTTTTGAGGTTTAACAATTTCATTATAAAATAAATCAAATAGATATGTTCCATACCATATAGGTACAGCTACAATAATTTTTTTGAATCTATGACCATATTTAAATATACATTGATTATATAATTTTACAATATCTTCTTGGGGTACATCATCAACCGTGTTACCAAAAGGTGTTAAAACTAATACATTATGATTACCAGCTATAGCAGTTTGAAATATAGTTTCAATAGTTTGAAGCATTTTTAAATAATCTCTAGAACACATTCTATTTTCGTCTAATAAATTTGGTTTATTTAATGGTGCTACTGTTATAAGACCAAATCTATAAAGATTATTTAAATCTGTTATTGGTGTGAGATTCATTTCCCGTATAACCGTGATAAATCTATTATACACACATGTAGTTTCTTTTAATGGAAAAGGATTTTGATGTCGAGTAATAGTATTAAAGTTAGTTCTAATATTAAATGTATCATCTCTAATTCCTTCTGATTGTGGATAATTTGAACCAATAAAATCATCACCAACTACACACATAGTAACTGGATTTATCCATCCATCTTTTAATTGGGGTTGTAGACTACGATAACAATATGATTCAATTGCATCAACTGCGTGCATATTAACAACTTCTACTTCACAAATATTATTAGTTTCTCCTATGTTAAAAGTTTGATTAAATTGATTTTTTATTGAATTACCGGTAAAACAGTTCGCATACATCCCAAATTTTGTTTGGGCTAAATTTTGATTTATTAGAGTTTGTTTTGTTTTATTAATCTTATTTTTACTTGACATATATATTTATTATTAACAAAAATTTAAGTCATTTATAACGTATTTTTTATCAAAACAATTTAATCTATTTCAAAAATATCTGTATTTATTTCATCATTTTTGTTATTACATTTTTTATTTTTATAATTATCAAAAAAATTTTTTACATCATTAATAGTACTTCTTTTATTTTTATTTGTATCAATCATTTTAGTTAAAATATCAATAATTTCATTATAATCATTATAATCATTATAATCATTAGATTTTTCCGAATCATAAATATCATTTAAATCATTAAATTCTATTAATTTTACATCAAAAATATCATTATATTCTTTACAATTTTCAAATGGATTTTTATTAAATAATAACTGATAAAAAATTATTCCAAGATTCCAAACTATAATGGATTCTTTTTCCGGAATATATTTATTAAATAATTCAGGTGGACTATATAATGGACTACCATATAATATATTTTTATGTTTTGATTTATCTTCTCCAAAATATGGAGATATTATAACTTTATCATTTTCAATAAAAATATTGTCAATATATAATGTTTCAATATTAATATTTTTATTAAATAAATAAAATACTCCATTAAATATTTGTCTAAAATAATCTATATAATTATTTTTAATTAGATCATTGTTTATATTTGTTTGATGATATTCTTTTATTATATATGGTGTATTTTTGTCGATAATTATATCAATTATATTAGTAATATTTGGATGTGATAATGTTATTATATTGTTTAATATTTTTTTACATAAAGTCAATATATTAGTATTATATTTATCAATAATAATTTTATTATTATCAGAAATATCAATACCTTCATATGTTGTAACAAAATTTGTTTTTCTTATAATTTTATTTAAATTAATCTCATATTTATCATTTAATATTTTTATATTAATTTCTATTTCTGATTCAGTTTTGAAATTTAATTTGAAAGAATTATACATATATAATTATAGTTAACTAAAATATTAACTCATAAACTCGACTACTTTTTTTATATTTTCTTTAGCAAAATATAAAAAAAATTGATAAATTATATAATAATTAACTAAATTATAACTTCACTATAAATATAACTAAGTAAAATATGCCTAAATGTTCAATATGTGATTTAGATTATAAAGAAATAATCTCTGATAGATGTGTATTTTGCAATATAATTAATGAAAATAATAAAAGTGATGTATTTAATATTGTCATCGGTGAGACAGAATTATCTCAAAAAGAAATTATAAATATATCATATGAATTTTTCAAAATAAATAATCGTATCCCATATCCAAATGAAATAGATCCAAATGTTGTTATTCTAAAAACAAATCCATATACATATCGAAAAGAAAATAAACAATGTAAGATATTTTTTACTAATTGTATTGATTATAATAAAATAAAAACACCTAAATTTCCTATGAAATTTAATCCACAACCTCTAAATTTGAAATATCATTTATTTAACTAATTTATTTAACTAAGTTATTTAACTAAGTTATCTAATCAAGTTAAGTAAATAATAATTTATATAATTTATATAAAAATGAGCGAAACAAATAAAAATGACGAATTATCATCAGATTTATCTTCCGACGATGATTATGAGACAACCGATGACTATATTAAAGATAAACAAAAAATATATCAAATACAATATGTCAAAGATGATTTATATAATGTAAAATGGGTTGGTTATTCTGATAACTTACCTACAATAAGTTTAACAAATTTTGATCACGAAGACAATTCATGTTATATCGAATCGAATTTTTCACACATTGATGATACACATTTAAGCGGTACATGTCTATTTGATTTGATCACAATGAATGTGATTCAGAAGGTCGGTCAAGAGTTATCTGAAGATAACTCTGAGCATAAGAATATGTCTTTAACACATTCTTTCTGTATAGAATATAAAATTATATTATCTGTTGAATTAACTGATTTGAAATATGATAAAGAAAATAAAGGTAATTTAATGATATGGTTTGAAAAATCGGGTAAGAGAGTGCCATTAAAAACAAATCTAACTCATCCCGGAAATGAAAAAGTGCAATATTATATTGTTGCTGAATTGAAAAATGAAAAATTAAAAGATCTTATTAAATTATAAAATACATATTAAACTATCCCTTAACAGCCTAATAGGTTGCGAGTAATCAAAGATTACTCCAAGCTCTAAAAATCAATATTTTTAAGAAAAATATTGATTTTTTCAGGTGTTT
>Ga0194130_10003049_pt1 | contig 23093 bp, 17 predicted proteins | sample TA2KigsurfametaG_FD_160084 | JGI IMG/M metagenome (GOLD analysis project Ga0194130, IMG submission 160084) | Freshwater microbial communities from Lake Tanganyika, Tanzania - TA2015050 Kigoma 12 surface | ecosystem: Environmental > Aquatic > Freshwater > Lake | place: Tanzania: Lake Tanganyika... | reverse complement strand
CCATCGCCCCGATCACCGACCGCTGCATCCGCGTGGCCCTTGTGGGTTGTGGGCGCATCAGCGCCAATCACATCCGCGCCATTGCCCAGCATCATGAGAGGGCTCAGCTGGTGGCGATCTGCGATACGCAGCCCAGCCGCCTCGAGCAGGCCCAGGCGTTGATCAGCGAGGCGGCAGCGGAGTACCCCGGTGCTGCCACCAACCCTGCTGTTTTCAGCAGCTACAACGCCCTGCTCCAGGCCAACGCCAGTGGCAGGTCCCCGATCGATCTGGTGGTGTTGGCCACCCCTAGCGGCCTGCATCCCGGTCAGGTGATCGCGGCGGCTGAAGCAGGACTCCATGTCTGCACCGAGAAGCCGATGGCCACGCGCTGGGCCGATGGTGTGGCGATGGTGAACGCCTGTGATGCCGCTGGTGTGCACCTGTTCGTGGTCAAGCAGAACCGCTTCAACAGCACGCTGCAATTGATTAAGCGCCAGCTACAGGCCGGCCGGTTTGGTCGGCTGGCGATGGTGGCTATGAATGTGTTCTGGCAGCGGCCGCAGAGTTATTACGACCAGGATTCCTGGCGTGGCACCTGGGAATTCGATGGCGGTGCCCTGATGAATCAGGCCAGCCACTACATCGATCTGCTCCATTGGCTTGTGGGGCCGGTACAGAGCGTCAGCGCTTCGACCGCCACGTTGGGCCGCAACATTGAAGTGGAAGACACAGCTGCCTTACAGCTGCGCTGGCGCAATGGTGCTCTGGGCACGATGGCTGTGACGATGCTCACCTATCCCAAGAACCTGGAGGGCTCGATCACGCTGTTAGGTGAAACCGGTACCGTACGCATTGGTGGTCCTGCTGTGAACCAGATTGAGCACTGGTCCTTCGCGGATCAGAGTCCTGATGATGCGTTGGTGGAGCAAGCCAGCTATCAGAACACCAGCGTCTATGGATTCGGACATTCTCCCTACTATGCCAACATCCTCGATGCTCTGCAGGGCAAGGATGACGCTCATTGCGATGGCCGTGAGGGTCTGCGCAGCCTTGAGCTGCTGATTGGCGCTTATCGTTCTGCACGGGATGGTGTCGTCACGCACCTGCCCCTTGAATACTGATGTGACAGTCTGATCCTGCTCGTTCAATCTCATTCACGCACACAACACAAAGCACTCATGAAAGTTTTTATCACCGGCGGCCTGGGGCAGATTGGCTCACATATTGCTGAGATGCTGCTGGAGCGGGGCGATCAGGTTCTCGTTGTTGATAATCTTGTCACTGGTCGATCAGAGCATCTCGCACCGCATCCGAATCTGCGCGTGGTCATCGAGTCGATCGCCAATCGTGAAGCGATGCAAGCCTTGATGGGCGATTTTCGTCCTGATGCGGTGGTACACACAGCCGCCTCCTATAAGGACCCACATGATTGGCACAACGACACCCTCACCAACTGCGTGGGAGGTGCAGCCATCGCTTCGCTGGCCAAGGAGTTTGGGGTTGGGCGAATCATCTATTACCAAACCGCACTCTGCTACGGCCTCAAGCCACTTGAGAACCCCATCACCCTCGCCCATCCGCGCAATCCTGCCGGTAGCAGCTATGCAATCTCGAAGACAGCCAATGAGCTCTATATTGAAGAGTCTGGCGTCGATTACGTCACGTTCAGGCTGGCCAATGTGATTGGCCCTCGCAATGTTGCCGGACCGTTGCCAATCTTCTATCAGCGTCTCAAGGATCAGAAGACGTGTTTTGTCACCAAAGCGCGTCGTGATTTTGTGTTCGTCAAGGATCTCGCTCGCGTCACCCTGCGTGCAATTGATGGAACGGGCCATGGCGCTTACCACTTCTCAAGCGGAACGGATGTAGCCATCAAGGAGCTGTATGACGCTGTCGTAGCGGCCATGGATTTGCCCGCCTACCCCGAGCCAGAAATCAAGGATCTTGCAGCTGACGACGTCGCATCAATCCTGCTGGATCCAAGTCGGACCTTTGCGGATTTTGGCCCGATTGAATTCACGCCACTGGTTGAAACCGTGCGTCAAGGCATTCTGTATTATCAGCAGCACGGAACATTGGGTGAATACACCCATCTGAAGATGGATCGCGAGCAGGCTTGAAGTCATGAGGATTCTGATCACAGGCGGTGCCGGTACCTTGGGTGCAGCGCTGATTGAGCATTGGCACCCCCAAGGCCATGATCTGCTGATCATTGATAATTTCGCCACCGGTAAGCGCGGTAACGTGCCAGCCGTTGATCGCGTCGAACTTGTTGAAGGTTCGATCAGCGATCCTGCTCTGGTGGAGTCAGCCTTTCAGCAGTTCAAACCAGATCTTTGTGTTCATGCTGCGGCCGCCTACAAAGACCCCGATAATTGGTATGAGGATGTGCAGACGAACGTTCTGGGCACGATCAACGTTGCTAAAGCCGCTGAACGGTGCCCGGTCAAGCGACTGATTCACTTCCAGACAGCGCTGACTTATGGTCGCCCTGCTGAAACTCCGATTCGTGAGGAGCTGCGCAGTGCACCATTTACGAGTTACGGTATCTCCAAGACAGCAGCAGAAGCCTATGCTCTCATGGCATCGCTTCCCGTGCTTTCATTGCGGTTGGCCAATGTTACAGGGCCTCGCCTGAGCATTGGACCGATACCTACGTTCTATCAGCGTCTGAAAGCCGGTAAGCCCTGTTTTTGCTCGGACTCCAGCCGCGATTTCCTGGATCTGCGCGACTTTCTGGCATTTATGGATCTGGCCATTCAATCTTCAGCACCAACAGGAGTCTATAACGTCTCGACAGGCGAGCAAATCTCGATTCATCGTATCTTTAAAACTGTTTGTGAGTATTTAGGGCTTGATCCCGATCAGGATGTGCCGATTGTTCCAGTCGGTGCTGATGATGTGCCAACAGTGGTTCTTGATCCTGCCAAAGCCGCCAAGGATTTTGGTTGGCACGCCGCCATCAGCTTTAAGGAGATGATGACAGCAATGCTGGCTTGGTACGACAAGCATGGCGTTACCGATGTGTATTCTCATCTCAAGACTGAACCCACAAAGTCGTTAAAGCAATGACCATGCATCCCTTCGAAAACCAGCGTCTTCTCGTTGTTGGTGGCGCCGGCTTCGTTGGCTCTAATCTCGTCCAATCGCTGCTCGAACAAGATCCCAAGGAAGTTGTCATCGTTGATAATCTCTTGTCCTCTGAGATTAGTAACGTACCCCTTGATCCACGGGTCAACTTTGTTTTTGGGTCGATCACGAATGATCGAATCCTAGCAAGTCTGCCTAACGATCTCGACTACGCCTTCCATTTAGCGTGCTACCACGGAAACCAGAGCTCGATTCATGATCCACTGGCTGATCACGACAATAATACGCTCACGTCTCTCAAGTTGTTTGAGCGCCTGAGTCAGATCAAGTCATTGAAGAAGGTCGTTTATGCTGCTGCGGCGTGTGCGGTTGCCGAGAAGACCTATGACAGTCCAACGGCAACAACGGAAGAGCAACCAGTCACGCTATTTCACGATAGTCCGTATTCAATCTCCAAGATCATTGGCGAGTTGTATGGGAACTATTACTATCAGCGTTATGGTTTGCCATTCGTCAAGGCTCGCTTTTCAAATGTTTATGGTCCACGTGAGATCTTAGGTGCTGGGCAGTGGCGCGGCACTATCCATACGGTCTTCAGGAATGTCATACCCACATTCATTTGGAAGTCTCTGAGTGGCGAAGCGTTGCCGTTGGACAATGGTGGTAATGCTAGTCGTGATTTTATTTTTGTGGAAGATATGGCCAGGGGCCTGCAGGCCTGCGCTTCTAAAGGCCAACCAGGTGGCGTTTATAATCTGGCGACTGGCCAGGAAACGACGATTCTAGATCTTGCTACTATTATCAATGGGCTGACAAATAATACGACACCGCTCGATCTTAAGCAAGTTCGTGACTGGGATCGTTCTGGGAAGCGGTTTGCCTCAACTGAAAAGGCTGAGCGTGAGCTGGGCTTTACTTCACGGATTGATGTAAGGGAAGGTGTGTATCTAACAGTTGAATGGACCAAGGCAAATGCTGAATTAATTCGCCGTAATATCGCCAAGCATGAAAAGTTTATCGCGCAATCTAGTGGATGAGCATGCAGATTAAAGGAAATCGCTTCCTAGTCATTGGTGGTGCTGGCTTTATCGGCTCTCATGTTGTAGATCAACTATTGGCTGAAGGTGACGTGGACCCCGGAAGTCGGTCCAGGGTGAATGAGAGTCCTCATCCGGCCAGACTGGGCCGGGGACTCGACCATGAAACGCACCAGGCACACGGCGGAACAGATCATCCGCAAGCTCAAGACCGCCGAGCAGCTGATCGCCCAGGGCAAGACCGTCATCGAGGTCTGCCGCGTCATAGAGGTGACGCAGCCGACCTACCACCGCTGGCGGCAGCAGTACGGCGGGATGCAGGCCGAGGAGGCCAGGCGGCTGACCCAGCTGGAGAAGGAGAACGCCCGGCTCAAGAAGCTTCTGGCGGAGGCCGAGCTGGAGAAGGCGATGCTCAAGGATCTCGCCGAGGGAAACTTCTGAGCCCGGAACGCCGCCGCAGGGCCATCGCGGTTCTGCAGGAGCGTTACCGGGCTTCTGAACGCTTTGTCTGCCGGGTGGCGGGGCAGCACCGCAGCACCCAGCGCCATCCCGGCAAGGTTGTCGACCTGGAGGAGACCAAGCTCAGGAATCGCCTACGGGAGATTGCGGCTGAGCACATCCGCTGGGGCCGGCGCATGGCCTACCGCCTGCTGCGGCGAGAGGGCTGGAAGGTGAACCACAAGCGGGTGCAACGGCTTTGGCGGGAGGAATGCCTGCAGCGGCCTACGCCCAGGAAGCAAAAGCGGGCACGGCCCGCCGACGGCTCAGTGCGGCGTCACCGGGCCGAGCATCCCCACCAGGTATGGGCCATGGATTTCCAGTTCGATGCCACCGCCGACGGCCGCAGACTCAAGTTCCTGAACGTGATCGACGAGCACAGCCGCCTCTGCCTGGCCATCCGGGTGGGCAGGCGTTGCAAGGCCAAGGACGTGGTGGCGGTGCTGGAGGAGCTCACCAGCCTCTACCCGGCGCCAGCGTTCATCCGGTCGGACAACGGTCCGGAGTTCATCGCCCAGGCCCTACGGGACTGGTGTGAGGTCAGCACCACCACCAGCACGGCCTACATCGCACCGGGCTCCCCCTGGGAGAACGGATTCGCTGAGTCATTCAACGGCCGCTTCCGGGATGAGTTCCTCAACACGGAGCTGTTCACTACTGCTCCGGAGGCGCAAATCCTGGCCGATCGTTGGCGCTGGGAGTACAACTCACTCAGGCCGCACTCGGCCCTCCAGGGGCGTACGCCCCTGGAGGCAGCTCAACAGGGAGTTGCCGCATGACCACAACCACCCACTCTCATAAGGCCTGGACCGACGAAGGGGGTCACGTCAAAGGGACAGAGCAGGTTCGCATTTACGACAATTTCTCTCGGGGTACGCGTACTAACCTAGAGAAAGCTCTTTCTGATCCACGTGCGGAAGTTTTTGCCGATGGTGGAGACATTCTCCATAGTGATACCTTGCTAAGAGCAATGGCTGGCATGGATGGAGTGTATCATCTGGCTGCGCTTTGGCTTTTGCAATGTCATGAGTACCCACGTTCTGCATTTGAAGTGAACGTCTTGGGTACAATGAATGTTATCGAGGCAGTGATTGCTAGCGGTGTCAAACGCTTGGTATTTTCCTCATCGGCTTCTGTCTACGGAGATGCGGTTACGGAACCCATGGAAGAAGAGCATCCTTTAAATTGCCAGGAGCTGTACGGTGCGACAAAAGTTTGCGGAGAAAAGCTGCTGCAAGCGCTTTATAACCGTGAACAGTGTAGGAAAGGCGGCTTTGAATACGTTGGCTTGCGTTACATGAACGTTTATGGGCCACGCCAAGATGATAAGGGTGCCTACGTTGGGGTTATTGTTCGAATACTGAATGCACTGGATGCTGGTGATCAGCCGGTAGTCCACGGTGATGGATCCCAAGCCTACGATTTTGTTGACGTGCGGGACTGTGCAAGAGCTAATATACTGGCAATGAAGTCTTTCACCACCAATCAGTATTACAATGTAGGAACAGGCATCAAAACCTCGGTCGCCGAGGTGCTTAGGTTAATTAATAATATACATCCCAATAAAATGCTGCCGCGTTTTGAACACGGTGAGCGCTCGTTCGTGCGGACCAGAGTTGGCGATACAAAAAAAGCCTTTCGCGACCTTAACTTTAGAGCTACAGTTGATCTGCAGGAAGGCCTGAGGAATTTCATGATATGTCGAAGCAATTATATTCTCAGAAGGAAACCATGAGTGCTCATCTTAGCCTCTTTCGATCTTTGAGGATTTTAGCCCGCTATCGCCATAAGGTGCTAGAAGGTGTGATTCATGATATTCGACAGCGCTACATTGGATCCGCCTTCGGGTCGCTGTGGATTTTTATATTTCCACTACTGCAGCTAGGAATATACGCTGCTCTATATAGCTTTATTTTCAAGGTGCGTGTCTCTGGGCTCAGCGAACTTGGTTATGTTGTATTAGTATTTTCCGGCCTTGTGCCACTTATGGCATTCAACGAGTCACTTTCTGCCGCTACTTCATCTCTATCGGCAAACAAGAATTTATTGCTAAACACGGTTTTTCCTGCAGAGCTTATACCGCTACGAGCTGCACTTTCTGCACATGTAACAAGTTTGGTGGGCCTTGCAATCACCTTGATTGTAGGTTTGGCTCTTGGTAGAACAAACTTGCAATCTGTGTTGCTCGTACCCGTATTCTGGGTACTCTTGCTGATGTTCTCCATGGGAATCGGTTGGATTCTCTCATTGTTCTCCTTAGTAGCGCGAGATATTCAGCATGGTCTAGGCTTGGTAACCATGCTGATTTTTGTTCTGAGTCCATTTGCCTATACGTTAGAAATGGTACCTTTGGCTTTAAAACCACTTATCTATTTGAACCCACTCTCCTATTTCGTCGTGACTTTTCAACAACTTATTTGTTACGGGACATGGCCTGATCCAGTAATGGCTATGGGTGCTTTGATTTTGGGATTAGGAGGTTTCATTGTAGGATACAGCATTTTTCAGCGAACTAAGTATGTTTTCTTCGACTATGCATGACGCATTAGCAATACGCCTGCGGAATGTATCCAAGATATACAGACTGCATGGTAGCCAAAGCGACCAACTAATTGATGTACTAGGATTACAACGCTTTGGTTTAAAGACAAAAACGCAGCCTAAGGAATTTGCTGCCTTGAGCGATATTTCTCTGGATGTGCCGCGAGGACACCGCATTGGCATTGTAGGTCGTAATGGTGCAGGAAAGACCACACTTCTTAAGCTCATATGTGGCAACTTTGCACCTACTTCAGGTAAACTGGACGTGTACGGTAGCGTACAAGCTCTAATGAATGTTGGGCTGGGATTTCACCCTGAGTACACTGGCAGGGAAAATGTAGAATCTTCATTGCAATATAATGGGCTGTCTCGAAGTGAATATCAAAGAGCGTTTGATGGGATTGTCGAGTTTTGCGAGTTGGGTGATTTTCTGGATCAGCCTTTTAAGACCTATTCATTGGGCATGCAAGCCCGCTTAATGTTTGCATCGGCTACAGCTATAAATCCTGATATTCTAATCGTAGACGAGGTTCTTGGGGCAGGAGATGCCTATTTTGTCGCGAAGTCCAAGGCCCGCGTTGAGAGCATGATTTCGGCGGGATGCACCATGCTCCTCGTATCTCATTCGATGCAGCAGGTTCTTCAGCTCTGCGACGAGGTCATCTGGATGGAACAGGGCCGCATCAAGATGAAAGGTGACTCGTTGCTTGTTGTCAAGGCGTATGAGGAGTCGCTTCACGGTCGCATGCAGGCACTAGTAGGCAACGCTGCGCCGGAACAGCCTGCGTCGGTTGCCAAGTCCATACAAACAACCCATTCCCAGGAGGGCGCAATGCCTACGTGGATTGTGAGTTCCCTGGATAGAGGAGCCATTGCGCCGGAGCTTGAGCTGCAAGAGCCTGTTTTTCGCCCACACCAGTTCAGTTGGAGCTTCCCTGAGTTGACCGAAAGCGACCGAAGACAATTCCGTCACGTGGCCAGAGGGGGGCTGTCTAGGTGGGATTCCGAGCTAGGCGTCAAGCTTGTAGGTTTCAGCATCATGACCGAGCAAGGCATCGACAACCGCCTGCGTGTCTTGCATCCCGCCAAATTCGTACTTAATTTGGAGGCTGAAGTATCTGGCCACTATTCGTGTATGTACGGAATTGTTTTGAACGACTCACTTGGCAATGTCGTCGCAAGAATCTGGAGCCCAGCCGACGAGTTTGACTTACTTGAAAGGCAGACCAAGCAGGTTGAAATGCTTTTCAATCCGGTACAGCTCGGTCCTGGCGAGTACACGATCGGCATCAGTGTGGTGGAGTCTGCACCTATCGAAAAACTGAACACATCCCGGCGATTTGATCTGCTAGGTAGAAGCTTCTTCTGTATAGTGGAAATGGATGAAAGCCTAGCGGCAGCGTCTGCGAACTTCATTCACACAGCTGAATGGAGTTAGTCATGACAATGCCCATCCATAACAAAAGTGATATATATGACGAGAAACCCCTTCAAGTTCTGCGCAGTATCCCAGTGTTCAGCAAGAGGGATGCATACATGGATAATTATGACAAGATTGCTGCCGACCATATTTCAAAAATCACCGAGTTTCAAGAAAACCCCTTTATTGAAGAGGAGTTGTGGGTCAGCCTGGAGAGACAAACAAGGGAAATTATCAGGAAATACGTTCCTAAAGGACAGAGAATACTTGACGTTGGCGTAGGTTTAGGTCGTTTGCTTGAGCCACTGACAGAGTACGAGCGCTACGGAGTCGACATCAGTCTTGACTACCTCATCATTGCCAAGAGCCGCGGGATTGAGGTTGCTCTTGCAAAGGTCGAGGATCTACCTTATGCCAAAGGTAGCTTCGACGCTATTGTTGCCTGTGACGTACTAGAGCACGTCTTTGACCTTAATTACTGCTGTCGTAAAATTATAGAGTGCCTACGCCCTGGAGGCATACTTATCGTACGAGTTCCCTACAAAGAAGATCTTGACGTATACCTGAATGATGATCTCTCATATGAATTCATTCATATACGAAATTTTGATGAAGCAGGCTTAAGACTGCTATTTCAAAAAATATTTAGGCTAGAATTTGTCGAATCGGCCACCAGTACACCATACCTTCAAGGGGCTTCTCGACTCAAATTTCGGCCCCTTCAAGAAACAGCCCGTAGCCGTTTGTCATCACTGGCGCAAATTCAGACGGAGTTGTCGGAAGTCGCCTCTGCATTTGAGATTTCGGAAGAAAAATTCGTTGAATGGATCTATCAGTTGAAGTCTACGGCGCCGGAGGTTTACCAGGCGGTCTTAACAGATTTGATTCATGGCATCGAAATAGATTGTGTATTTCGCAAGCCGTTTGACCATGTGATGGGAGATTATTGGCGGCCGGAGTCAGGTCTTGCGTTCCATGCAGAACGACTAGAATGGATCGAGCAGCCGTGGCGTGAGTTCTGCGGATCCCATCTGGCAAAGGTCATTGGCATCACCGATTCGTCGCCGGAGTCGTTAAAACGTTTCGATGATTGGTATTTTGATACTTATCCCTATTTGTTCACGCATATTCCTTTCGAGCGGATGAAGGGTAAAAAAGTGCTCGAAGTTGGGTTAGGTTACGGAACCATAGCGCAGCGGCTGGCTGAAGCCGGTACGGACTATACGGGCCTTGACATTGCTTGTGGACCAGTATCGATGGCCAATCACCGGCTCGTTCAGTGCGGGCTGCCAGGAAAGGCAGTTCAGGGAAGCATTCTGAATCACCAATTGCCTGCCGATACCTTCGATTATGTGATCGCCATTGGGTGTCTGCATCACACGGGTAATCTTCAAATGGCCATCCAACAGTGTTTCCAGGTACTCAAGCCCGGAGGGCAGCTAATATTCATGGTGCATTATGCCTACTCCTATCGGAGATTCAGAATGACGCCACTTCTGACCTTGAAGACGCTGGTGAAGGAGGCCCTTGGCTACCGCGGCGTAGTGGGCAACGGATCAGACAGGCAACGCGCCGCCTATGACGCCGGTCCTGAAGGAGGAGGAGCTCCGCATACTGACTGGATATCGGAACGTTCGCTGAGACACTACTGCCGCGATTTTTCAGCATTCAGGGCGAGGGTGGAAAACATCGATCAGGAGCCACCGTTTATCCGGGCCCCACGAAGCGAGTTACTCAAGACGCGTTGGCCCGCCCTTGTTGGGCTGGATATCTACGCCACGGCAATAAAATAACTGCCCATGAATATACTGATCCTCTACGATTCTACTCAAACTTACACCAATACCGTCTACGAACATCTGCTTAGTCTGGCGGTGCATTCACGGCACCGGATTTTTTTTGCGCATGCCAATCAGGTTTCTGAACTGAACGTCGATCTCGAATGCTTCGACGCGGTGGGTATTCACTATACAATCCGTCTACCATTCGACCAGATCTCACCTTCGGTAGCACGAGCTCTGCAGGCATATAGCGGCCTCAAGTTTCTATTTATTCAGGATGAGTACGATCATCCCAAACGTGCGTGGAGCTGGATCAATCGGCTGGACATGCAGCTTGTATTTACAGTAGTGCCTAATCCGGGCATCGGCACGGTGTACCCACCTTCTGAATTCCCACGCACGAGGTTCGTCTCCAATCTGACCGGCTACGTGCCGGAAAAGTTACCTTCGGTGGAAGACTTGCTACGGCCGTCCCAGCGCTCTTTGATAGTCGGCTATCGGGGGCGTCCGCTTCCGGTTCGCTATGGTCAGCTGGGGCTCGAGAAGGTTGCAATCGGGGCGATGGTCAAGGAGTTTTGCGATCAAACAGGGATAGCATGCGATATTGCATGGGACAATCGATCCCGCATTTACGGGCAGAAATGGTATGAATTCGTATCGAGCTGCCGCTCCATGCTTGGTTCAGAAAGCGGTAGCAATATTTTCGACTGGGATGGGAACCTCGAACAAACCATTGAAGCTTTCAAATCGAATCGTCTTGGCGTTGACGACACGACGATCTACCGACAGCTGCTTGCACCACTAGAAATACACGGACTGATGAATCAGCTATCTCCGAAGGTGTTCGAAGCCATTGCCTCGAGGACGATTTTGGTCCTTTTCGAGGGTAGTTATTCGGACATCATTCAACCCTGGCAACATTACATTCCGCTGAAGAAAGATGGCAGCAATCTCCCGGAGGTGATGTCTCGGCTGGCGGACGGTAACTTCGTGGACGAGATGGCTGATTGCGCATGGCGCGATGTGATTGCTTCTGGAAATTATTCCTATAAGACCTTTGTCAGCATGGTGGACAACGAGATTGAGTATTCCTATAATGTGTTGACAGCCTGCTACGAGCCCTTTCTAAAGGGCGCTTGGCAATCAATGACTGCGATCACAGCAAGGCCAATTCGTGCTAAACCACCCCAGCTTTCCACGGACACGATTGCTAATACCATACATGGATCTCAGGGCCAAATAGACTTGGCCAGGCGATGTTCTATTTATTTGTGGCTGAAGCTGCCTGAGAACGCGAGACTTATTCTGAAGCAAATCTTGCAGCAACTTCTAGGAAAAGATTGATCAAGCATGTGTGGCATTTTTGGCTTTTTAGCAGACCACTCTCGTGCATATGAGCAATCATTGGCCGACCTTGATGTAGGCCTGGCACGCATCAGTCACCGTGGTCCAGACGGTACAGGTATGTGGGTGTCTGATAATGGCCAGGTAGCCCTAGGACATGTACGACTATCTATCATTGATATAGAGGCCGGCGTGCAACCCATGCGCGTCGGCAATGATCGATATACTATAATCTACAACGGCGAAATATTCAATTACATCGAGCTGCGGGCTGAATTAGGCGAGAGTCAGTTTTACACCGACTCCGACACAGAGGTGGTACTGCGCGCCTTTCAACGCTGGGGGGCAGATTGCGTTAACAAGTTACGAGGTATGTTTTCAATAGCAATCTGGGATGCTCTTCAGGAACGGCTATTTCTGGCGCGCGACCGCTTTGGTATCAAGCCCCTTTATTGGACAAAGACATCCCAAGGTCTTTTTTTTGCTTCCGAGGTCAAGGCCTTGCTGCCATTTTTAGACCGGCGTTCTGTCAACAACGCGGCACTATCCGATTACTTCACCTTTCAGTTTTGCCTGGGTGAAAAAATGCTGATTGATGGAGTGTGGCAGATGCCAGCAGCGCACTTTGCTTACGTTGCGTCAGGCCAATATCCACAGATGGCGCGCTACTGGGAAGTGAATTACGAGATTGACTACGACCATACCGAGCAATGGTTCACCGAGCGTTTGCGTGGTCTGATTGAAGATTCTGTTCGAATGCACATCCGGGCCGATGTGGAGGTCGGCAGTTACGTTAGTGGCGGGGTCGATTCCAGCTTGATAGCCTCTATCGCACGCGGCGTGCATCCAAATGGTCCGTTTAAGGCATTCAATGGACGTTTTACGGACGGTCTTGATTTTGACGAATCACATTATGCTAAAGCCCTCGCAGACGAGCATAACATGCAATTGCATGTTGTAGATATCGGTGAACCAGATTTTGTTGACAACATTGCGAAAGTCATTTGGCATCTAGACCAACCGACGGCTGGTCCTGGATCTTTTCCGCAGTACATGGTTTCCAAACAGGTCGGCCAACACATCAAGGTGGTGCTTGGCGGACAGGGGGGCGATGAAATCTTCGGTGGATATACCCGCTACTTGATAGCTTATTTTGAGCAGTGCATCAAGGGTGCCATTGAGGGTACTCTGAACAGCGGGAACTTTGTTGTCACCTATGAGTCGATCATTCCCAACCTTGAGACGCTACGTCAGTATAAACCTCTATTGCTCGAATTCTGGTCGAGTGGCCTGTTTGGTGAACGTGATGAGCGCTATTGGCGCCTAGTAAACAGAGCTAACAACTTTGGCAGCATCCTGGCGCCCGAAACCATTGATCACCGAACAACCTTCGAAGAGTTCAAGTCTATCTTCTGGGGAGACAATGTTGGCAAGGGATCTTACTTCGACTCCATGACACATTTCGACTTTAAGACTCTGCTACCAGCGCTGTTGCAGGTTGAGGATCGGATGAGCATGGCGCATGGGGTGGAGGCACGCGTACCTTTTCTAGACCATCCCTTGGTTGAGTTTGCTGCCACCATTCCCGCGGATATCAAGTTCCGCAATGGAGAACTAAAGCGCTTACTTAAAGCACTCTTCAGTAATTACTTGCCTGCGACCATCCGTAACCGTAAGGATAAAATGGGCTTTCCGGTCCCCTTAAATTTGTGGCTCAAACGTGGCGGTCCCGCAAGAGAACTGATCGGTGACATTCTGGGTTCACAACGCGCCCGTACTCGCCCGTACCTCGACGATGGATTATCTATCGATACCGTGCTGGACTCTCAAAGTGTTTATGGTCGCAACATCTGGGCTTTGCTTAGCCTTGAGATATGGCACCAACAATTTGTAGATTAAGCGGTTGCGTAAGAACGTTCTATTCTGCTATTCCCGAGTCCCGTCTTTTACCAATGCGGTTAGAGACTATGTACGTGCATTTGGTGACTACTCATCGCACTCTATTCACTACTATGACATGGATTCAGGGCCGCTCAGCCTTAAACTTGAGCCATTCGACTGCATTATTTTCAATTACTGCTTCTGGGCGCGATGCCTCTCAATATCAGCAGAACTGCAACAACGCATCGCAAATTTCTCAGGCTTAAAAGTCGCTATACTTCAGGACGAGTATGAATACTATTTGTGGCACGAAAAAACACTGATTTCATTTGGCGTAGATATCATTGTCACTTGCGTACCAGAGGCGCATTGGCATGATGTTTTTCGGAGTGATAAATTCAAAAGTGTGACCTTCATTAATGCCCTCACAGGTTATGTGTCAGACAGTCTTTATGATTTGCCAGACTCTAAGCCCTTAATTGAGCGAGAGTGGATACTGGGATATCGAGGCAGGCCAGTTCCCTTCATCTATGGTAGGTTAACACAGGAAAAGCTGTTGATCGGGCAGCGCATGAAGCAAATATGCTTAGATAGAAATATATCTGCAAACATCGAAGTTACTGAAGAGTCTCGTATTTACGGAGCGCACTGGCCTGAGTTCCTTGGCAATTGCAGGGCTGTTTTAGGCACAGAAAGCGGGTCTAATGTGTTTGACTTAGACGGATCGGTAAAGCGCGCAATCGAAGCTTACCTTGAACATCATCCAGATGCAGATTTTGAATCTATTCATACCAGATTATTGCAAGGTATCGATGGAAAGATTCAAATGAACCAGGTGTCCCCAAGAATCTTTGAGGCTATTGCTATGCACACTGGCCTAGTCCTTTTTGAAGGCAATTACTCTGGAGTTGTTCGCGCTTGGGATCATTTTATTCCCCTAAAGAAAGACTTCAGCAATGTGGATGAAGTCTTTTCTGCGCTAGCAGATCTGCCTACCCTAGAGTCAATGATAAATCGCGCATACGATGATGTAATCGCGTCTGGCATATACCATTTTCGCACTTTTATCTCCATGCTTGATGCGTATATTGAGAATTCAGCATTACAAAGCAAAGGATACGAGCCATGCTATGGTTTAGTTGGTTGGCGTGCATCTGCCGATTCAGAACTTAAAGTATTCTCTGGCCAACAGATGCAAGTATCTACCAGTCAACCTTTGCAGCACTTTGACAAGATACCCGACCCCATTATGATCTTCCGCATCAACCAGCATGCTTTGCAACGTGCGTTAATGCGGCGCTATAAGTCCGTCTTGTATTCGCCGATGGGGTCGAAGTGCAAGTCATTCTTACAAGGGAATAAACTTCTATACCATGCCATGAGAAAATGTGTGCGCTTATTGTCGGGAAGACTGTAATATGCGAAGCTATTCTTCTTCATTTTATCAGCCCCTAATTTCGATCATCGTGCCAATCACCGATGATGCTTATGAGAGTGCAAGGCGCATGGACTTAGCACGCTCACAAAACTGGTCCAGATTAGAAGTAATTCCTACTGAGGCCCATAATTCGTCCGGAATAATCCACTCCATGAATGACGGGCTGACTACCAGCAAAGGTGATTTTATCAGTTTTCTGCTCCCTGGTGCAATATATACTTCCGACAAAACTGCCAGGCAAGTCGCTTTTGTTGAGCGCTTTGATTTGCAGGGCGAGGCCGTATTTTGTGACTACAACGTTAGAAGTAGTGACAATGCAGATGGCACACCCATCGAACTACCGTCGATTGACCCCTCTGCGTTGCTTCGTAGAATCTACTGCGGATTGCATATCGACTGCAGTACGCTGATGATTTCACGCAAAGCTTTGGCACAGATAGATTTGCTTGATGTGCACGGAGGTGAAGCAGCACTGGTGGGTTTCGTTCTTTCCTTGAGCCAATACACTAATCTTGTCGGAATGAGGGGCGCATTGGTGAGCGTCAGAGGTCGAAAGACATTCTCTGATACGGAAAAGTCTTATCTGCGCAGCCTTTATTGGCACTCACACTCTAAAATTTTACAGACGAATGAGCCCGGAATCTACGATGTTGACTTGTTTGCGATGCTTGGGGAAGCTGCGGTAGCAAGGCTGGTACAAGGTCTGCCACTTTCAGCCTATGATACCCTATCTGTAGCACTCCAATTGATTGGGCATAGCACTAATATACTCCATGCCTTTTGTTCGCTTTCAAAGTCATTACTACGCAATACTTTTCGCATCCTGCCTGTGAGGCTAAAGCGAAATTTACGTGCGTCTCTATCAAGCCAAGCGGGTAGTCCTAGTTCTAGGCTGGATTTTTCTCGAATATATCGTGATAACGGCTTTGCTGGGACTGAGTCTCTGTCGGGTGCTGGCTCTACTCTGTTTCAGACACGCGTCATACGGCAGAAGTTGCCCAAGCTCTTTCGCGAGCTGGGCATTAGAAGTATAGTGGATATTCCATGCGGTGACTTTCACTGGATGCGCGATGTAGAACTCACAGATATTCATTACACCGGTGTCGATGTTGTACAGGAGATGGTTCGTAAAAACCAGCAGTTATATGGTGGTCCTTTGCGGGCATTCGAATGTTCCAACCTGATCACTGGTCCACTACCCTCCGCAGATTTGGTATTTTGTCGAGATTGCTTGGTTCACTTGCTATTCGATGATGCCTTAGCCGCCATCGAGACGATTTGTAAGAGCAGGTGCAAGTGGCTCTTGATGACAACCTTCACGCGGAATGTTCCCAATGTCGAGCTAGATTCTGTTGGCTGGCGTGCCCTGAACTTGACATTGGCACCATTTAACTTTCCCAAGCCTATCCTCCTGATCTCAGAGAAATGCACTGAAGCAGGTGGTCTTGCCTCTGACAAGTCACTGGGGCTGTGGTCTATAGCTGAGTTGCGACATCGTTCAGGGGCTTGAGTCAGGCTATTTATGCGCATATTCATCATACCTTCTTGGTGCCCAACAGCTGATCAGCCTTTGAGTGGTACTTTTTTTATTGAGCAAGCCAATGCAATTGCGCAGCTACGACCTGATTGGAAAGTTGGACTAATCTATTTTGATCTCGCGCGATCCCGTTTTCCATTGCGCCCTTGGCACTTTCCTCGTTTTCTCAGGGATTACCTCACTAAACCCCGACTACATTATTCTAAAGCCACTTCTGGGTTGCATGAATACCATGTATGGTCCTCTTACTTTCCTCGCTTCGGAAAATATAGCAAATGGTCCTGCAATGTTCGTGCTCTAGCTTCGCAAGCTGAGCAGGTGCTTACAGCTTTTTCCCGTCAGTTTGGCAAACCCAATCTGATACACGCCCATTCAGTTTATCCAGGAGGAGCAGCTGCAGTTGCACTTTCTAAGAAATATAAAATTCCGGTAGGCCTAACTGAGCATGCTGGACCATTCCCACCGCCAACTATGCAGTTGCCCAGCGGCCAAATGCTACCCTTGATTTCTAACACGTATGCTGCGGCATCCTGTAGTGCGGTCAGTAAACACTTGGCAGATCGCATCGACAGTCTTAACCTAGCAAGCAACATATCAATTCTGCCCAACTTTCTCCCCGAGAGCTACGGAGAAAATACTGCTACTAAGACTTCATCCTGCCATGCATTCTCTTTTCTAAGCGTAGGTTCACCAAGCTATGCCAAGGGAACTGATTTACTCTTGAAAGCGCTGAGTTATCTTGACTCTAATGTAACACTGAATATAGTTGGTGATAGTTGTGAGATTTCCTACTATAAAAGTATGGCAGCATCGCTCAGGCTAGAGCAGCGCGTAACATGGCTAGGTGCTGTTCCTCGCTTCAATATGCCTGATATATATGCCAAATGTGATGCTTTTATTCTGCCTAGCCGTTCCGAAACATTTGGGGTCTGTCTAATAGAGGCTCTTGCCTGTGGTAAGCCCATCATTGCCACACAATGCGGCGGTCCAGAAGATATAGTACATGATCTTATCGGTGCTTTAGTGCCAGTGAACGATGTACAAGGCCTTGTTGAGGCTATGTTGGAGATGATTGACTCTCTGCCTAGATACTCCCCACAAGCCATTAGATCGGACTTCCTTCTAAGGTTTGCGGCAACGCCTGTAATTGAAAGGATAGAGGCTTGGTACACAGAAATACTCAATCGCAACCAATAACACTCTTTCTTAGATGACTAAGTCTCAGCCCGACATCATAATACTGACGCCAGATCGTCAGATTGATCGACGTATCCTGCTCGCCGCTGATTCCCTTGAGGCGGCAGGATGGAAAGTCTTAATTATCTCTATTTCTTTAGATAAGCCTGCATCAAGTAGCTCACGCGTAGGCCGGGTAGGTGTGTTCAGATCTCGTCATAGTCACGATTGGAAAGTTCTCAACGCCTATCATTGGATTAGATCGAATCTGCCCGTCAATGGTGGAATACTTGCTTGGATGAAGCGCATTGCTTGGCGCTATTTTGTCGACCAAGAAAAGTTCTACTTTAACTTGTTTCACGATACGCTCTCCGAGTATCAGCCGCTTGTGCTGATAGCCAATGACTTGCCTGTGCTTCCTGTTGCCGCATATTTTGCTGCCAAGTCTGGAGCGAAGCTTGTCTATGATAGCCATGAGCTGTTTTGTGAGCAAGACTTCTCTTTGCGCGAAAAAAACAGATGGAAGCAAATTGAGTCCAAGTATATTGGGGCCTGTGATCAAATCATTACAGTTAACGACTCTATAGCCGCCGAACTCAGCTCCAGGTATGGAGTGGTTCACGCAAATGTTATCTATAATGCCGAAAGAATTTATGATGTTAAACAACGGAAGCGACTCTTCCACAAGAAATTCAACCTGTCCGGCAGCAGCAAAATCCTTTTGCTCCAGGGAGGTCTGACCCCGGGTCGGAACCTTGACGTATTGGTTCGCTCCATGAAGTACGTGGCTTCTAGTTCTGTCGTTCTCGTTGTGCTTGGTTGTGGTGCGATGCTTGGTAAGTTGCGTGCTATTTCTAAAGAAGAACGCCTTTCTGGTCGAGTTCTCTTTCATGAAGCAGTACCGCAAGAGGCTTTATTGGGCCTAACTGCAAGCGCAGATGCCGGAGTTATCCCATATCGTGCTACATGCCTGAACTCTTATTTCTGTACTCCGAATAAGCTTTTCGAGTTTCTTGCGGTTGGCCTCCCAATTCTTAGCACGGATTTGCCGGAAATTTCAAAAATCATTAAGGGTCATGATGTTGGTCTTGTTGGCGACACTTCGTCTCCACGCCGATTTGCGGCTTTAATTGACCTCTTCTTTTCTGACGAAAATAGACTATCTGCGTGGAGAGCTAATGCTTTGCAGTTCAGGAAGACAATGTGTTGGGAGCTAGAGGGGGAGAAATATGTGTCCGTTGTTAGCCGGCTCATCTAGTTCCTGATTTTTTCTTTTTTGGCTAGCAAAAAGCTTCTGCTATCTTAATCTAGCTCATTTGGTTGTATGTGTGGCTTGTCAGCAGTCTTCGCTTTGACGCATGAGTCTGTCGATTGTGATGCTGTTAAAGTGCTTCACGAGCACATTGCTGTGCGAGGCCCTGATGGGGAAGGATTCTTTCTTTCCCCTCGCATTGCACTTGCTCACAGGCGCCTTGCAATTATTGATCAATCTAAGTCCGCGAATCAACCCTTTCACTGGCATGATCGCTATGTACTTATTTTTAACGGAGAAATCTATAACTACCGCGAACTCCGCACCGAGCTTCAAGCTCAAGGCGTGCACTTTCGTACTTCGTCTGACACTGAAGTCCTGATCGCATCCTATGCCCATTGGGGCCAAGCGTGTCAGCAGCGCTTCAACGGCATGTGGGCTTTCGTGATCTGGGATAGCATGACCGGCCATATGTTCTGCAGTCGAGATCGCTTTGGTGTTAAGCCTCTCTACTGGGTTCAGCGTGACCAGCAGCTGTATCTTGCCTCCGAACCTAAGCAGCTGTGTGCTCTTGGCCTAGGTGCTTACGCCGACCCTTATGAATTGTCCCGCTTCCTATTTGCGGGGATCGTGGGCGCCACACCTTCAACCTTCTTTGCTGGCATCCAGGCCCTTCCAGCTGGTCACTGTCTGACTGCCGCCACGAATCAGCAGCTGCGCATTGAGCGCTGGTATGAGCCGCCATCTTGCCCGGTCGATCCCGACATTATTACCTGCCTGCTGCGGGATGCGGTGGCTTTGCGGTTGCGCAGCGACGTGCCAGTTGGCAGTTGCCTCTCCGGAGGCCTGGATAGCTCCGCAGTGGTGATGCTCGCGGCTGCAGCCCGCGATGAAGTGAGTGCTGATCACTTGCACTGCATCCATGCCCGCTCCAGCGATTCCGAGGTGGATGAATCGGCCTTTGCCTCCCTGGTGGCGGATGCCTCAGCTAGTCGCCTGCTCACACTGACGCCATCCGCTGATCAGTTCTGGCAAAACCTCAACGAAATCTGCCGCGTTCAAGACGAACCCTTCGGATCACCGTCCATCTGCATGCAGTATTTCGTGATGCAGCAGGCCCGCGCGTCCGGCTGCACCGTGATGCTGGATGGCCAAGGTGCCGACGAAGTCCTGCTGGGTTACTCGAAGTTCATGGTGCTGGCCCTCAGCCATGCATGGCAGTCCGGTGGGCTTCCGCAGCTCCTGCGCACTTTGATCAACAGCTGGTCTGCCAACGCCTCGCTCACACCGCGCACAACCCTCCAGTACCTCGTTGGCACCCTGCTGAGCCCCCTGCGTGCTGCCCGTGTGCGCCGGCGCCTCCCCTTCCTGAAACTGCCTCTAGAGCCCGTTCAGCGTCTTTATGGCTCCGTGTCGGCTGCCGCCACCGATTGCCGGCGCACCCAGCTCCTGGAACTGTTTCAAACCAGCCTGCCGGCCCTGCTGCGCTACGAAGACCGCAACTCCATGGCCCACTCCGTGGAAGCGCGCCTACCGTTCCTCGACTATCGCCTGGTTGAGGCGGCCCTGGCCCTGCCGGTGGATCAGAAGATCCACAACGGCTGGAGCAAGTATCCGCTGCGCACCAGCGGCATCCTTCCCGATGCGATCGCCTGGCGGCGCTCCAAGCTCGGCTTCAATGCGCCGGAGCGCTCCTGGATTGGCGGTTACTCCCGCCAGATGCTGGAGCAAACCCTGGATTCGCCATTGATCGCCGCCATTGCCGATCGCGGTGCCCTGGAGCGCTGCTGGCACCGTTTAGACCGCCGTGAGCAGTGGCGGCTCTTCAACGTGGCGCTCTGGGCCAACATCTACCGCGTCCGGTTCTGATCCGTGCCCGTTGTTTGGATCGTGAATCACTATGCCCAGCAGCCATCTGGTCCCGGTAGCTCGCGCCACCATTCCCTCGCCCGGCACCTACAACGCCTGGGATGGCAGTCGCTGATTCTGGCGAGCAGCTGTGAGCACAACACTGGTCGTCAGCGACTGCTGCCAGGAGAACACCAGCGCCTGCAACGCTGCGACGACGTTGATTTTCTGTGGTTGCGTGTGGCCGGCGAGCCTTGTACCGGTGGCTGGCGCCGCTTCGCCACCATGATCATGTTCACCCTTGCCCTGTTGCGGCCTGCCACCACCCGCGCCCTGCCCCGCCCCGACGTGGTGATCGGCTCGACCGTGCATCCGTTCGCGGCCCTGGCGGCCTCTCTGCTGGCCCGCCGTCTGCGAGTGCCGTTCGTCTTTGAGGTGCGCGACCTCTGGCCCAGCACCCTGGTGGCCATGGGAGCGATCCGGCCCGGTGGAGTGCTCGACAGTGGCCTGGGCCGACTGGAGCGTTGGTTGGCCCACAAGGCCGCTCACATCATCGTGCTCATGCCGGGAGGGATCGCCTACTTCCAGGCCCTCGGCATCCCGCCCGAACGGCTGCTCTGGTTGCCCAATGGCGCAGAGCTTACAACTACGTCGCCTGCCCCTCAGCGATGTCAGCCACGGCCCTTCCAGCTGCTGTATTGCGGTTCCCATGGCCCTGCCAATGCTCTTAATACTGTTCTCGATGCCATGGCTGAACTTCAGTGCCAAGGTGTTGGGGAGGATCAACTCATCCTTCGCCTGATCGGTGATGGATCCAGCAAGGTTGCCCTTCAGCAGCGTGCTAAGGCCCTCGGACTGCGCGCTGTGCACTTCGAACCTTCCCTCCCCAAGCGGGAAATCGCGGCTTTGACTTCTGAGGCGGATGCATTTGTGATGACCATGCTGCCCCTGCCTAAACTCTATTGCTATGGCATCAGCTTCAACAAGCTTTATGACTACTTAGTGGCGGGCCGCCCGATTGTGTCAGCCTCCGCAGCAGTCCATGACCCTGTAAGAGAAGCGGATGCCGGCCTTGTAGTGGCAGCTGGTGATCACCTTGCCTTGGCGGATGCCATCAACCAGGTACGCCAGCTGCCCTATCTTGAGCGCCAGCGACTGGGCGCCAATGGCCGCGCCTATCTCGAAGCCAGTCACACCTATGCTCATCTCGCCCGGAAATTAGCCACGGTGCTTGATGTCCTTGTTGCACGCGATGGTGATATCTGATCTCCTCCAACGCTTACTGGCACTTTTTTTATTGCTGATCCTCAGCCCTTTACTGCTGGCCATCTCCCTGATTATTTACCTTCACTTTGGTGCTCCTGTTCTATTTTTTCAGCAGCGCCCCGGCCTCCATGGTCGTCCCTTTCTGCTAGTCAAATTCCGCACCATGACGCAAACGCGCAATGCCCAGGGTGCACTCCATCCAGATCGAGACCGCCTCACGCCCCTGGGGAAATGGTTGCGCCGCAGCTCCGTTGATGAACTTCCTGAACTCTTCAACATCCTGCGTGGTGAGATGGCCTTCGTTGGTCCGCGCCCTCTGTTTATGGAATATTTGCCCCTTTACACCTCGGACCAGGCCCGCCGCCACAATGTCAGGCCTGGTCTCACCGGTTGGGCCCAGGTTCAGGGGCGCAATGCCCTGAGCTGGGAGGAAAAGTTTCGGCTTGATGCCTGGTACGTCGATCACCGCAATTTCATTTTAGATCTAAGAATTCTCTGGCTGACGCTGGGCACCGTTATACGGCGTAACGGCATTAGCGCCGTAGGCGAAGCTACCATGTCGCCCTTTACCGGTTCATGACGTCTCCCCAAATTATCGACTCAGGTGGCATCTGCGATTTCGCTAACACTACTGAAGAAGTTCTGTTTTCGCAATATGCCTTTCTAGGAAGATCACGCTAACCAACTCTCTTATAAATCTGCGATGATGATCTACGCCGAGAAATCTGATGCGTGGTAAATGTCAAGCTCCGCCTCGGCAACCAACCCAAAAACTCTTTGCGGCGAGCCCACCATCACAATCTTTATCCGAATCAAGGATCTGCTCGCTAGGGAGCAGGGCCAGCACATATGCCATCAATGAGAATGTTAGCCCCGTCCCCAACACCCACCTGGTGATGCACGGCTCCTCCTCCGTGCCCCAGGAATGGCTGGACATGATCAACAAGTTCGGCGGTGCCATCCCCGAGACCTACGGCGTGCCCGTGGAGGAGATCCAGGAGG
>Ga0194130_10003048_pt1 | contig 23094 bp, 23 predicted proteins | sample TA2KigsurfametaG_FD_160084 | JGI IMG/M metagenome (GOLD analysis project Ga0194130, IMG submission 160084) | Freshwater microbial communities from Lake Tanganyika, Tanzania - TA2015050 Kigoma 12 surface | ecosystem: Environmental > Aquatic > Freshwater > Lake | place: Tanzania: Lake Tanganyika... | reverse complement strand
CGGCCTACATCTGGTTCAACAACACCGCCTACCCCTCGGAGTTCTACGGCCCCACCAACGCCGAAGCCTCCCAGGCCCAGAGCTTCACCTTCCTGGTGCGTGACCAGCGCCTCGGCGCCAACATCGGCTCCGCCATGGGTCCGACCGGTCTGGGTAAGTACCTGATGCGCTCGCCCACCGGTGAGATCATCTTCGGTGGTGAAACCATGCGCTTCTGGGACTTCCGTGGCCCCTGGCTGGAGCCCCTGCGCGGCCCCAACGGCCTGAGCCTCGACAAGCTCCAGAACGACATTCAGCCCTGGCAGGTGCGCCGCGCGGCTGAATACATGACCCACGCCCCCAACGCCTCCATCAACTCGGTGGGCGGCATCATCACCGAGCCCAACTCGGTGAACTTCGTGAACATCCGCCAGTGGCTGGCTGCGACCCAGTTCGTGCTCGCCTTCTTCTTCCTGGTGGGTCACCTCTGGCACGCCGGCCGCGCCCGCGCCGCCGCTGCCGGTTTCGAGAAGGGTATCGACCGTCAGGCTGAGCCCACCCTGGCCATGCCAGACCTCGACTGATCGGATTCCAAACGGTCATTCCCTGACCGAACTGGAGTTCCCCCTCTTGAATCCCGCTCTGCCCCCATCCCGGCGATGGGGGCTTTTTTGTCGTCTCTGCTCAGGCCACGCCACCGGGCTGCGGGAACGCCCTCCCTGGGGAACATCCGAGGAAAGATCCGGTCATCGATTCGTGCGGCTCTGTCATGCCTGATCGCGACGGAATCCATAACCTTCAGGTGTGCTGACAGCCAGCACCCCCACACACTCTTCGTCCTCCGACCGATGTCTCCGATGCGTCCCTGGCACGCTTCCGTGGCCATGGCCAGCACCGCCCTGCTGGCCGGTGGGCTGGCCAGCGCTGTTCCCGTTCAGGCCCAGTACGACAGCGTGAGCAGCCCCAGCCGTGGGGTGCTCTGCGACCGTGCCAGCCAGATCTGTTACGACCAGGAGGGAATCTCCCTGGGGCTCACCCGCCAGTACTTCGGACCCGGCGCCGAGCGCAAGCTGATGGGAGAACTCTCCGGGCGACCGACGCCGAAGGAATTCCGCCTGAGCAATGGCGCCGTCTGCAGCGTGCCGATGGGCCTGTGCTGGAGCGACGGCTTCGCCAAGCGCCAGGTGAGCCGCGAGATGAGCCGTGATCTGTTCAGCACCAACGTGCCCGGAGGCCAGGCGAGCGGCAATCCCGATCGGGACGTGACCCGCTTCACCGGCATCTGCAGCCTGGCCCAGGGGGGCCGCGAGCTCTACGACGGCCGCTGCGGACTGCGCCGCATCAGTGACGGCAGCGGCCTGATGCGCTACGTGGTGGTGCAGTCCGATGGACGCCGCTTCAACTTCAGCAACCGCAGCGGCCGCCTGGAGGTGAGCGACGCCAGCGGCACCTGGCCCGTGACCTTCTTCGACCACGGCTACACCGGCGTGTTCCGCTGGCGCGACATGACCCTGGTCGCCACCCGCGAGCACCGCGGGCTGCGTCAGAGCCGCGACACGCGCGTGATCATGGATCAGCTGTTCCTGGAGCCCTGAGCCAGCGGCGCAGCAGCGGCAGGCTGAGGCCGATCACGTTGCTGAAGCAACCCTCGATCCGCTCCACCACCAGCCCGCCGCGCCCCTCGAGGGCAAAGCCACCGGCGCACTGCAACGGTTCGCCGGTGGCCACGTAGGCCTCGATTTCCGCCAGGCTCAGGGGGGCGAACTGCACCCGGGTGGTGACCACAGCGCGCTGCTGCTGCAGCCAGCAGGCGCGCCCTGGGCTGGGGTGAACCAGGCAGTGACCGGTATGGAGTTCCCCCCAGTGGCCGGCGAGGCGCCGCCAGCGCTCCACGGCCTCAGCCCCGTCCCGGGGCTTGCCATGCACCTCACCCTGAAACACGAGCACCGAGTCACACCCGAGCACGGCGCTGATGGGCTCCGGCGATGGATCGGCCAGGGCCGGATCGAACCAGGCGCCATCGACCAGGCTGGCCGCCACCGCCGAGGCCTTGGCCGCAGCGAGCACCTCCACCAGCCGCTGTGGATCCGGATCGGCCAACGCTTCCTCATCCACCCCACTCACCTGCACCCGGTGGGGAATGGCGGCCTGCTGCAGCAGGCGACGGCGGGCCGGCGAGGCCGAGGCAAGCAGGAGCATCCCGGAAGGCAGGCAAGGGAGAATGCATCTCATGGAACACCAGCCGGTCTCCAGCCCCTCGCCCTACGACGGCCGCTCGTGGTCGCGGGCCGCCCAGGCCATGCGCTGCCTGCCGTTTCGTCGGGCCTTCTACTCCCGGGTGCAGGCCGAGCCCATCAGCAGCCGGGAGTTCTGCCGTTTGCCCTCGGCCTCTGAGTTCTGCTGGGGGCGGATGGGGGTGGAGCGGGTCGAAGCCCATTTCAGCTGGCTGATCCGCCTGGGCGTGCTGCGACGGGAGGTGGATGGCCAGGGCCTCACCGAACGGGTGCGCTTGACGCCGATGGGGCGGGAGCTGCTGGGGACCTGGCCAGGGGAACTCCCCCGGGCAGGGTTGGCGGAGCGGATCCGGCACCAGCTGCGCCGCAGCCGGCCACGCCTGTGACGGCGCAACCGCAGGCTTCACGCCCGACCCCGCTGATGGTGCTGGGCACCAGCAGCGGTGCCGGCAAGTCGCTGATGACCGCCGCCCTCTGCCGGGTGCTGCGCCGGCGCGGCGAAATGCCGCTGCCCTTCAAGGGGCAGAACATGAGCAACAACGCCTGGGTTGACCAGGACGGCGGTGAAATGGCCTACTCCCAGGCCCTGCAGGCCTGGGCTGCCGGCCTGGAGCCCCATCACGCGATGAACCCGGTGCTGCTCAAACCCCAGGGGGACTCAACCAGCGAGGTCATCCACCTAGGCCGGTCAGCAGGCAGCGCCCGGGCAGAGCACTACTACCGCGACTGGTTCCGGCCCGGCTGGGCCGCCATCCGCCAGGGGCTGAACGAGCTGCAGCGGCGCCATCCCGGCGGGCGCCTGGTGCTGGAGGGGGCCGGCAGCCCGGTGGAGGTGAATCTGCAGGCGCGCGACCTCACGAATCTGCGCCTGGCCCAATACCTGCGGGCCCGCTGCATCCTGGTGGCCGACATTGAACGGGGGGGCGTCTTCGCCCAGCTGGTGGGCACCCTGGCGCTGTTGCGGCCGGTGGAGCGGCCACTGATCCGCGGGTTGCTGATCAACCGCTTCCGCGGCCGCCGCGAACTGTTTGATGAAGGACGCCGCTGGCTGGAGGCCAACACCGGCATTCCGGTGATCGGGGTGATGCCCTGGCTCGATGAGCTGTTCCCCCCCGAGGATTCCCTGGATCTCCTGGAACGCCGTGGCCGCAAGCGCGGCGCCGAGCTGGAGATCGCCGTGCTGAAACTGCCCTCCCTCAGCAACTTCTCCGATCTCGATCCCCTGGAGGCCGAACCCACGGTGCAGCTGCGCTGGGTGGCGCCGGGCGAGGAGCTGGGCCAGCCCGATGCGGTGGTGGTGCCCGGCAGCAAGCAGACGCTGCGTGACCTCGACGCCCTTCGACGCAGCGGCCTGGGCACGGCCCTGCGGAGCCATGCCGCTGGAGGCGGCCATGTGTTCGGGATCTGCGGCGGACTGCAGCTGCTGGGCCTGGAACTGGAGGATCCCGACGGTCTCGAAGGGCGTGGAGAGAGCGATGGGGATGGGCGGGATGGCCTGATGGCATGCCGACCAGCACAGCAGCGCTCGGCTGCCGGGCTGGGCCTGTTGCCCTTGCGCACGGTGTTCGGGGGCCACAAGGCCCTGCGGCAGCGGCGCAGCCGTACCTGCTGGCCGGCTGAAGGGCTGGAGATCGAGGGCTTCGAACTGCATCGCGGCAACACCACCGCGCTGGGCCCCTGCCAGCCGCTCTGCGCCGACCCCGAGCTGGGCTGGGTGCGGGGCAATGTGGCCGGCACCTATCTGCATGCGGCATTCGACAGCGGCCCCTGGCGCCGAAGCTGGCTCAACCGGCTGCGGGAGCGCAGGGGACTAGCCGCGCTCGATCAGCACCCACCCCACCACAGCCGCCAGCGGGAAGCCCTGCTCGATCGACTGGCCGATGCGTTCGAGCAGCACGTCAATCTGGAGCCGTTGCTGCGCGAGGACGGCAAGGGCCATGGGTGAGGTGCTGATCCACTGGCCCCATGGCCGCAGCACCCGCTGCTCGACTGGCCAGGACTGGCTGCAGGCCGCTCGGGATGCCGGCATGGCCATCCCCACCGGCTGCCTGGGCGGCAGCTGCGGAGCCTGCGAAATCGAGGTGAACGGCAGGATCGTGCGGGCCTGCATCGCCACCGTGCCCCCAAGCCGAAGCGGCACGCTGACAGTGGAACTCGCCAGCGACCCCTACTGGTAGGCAGCCATCACCAGCTGATTCCCACCCTGGCGTTTGGCGGCATAGCTGGCCTGATCGGCCTCCCGAAGCAGCTGGGCCGCAGGCGGCAGCGGCACACCCGTGCTGGGCAGTGGACGCAGACCCAGACTCGCCGTCACCCGGAAGGTGCGTCCAGCCTCAACGATTTCAAGGGCCGCAATCGCAGACAGCACTTTCCCCGCGATCACCACCGACTCCCCTGGGTCGCAGTGGCGCAGGATGATGGCAAATTCATCCCCCCCAACCTGGCCACGATGTCGTCCTGACGGACGTGAGTGAGCAAACAATGGGCCAGCATGCTGAGCACACGATCACCCGCGGCATGGCCCGCGTCATCGTTGATCGGTTTGAAGTGATCGAGATCAAAGGCAAGCAGCGCATGCTGCCCGAGTTTCATCTCAGCTTCACTTCTGGCAAACTCGAGAGCCGCGAGGAAAGCCCGGCGATTCAGCAGATTCGTGAGTGGATCATGGCTGGCGAGATGGCGATCGACCATGGCCTGACGACGCTCGACCTGATCGCGACCGGTGATCAGCAGCATAAAGGCCTGGTTGAGGATCACCAGGATCAGACAGGCGAACAACAACTGCTGGGGCAGGCTTGATTGCCTGCGGATCAAGGCATCCCGGGAAGGCAGCATGGACACCAACCAGCGCTGACCGCCGAAATCGATGGGCACGTCCATGCGCCAGGCCTGGTCGGCGGCACCCTGGCCGCCTTCACCCCCCTCGGAGTCTTCGTAACGGGCGAGGATGGCGTCGGGGCCCGCACGGCCAGGGTGCCGCAGCACCAGCTCCATTCCCTGCCAGCGCTCGGCATGGACATCGGCAAAGCTGGAGGTGAGCAGATCTCCCAGGCGATACACGCCAACTGCGAACCCCCGCAACTCTCCGGAGGCTGATTTCACGGGGTCCAGCACCAGAACGCCGTTCTGGGATCCCTGCTCCTGAATGAGCGAGATCGGTTCGGTCGCCCGCATCAGCCCGGATGCCTCAGCCTTGCGGATGGCATCGGCACGGACAGGGTTGGAAAGAATATCAAAACCCACAGCGTTACGATTGGCCTCCAGGGGCTCAATCAACGCCACAGGCACATAACGAAGCCGCCGGGAAACAGGGCGAAGGAAGCCATCGGGTCCGCGCTCCCGAATGCGATACTCCCCGAGCAATGGATCATCAGCCTGCTGCCGTTCAAAGCGCTCTCGCTGGGATTCGGCGATCACAGGATTCCAGGACAATCCTTGCAAACCAGGAAGACGCGTGAACACATCCCGAGTGAATACCTTGAACTCCTTTGCATCGATTGCATCAGACGCAAGCACATAACGACGAATGGAGTTGATGGCCTCGGCATGACGATCGAGATCGCTGGTGATCTGGTAGGCCGCATCGACCGCCAAGGACCTGAGGCCCAGACGCACAGCTTCCCGATTCCACACGGCAGCCTGCGCATAGGCCAGCTGAATCGCCAGCACCAGCAGCAGCGAAGGAAGCAGCACCTTCACTCGGCGGCCTTCCCATAGATCCTGGATTTCAGGCAAGAGCATCAACGTGGCAGGAGTCATCACCACCACACCCAGCACATCTCCAGCCCACCAGGTGAAACCGGCTCGGGGCAGTTCAGCAGGAATCAGAGCTCCGGAACAGTGGGCCACCACCACACTCACTCCTGCCCCGATCAGACAGCTCAGGGGGCCGACGGCCAGCAGGAAGGCAAGAATCTCGCGACTTTCCCTCAGCGCAGGCCGCGAGCTCGCCAACCGTCGCCCGAGAGAGGCCGCGACGGCGGTCTGGAGGGTGGAGCCAGCCGCCAGCACAACCGCCAGCAGGGGAGCGCTGTTCTCCAGCGAGAGATTGAACAGCAGAGACCCTGCGGCAACGGCGGGCAGCAGCCTCGGGCCATCGGCGATCACCAGAGCCACGGCGATTCCGGCCGAAGGCCAGAACGGATAGGCATGCCCCAGGCCAGGCAGGGTGGACGACACCATCCAGCCCAGCAGCACCGTGAGCACCACCAGGGCAGCACCGCGGGTCAGCCCATGGGAACGCAGGATGGATCGCCAACCATCCAGCACAGCAATCACCAGGGGAGTTGCTGATATTTGAGCATGCACGAAACGCTCGCGCAGCCCTCAACCATGTGAGCTGGATCATCGGTGAACCCCAGCCCTTGGCCAACGTGCGCAGGCCCCCCGGGGATCCTCAAGCCTGCTGAATCAAGCCACCGCCCAAGACCATCTCGCCGGCGTAGAACACGGCCGCCTGGCCGGGGGTGATCGAGAACTGGGGTTCGGCAAACTCCAGGCGCAGGCGATAGGGGCGACCTGCAGCCGCGTCGGCTGCGGTGGACGGCAACGGCACCAGACGGGCAGGCTCAGGCCCACTGCGGTAGCGCACCTGCACCTCCACGTCGAGGGGCTGCTGCGGCGGCGCGATTGACACCCAGTTCACCGCCCCCACCACACACGCGGAGCGGGCAGCCTCCCGGCGGGGCGCCACCACCACCCGGTTCATCGCCCCATCGAGGCGCACCACATGCAGGGGCTCACTCCAGGCGATCCCCAGCCCCTTGCGCTGGCCGATGGTGAAATGCTCGATGCCGTCATGCTCACCGACCACGGTGCCATCGCTGAGCACGATCTGCCCCTGGCGCGGCGGCAGGTAGGCATCGAGAAAGGCCTTCATCGAACCGTGATGGTCGGCCAGACAGAGATCCTGGCTCTCGGGCTTGCTGGCGGTGCGCAGGCCATGGCGCTGGGCCTCCAGCCGGGTGGCGGCCTTGGTGAGCTCGCCCAGGGGAAAGACGAGCCTGCCCAGCAGCTCCTGGGGCAGGTCGTAGAGGAAATAGCTCTGGTCCTTCTGGCTGTCGAGGCCCCGCAGCAACTGGTGGCGGCCACCGGCTTGGTCGTGCCGCACCCGGGCGTAGTGGCCGGTCGCCACCCGGGGAAGACCGCGCTCCCGCTGGGCCCAGTCGAGCATCGGGCCGAACTTCACCTCCCGGTTGCAGCGGGAGCAGGGCAGGGGGGTGATGCCGGCGGCGTAGCCCTCCACCAGGAAGTCGACGATCTGATGGCGGAAGTGCTCGCGGAAGTCGACCACATGGTGGGGAATGGCGAGCTGCTCGCAGATCCCGGCCGCATCCACCAGCCCCTCGGCGCAGCAGGCCCCCTTGCCGCTCATCAGCCAGAGGGTGAGACCCTCCACCTGCCAACCGGCTTCCACCAGCAATGCGGCCGTGAGCGAGCTGTCGACCCCGCCGGAGAGGCCCACCGCGACCCGCCGCTCACCCGGCCAGCTGCGCAGCCGCTCCAGGGCCGCCGCACCGGCGGGGGTGGCAGGGGAAGCAGACAAGAGAGCGGCCATCGAGACAGATGGCTCCATCATGAGACCGAAGCGCACCGTGCTGTGCCGGATCTCCCCACCAGCCCCCCCGTGGCGTCCGCGGGCCCCCTGCCCCCCGCCTGGCCGCTCCGGGACGCGGAGCACCTGCTGGTGAGCAGCGGCCAGATGGCCGCCCTGGAGGAGGACCTGTTCGCCAGCGGGCTGCCGGTGGAGAGCCTGATGGAAAAGGCAGCTCTGGCCGTGAGTCAGTGGCTGCTGGCGCAGGAGAGGCCCCTGCTCCAGCGCCATGGGGCCGTGGTGCTGGTGGGTCCGGGGCACAACGGCGGTGACGGACTGGTGGTGGCTCGGGAACTGCACCTGGCAGGCCTGCCGGTGGCGATCTGGAGCCCTTTCGAGCGGCACAAGCCAATCACGGCCCGCCATCTGGACCATGCGCGCTGGCTGGGTATCCCCCTGGTGCAGGACCCGCCCGACCCTGGCCAGCCGGCACTCTGGATCGATGCCCTGTTCGGAATCGGCCAGCAGCGTGCCCCCGAGGAGCCACTGCTGGAGCTGCTGGGGGAACGGCAGGCAGCCGCTCCGGAGGGGCTTGTGGCGATTGATGTGCCGACCGGCCTGTGCGCCGACACAGGCTCCTGCCTGGGGCGGCACGCCGCCCGGGCCCGCGTCACCCTCTGCATCGGCCTGATCAAGCAGGGCTTGCTGCAGGACCGGGCCCTGCGCTGGGTGGGGCGACTGGAACGGCTGGACCTGGGTCTGCCCAAGGGGCTGCTCAGCACCCTGCCGCCGCGGCAGCCCCTGGGCCTTGCTGCTGGGGATCTGGCCGCAGCCCCCTGGCCCCGACCGGACGCTGAAGCCGCGAAGTACGGACGCGGCCGGCTGCTGCTGGTGGTCGGCAGCCCCCGCTATCCCGGAGCAGCGGCCCTGGCCCTGGGGGGCGCCAGCGCCAGTGGCTGCGGGAGCCTGCAGGCGGCCCTGCCGCAGAGCGTGGCCAGCAGCCTCTGGCAGACGGCTCCGCACGTGGTGGTGCGCCGCCAGCTGTTGGGGGATCCTGAGGGTCACCTGGAGCTGGCCGACCTGGAGCCCGCCGACCTGGAGCGGCTGGATGCGGTGCTGCTGGGCCCTGGCATCGGCCCGGCGGTCAGGGAGCGGGAGGGCAGCCGCCCGGAGCAGGCCATCTGGAGCCGCCTGCAGCAGATGGCCCCCCTCCTGGTGATCGACGCCGACGGGCTCAACCGCCTGGCCCAACACCCCGAGGGAGCAGGGGCCTGGTTGCGGCAGCGCCGAGGCCCCACCTGGCTGACCCCCCACGCCGGCGAATTCGCCCGCCTCTTTCCCCATCTGGCTGATCTACCCCCCTTGGAGGCAGCCCCGGCAGCGGCAGACTCCACCGGCACCTGCGTGCTGCTCAAGGGCGCCCACAGCGTGCTCGCCGGTCCTGATGGATGCTGCTGGCAACTGCGCCAGACCTCCCCCTGGGCAGCGCGAGCAGGGCTGGGCGACGTGCTGGCGGGCTATGCCGCCGGCCTGGGCGCCCTGGGGCTGGCGTCCGGTGAAGGCGCCGGTGCCGATCTGCTGGCCACAGCCGCCCTGGCCCATGCCAGCAGCGGACTCCACCTGGCCCGGGCGGGCCAGGGTTGCGCCAGCCCTAGCGCCGTGGCCGCGGCGCTGGCCCGGATCCGCCCCGGTGAACCAGGTCAGGCCCGCGGCCAGAGCGAGCCTGAGCACTGCAAGGACTGAATAAGGCCCGCGGGATTCACATGTCGTGTTGTTTTGCAAGCAAAACCTAAAGGGTTACTGAAAACACACCCCTATGGAGAATTCTGGCCGGATAGTTGTTCTCCCTCCCGTGGAGTGCGATGTCCGCCACCAGTCTCCGGACCAGCGACGGCCAGCGACGCCGCACCAGCGATCCTGTCAGTTGGTATCTGGCCACGATTGGCAGGGAGCCCCTGCTCACGGCAGCTGAAGAAATCGAGCTCGGCAATCAGGTGCAAGCCATGATGCAGCTCGTGGAGCAAGCGCGCGACGACTACTCCACCCAGGAACGCAAGATCATGCGGGTTGGGCAGCGCGCCAAGCAGCGCATGATGAAGGCCAACCTGCGCCTTGTGGTGAGTGTCGCCAAGAAGTACCAGGGCAAAGGATTGGAACTTCTGGATCTCATCCAGGAAGGATCGCTGGGGCTGGAGCGGGCGGTGGAAAAGTTTGACCCCACCCGCGGCTACAAGTTCTCCACCTACGCCTTCTGGTGGATCCGTCAGAGCATGACGCGGGCCATTGCCTGCCAGTCGCGCACGATTCGCCTGCCGGTGCATCTCTCGGAACGGTTGACCGCCATCCGCAAGGTGAGCCTGGATCTGGCCCACAAGCTTGGGGCGATGCCCAGCCGCCAGGAAATCGCCGAAGCCATGGGGATGCCCCTCGACGAGCTCGACGGACTGCTGCGGCAGGCTCTCACCACGTCCAGCCTGGATGCCCCGGTCAACGGGGATGAGGGCCGCAGCTTTCTCGGCGATCTGATTGCCGATGGCAGCGATGAGGAGCCCCTGGACCGGGTGGAGCGAGGCATCCACCAGGAGCAGCTGGGGCGTTGGTTAAGCCACCTCAGCGAGCAGGAGCGCCAGGTGCTTCACCTGCGCTTTGGGCTCGAGGGCCAGGAGCGTCACACCCTGGCTGAGATCGGCCGCCAGCTGGACGTCTCCAGGGAGCGGGTACGCCAGGTGGAACTGAAGGCGCTGCGCAAACTGCGCAATCTCACCCGCCGCACCGGCAACCCGGCCTGAGGCCAGGGCGGGAGACCCTCGGCCCAGGTTGATGGGAGAGGCGGCTGGCGAGAGGCGTTCAGTCCTCGGCCCAGATGTAACGGGTGAGTTCCTCGGGATTGGGTTCAGGAGCCGCCAGGGCGAAGTCGACGGAGTCAGCCACTTCGGCGTCGATTTCTCGCTCGATCGCCTTCAGTTCCTCGGCGGTGGCCAGGTTCTGGTCGGTGAGGTGGCTGGCCAGGCGCTTGATTGGATCCCGCTGTGCCCAGAAATCCTTCTCGGCCTGGGCACGCAGCTCATCAGGGTCCGCCAGGGAGTGCCCCCGATAGCGGTAGGTGAGGCACTCCAGCAAGGTGGGACCCTCCCCGGCCCGAGCCCGCTCGATGGCGCGCTGGGCTGCAGCGCGCACCGCCAGCACATCCATACCGTCGACTTCCTCGCCGGCCATGCCGAAGGCTGCCGCCTTGCGCCAGATCTCCGGATCACTGGTGGCGCGGTTGTGGTCCATGCCGATGGCCCACTTGTTGTTTTCGACCACGAAGAGGATCGGCAGCTTCCAGAGGGCCGCCATGTTCAGGCACTCGTAGAACTGGCCGATGTTGCAGGTGCCATCACCAAAGAAGGCCGCCGTGACGGCATCACTGGAGGCGTCACCGAGGGCATCGCGCTTGTAGCGGCTGGTGAAGGCGGCACCGAGAGCCACAGGAATTCCCTCTCCGATGAAGGCGTAACCCCCCAGCAGATGGTGCTCCTTGGAAAAGAGGTGCATCGAGCCGCCCCGGCCCTTGCTGCAACCCGTCTCCTTGCCGAACAGCTCACTCATCACCTCACGGGCGGGGACCCCGCAGCTGAGGGCATGCACGTGGTCGCGGTAGGTGCTGCAGAACCAGTCGTGCTGGGCCTTCATCGCCTTGATCACGCCCGTGCTCACGGCCTCCTGGCCGTTGTAGAGGTGCACGAACCCGAACATTTTGCCGCGGTAGTACATCTCCGCGCACTTGTCCTCGAAGCGGCGGCCCAGCACCATGTCGCGGTAGAGCATCAGCCCCTCCTCGCGGTTCACCGTGGCCGGGGTGGAGGGGTAGAGATTGTCCAGACGCTCGGCGTGGGGCCCAGCCACATGGGTGGACTCAGCGGAACAGGCCGGCGCCCCCGAGGCGGGGACCAGTTCACGACTCGTGTCTGCCTGGGTCATGTCGGGGAAGCGGAGATGCCGGCGGCGCAAACCGTCAGCTACTGCTGATGCTGATGGCCGACTGTACGGGGTCTGGGCGCCACCGCTGGCGTCCCGGCCAGCGCGCTGTGGGGAATGGGCAGCTGATCTGGGCGAAATCGCTGACCCTGCCTAGAGTCAACGGCCAGTGGAATTGCCAGGTTGGAACTGCCGATCGATCACTTCAGGTTGCTCGGCGTCAGTCCGACCACAGAGGTGCAGACCGTGCTGCACACCCTGCGCCAGCGGTTGGACAGGGCCCCCCAGGAGGGCTTCACCAACGAAACCCTGCAGATTCGGGATGCCCTCCTCAGCAGCAGTGCTGACCTGCTGAGCGATCCGGAACGGCGCAGCCGCTATGAAGCGGAACTGACCGCCCTGGGCGGCAGCGATCCAGGCCTGCAGGCGGGGCTGGAGCTGCCCAGCAGCCAGGAGGTGGCGGGGTTGCTGCTGCTGCTGGAAGCCGGATTCCCCCAGGAGGTGTTCGAGCTGGCCAGCCGGGCCCTGCAGCCACCGCAGGCGCCCGCCCTGGGCAGTGGCCGCGAGGCGGATCTCTGCCTGCTGGCAGGACTGGCCTGCCGGGCCGGCGCCGAGGAGCTGCGCCAGCAGCGCCATTTCGAGCGGGCTGCCCAGCTGCTCACCCAGGGCCTGCAGCTGCTGCAGCGCATGGCCCAGCAACCGCAGCAGCGGAACCAGCTCGGCGACATGCTCCAGAGCCTGCGGCCCTTTCGGGTGCTGGACCTGATCAGCCGCGACCTCGGTGCCACGGAAGCGCGAAGCGAGGGCCTGCGCCTGCTCGAGGAGCTGGTGGAGCAACGCAGTGGCCTGGAGGGCGAGGGCGACCCGCGCTTCAACGCCGAGGAGTTTCAGGCGTTCTTCCGCCAGATCCGGGGATATCTCACGGTTCAGGAACAGATCGATCTGTTCGATCGCTGGGCTTCCCAACCCGGCCCCGGTGCCACCACCGCCGACTTTCTGGCCACCACCGCCCTGACGGCCTCAGGGTTCGCCCAACGCAAGCCGGAGAGGATTGCCGCGGCCCGTGATCGCCTCCGCGCCAGTGGTCAGGACGATGTCGGCCCCCTGCTGGCCTGCCTGCACCTGCTGCTGGGGCAGGTGGACGCGGCCGAAGCGGCCTTCCGCCAGGGGGCCAGCGCGGAACTCCAGGAATGGGCCCAGCAGGCGGGCCCGGAACCGCTGGCCCAGCTGTGCGCCTACTGCCGCGACTGGCTGGCCCGCGACGTGCTGCCCGGCTACCGCGACCTGGAGGCCGATCCCGACCTCGAGGCCTACTTCGCCGATCGGGACGTGCAGACCTACCTGAACCGTCTGGAGGCCCGCCAACCGTCGTCCGCGGCAGGATTTTCAGCGGCCACCGGGGACCTGGCAACGGCCTGGCCCCCGGAGTCGACGGTGCGTGAGACCCAGGCTTCCGAACTGGAGCGGGGCAGCGTTGACGAGGACGCTGACCTGGAGCCCTGGGGGGCGGGTGACTGGCAGGACTGGATCGCGCCGCTGCAGGAGAAAATCGGCCGCTGGCGAGAGCACCCGCTCGCGCAACGGCCGGCCCTGCTCGGGGCCGGCATCGCCGCCGTGGTGCTGCTGGCGGCGCTGGTATCCCTGGTGACCCGTCCGAAGCCCCCTGTCAGCCCGATTCCCGTCACCCCATCCGCTCGCCCGGCCGGCAGCGAGAACGGGCCTGCCCGCCCCCCCGCCACCGGAACACCCTCCAGCGCCGCCCCTGCCACTGGATCCACGGCCCCAGTTCCGCGGCCCACGCCGCCCCCGGCGAGCGCCAGCGTGCCGCTCACCAGCGCAGAACCCACTCCAGCTGAGCTCCAGGCCCTGCTCGAAGCCTGGCTTGAGGCGAAGGCGACGGTGCTGGCGGGCCGCAGCAGTCCGGCTCCCCTGGGCCAACTGGCGCGGGAGAACCAGGTGCAGCGCCTGCAGGCCGAGCGCCGTGACGACGACGCCCGTGGCCAGACCCAGCGGATCGAGACCACCGTCTCGGACGTGACGCTGGAATCCCGCAGTGCCAACCGCATCGCCGTGGTGGCCACCATCGGCTACAGCGATCAACGTCTCGATGCCAGCGGCCAGCCCCTGGGGGAAGCCACCCGCATCCCGGCCCTCCGCAACCGCTACGTGTTCGGCCGCGATCAGGGCACCTGGCGCCTGGTGAGCTTCCAGCGGGCCGACTGAGCGGGCAGGCCGGCAGCCGCTTTTTACGATCGCTTCAGCAACGGGCCGACCGCCCGTCTGCGCGGCGGCGCACCCTTCCTGAGATTCCCCGATGTTTGACGAGCTTTCCCAACGGTTTGAAGACGCCGTCAAGAACCTGCGCGGCCAGGGCTCGATCAGCGAAAGCAACGTCGACGGCGCCCTGAAGGACGTGCGTCGGGCCCTGCTGGAGGCCGACGTGAGCCTGCCGGTGGTGAAGGACTTCGTGGACGAAGTCCGCAAGAAGGCCCTCGGCACCGAGGTGGTGCGCGGCATCAGCCCGGATCAGAAGTTCATCCAGGTGGTGCACGAGCAGCTCGTGGAGACCATGGGCGGCGAGAACGCCCCCCTGGCGGCCGGCGGCAAGGCGGGCGAACCCTCGGTGGTGCTGATGGCCGGCCTGCAGGGCGCCGGTAAGACCACCGCCACCGCCAAGCTCGGCCTTCACCTCAAGGAGCAGGGCCGCAAGGCCCTGCTGGTGGGAGCCGACGTGTACCGCCCTGCGGCGATCGATCAGCTCAAAACGCTGGGCGGCCAGATCGGCGTGGAGGTATTCAGCCTCGGCACCGAAGCCAAACCGGAAGACATCGCCGCCGCCGGCATCGCGAAGGCCAGGGCCGAAGGCTTCGACACGGTGCTGGTGGACACCGCCGGCCGCCTCCAGATCGATCAATCGATGATGGAGGAGATGGTGCGGATCCGCGAGGCCTGCAGCCCCGACGAGGTGCTGCTGGTGGTGGATTCGATGATCGGCCAGGAGGCGGCCGAGCTCACCCGCGCCTTCCACGAGCAGGTGGGCATCACCGGCGCCGTGCTCACCAAGCTCGACGGCGACTCCCGTGGTGGCGCCGCCCTCTCGATCCGCAAGGTGAGCGGCGCGCCGATCAAGTTCATCGGCACCGGCGAGAAGGTGGAGGCGCTGCAGCCCTTCCACCCCGAGCGGATGGCCAGCCGCATCCTCGGCATGGGGGATGTGCTCACCCTGGTGGAGAAAGCCCAGAAGGAGGTGGAGCTGGCCGATGTGGCCAAGATGCAGCAGAAGCTCCAGGAAGCCACCTTCGACTTCTCGGACTTCGTGCAGCAGATGCGCCTGATCAAGCGCATGGGCTCGCTGGGGGGCTTGATGAAGCTGATCCCCGGCATGAACAAGATCGACGACGGCATGCTCAAGCAGGGCGAAGAGCAGCTCAAGAAGATCGAGGCGATGATCAGCTCGATGACCGAGGCCGAGCGCCGCGATCCCGATCTGCTGGCCGCCAACCCCTCCCGCCGGCGCCGCATCGCCAGCGGCAGCGGTCACACCTCGGCGGATGTGGACAAGGTGCTGCAGAACTTCCAGCAGATGCGCGGCTTCATGCAGCAGATGACCCGTGGCGGCGGCATGCCCGGCATGCCTGGCATGGGCGGTGGCTTCCCTGGCATGGGAGGGTTCCCCGGGATGGGGGGCATGGGCGGCGGGATGCCCGGCATGGGTGGACTGGGTGGCGGCATGCCCGGTGGCCGTGGCGGCCGCGGTGGCGGCATGCCCAAGGCCCCCAAACCCGCCAAGAAACGCAAGGGCTTTGGCGAACTCTGAGAGGGGCCTGCACCCCAAGAGCTACACTGGTTGTTTGGACACTTAGCGGCTAGGCCACGATGATCAAGCTCCGCCTGAAGCGGTTTGGCAAGAAGCGGGAAGCGAGTTTCCGCCTCGTGGCCGTCAACAGCACCTCCCGCCGCGACGGTCGTCCGCTCGAAGAGCTGGGCTTCTACAACCCCCGCACCAAGGAGACCCGCCTCGACACCGAGGCGATCCGCGCCCGCCTGGCCCAGGGTGCCCAGCCCACCGACACCGTGCTCACCCTGCTCGAGCGCGGCGGCCTGGTGGAGAAGACCGTGCGCCCCTCGGTGGTGATCGGCCAGAAGAAGCAGGCTGCCGCCCGTGAGGCCGCAGCCAAGCAGGTTGCCAAGGAAGCCGCTGAGGCGAAAGCTGCCGAGGCAGCCGCCGCCGCCGCCGCCGAAGCCGCTGCTGCAGCTGCTGCGGCTGAGCCCGCAGCCGAGAGCGCCGAGGCTTGAACACCGGCGCAGGCCCAGGGTCCACCGGACTTGCCACCGCCACCCTCACCCTGCCAAATCCCGCCGCGGCCCTCGCCCTGGCGGGTGAAGCCGAGGCAACCCTGCGACGCCTGGAGTCCCTCACCGGCTCCTCCATCGTGTTGCGGGGTCTTGATCTCTCCCTGCGGGCCCGGCCCAGCCAGCTGGAGCGCGCCACGGCCCTGATCGAGCTGCTGCGTCCCCTTTGGCAGGAAGGCCAGCAGCTCAGCCAGGTCGATCTGAACACCGCCCTGCAGGCCCTCGACAGCGGCCGGGGCGACGACCACCGCGCCCTGGCCGACCAGGTGCTGGCCCGCAGCCAGAACGGCAAACTGCTGCGTCCCCGCACCCTGCGCCAGAAGGCCTACGTGCAGGCGATGGAGCGCCACGACCTCACCCTGGCCCTGGGGCCGGCCGGCACCGGCAAGACGTTCCTGGCCACGGTGCTGGCCGTGCGCATGCTCCAGGAGCGCAAGGTGGAGCGGCTGATCCTCACCCGCCCGGCCGTGGAGGCGGGCGAGCGGCTGGGCTTTCTGCCCGGCGATCTGCAGCAGAAGGTGGATCCCTACCTGCGTCCCCTCTACGACGCCCTCCACACCCTTCTCGGACCCGAGCGCACGGGCGCCCTGCTGGAAAAGGGAGTGATCGAGGTGGCTCCCCTGGCCTACATGCGCGGCCGCACCCTGGCCGAAGCCTTCGTGATCCTCGACGAAGCCCAGAACACCACCACCGCCCAGATGCGCATGGTGCTCACCCGCCTCGGCGAGAACTCCCGCATGGTCGTCACCGGAGATCCAACCCAGGTGGACCTCCCCCCCGGGGTGACCAGCGGTCTCACGGAAGCGGCCCAGGTGCTCGAGGGGGTGGAGGGGGTGGCGATCTGCCACCTCAGCGCCGCCGACGTGGTGCGCCACCCGCTGGTGCAGAGGCTGGTCACGGCCTACGCCGAGCGCGACAAGCGCTCCCTGGCCAAGCAGACCAAAGGCTGATTGGATTCAACCTGAGTCCTCACCATCCCATGCCCAGCGCTGAACGACTGCGCATCCCCGCCGAAATCGCGCTGGCCTCTCTTGTGGCCTACCTGGCGGGCTATTGGTTCACCAGTCTCTTTCCCGGGTATCTGCCGAAGATCGGTGGTCTCTGGTCCGCGATCTCCGCCATCGTCGTGACCCAGGCCTCCCGCCGGGAGACCACCTCCTCGGCCTCACTGCGCATTCTCGGATCGGCCATCGGGGCCGCCACGAGCGCTGTTTATCTCACCCTGCTGCCGTTTCACCCCGCAGGTATGGCTCTCGCCATCTTCGCCACGGTGGTGCTCTGCGCGGCGGCAAAGGTGCCCAGCCATGGACGGCTGGCGGCGATCACCGTGATCGTGGTGATGGTCACGAGCAGCCTGGATCCGAAGCTGAGTCCAGGGCTGAACGCCCTGCTGCGTTTCGCGGAGTCCTGCATCGGCACCGCCGTTGCCGTGGCTGGCGTGTGGCTCTGGCCGGACCAGGGCAGGGGGAGATCCGCACCACAGGAGCGGAACTGAACCTCCCGCTCTCGGAAAAGCGCTGGCAGGATGGATCCAGTTCGCAGTTCTGGTGCGCCATGCCGGCCAGCAGCAATTTCCAGGAAGCCATCCGCGAAGCGCAATCCAGCGCCCTCGTGGGGCCCAATGTGGTCAACAAGGCCCTGCCCTTCGTGGGGGGCGGCATGGTGCTCACGGCCGCAGGGGTGATGGGTGGTCTGGCCATGCTTGCCAGTAATCCAGCCGCCTTCATGCCCCTGTTCTGGGTGGCCCTGATCGGCAACTTCATCCTCTTCTTCGTGGCCCAGAACGTGGCCATGAAGGCCAACAACAGCACGGCCCTTCCCCTGCTGGCGGCCTACAGCCTGATCACCGGCTTCACCCTGAGCGGCATCGTCTCCTACGCCCTGAGCGTCGCCGGCGTCGGCGCCATCGGCACCGCCACCCTGGCGACGGGCATCACGTTTGTGGCCGCATCAGTGATGGGCCGGCGCATGAGCGACAACGTCGGCCAGGCCCTGAGCGGCGTGGTCGGCCTGGGCATCCTGGGCCTGCTCATCGCCATGGTGGTGCAGATCGTGGGCAGCTTCTTCGCGCCTGGGGTGTTCGGCGGCGGCGGCTTTGAGCTGATGATCGCCGGCTTCGGCACCGTGCTGTTTGTGGGAGCCGCATTCGTCGACTTCTACACGATGCCCCGCACCTACAGCGACGACCAATACCTGGCCGGGGCCCTGGGGATGTATCTCACCTACATCAACCTGTTCATCTTCATCCTGCGCCTGATCATCGCCCTGCAGGGCGGTGGCCGCCGCGACTGAGCTTCGCCACAGCGCTGCTTGGCCCCCGGGAAACCGGGGGCTTTTTGTTGGCTTGTTGGCACTGCAGCCCCTCCACGGCGCTGCAGCCCCCTCAACCCTCCGCCACCGCCTCAATCGCCGCGGCGATCGCCTGGCGCTGCTCGGCGTCATAGCCCCAGCGATCGAGGAAGGCCACGTCATCCCCCTCGCCCTGGCTGGCGGCAGCCAGCAGGTTTTCCAGTCGCTGTTTCACCGCATCGGGTTCCAGCAGTCGCAGCAGCTCCGTGCAGCGGGCCTGCACCCGCTCGGAGCCGGCCTGCTGGCCCGGGTCGGCCTGGCGCTGGTGATGCAGGGCCATCGCCGTGCTCATCGCCAGGTTGCGAGCGGTGAGGTCCACCACGCCGGCGCCGGCGGCCCGCAGCTGCATCGCCAAGGGCTCAGGCAACCGGTCCATCAACGGGCAGTCGCCCGCCAGGCTCACCACAAAGAAACCACGGCCACCATCGCGGCTGGCCACCAGCTCGGCCACCCGATCGGCCAGCACCTCGTCACTGAGTTCGCCGTTCTCCCAGAGAGCCAGCCACTGGGCCGTGATCTCCATCGCCTGCTGGAAGGTGGGCTGAGCCACAGCATCCATCGGATCCACACAACACCTGCCTGCAGGTTATGGAATGGCTGCGGCAACAGTGGCCCCACGGGCTGCCAGTGTGAGGGAGATGAACGACCTCCCCGCCAGCACGAACGCACCCATCCCTGGCCCGCCGGAAGCAAGAGAGGAAGGGATGCTGCTGCCGATCCCCGATCCCGCTGAATCGGCCCAGCTGCTGGCGGGCACGGCCCCGGCCGGTGGGGCCCCCTTCCGTTCAGGTTTCGTCGCCCTGATCGGCCGCCCCAACGTGGGCAAAAGCACCCTGCTCAACCAGCTGGTGGGCCAGAAGGTGGCCATCACCTCACCGGTTGCCCAGACCACCCGCAACCGCCTGCGGGCGATCCTCACCACCCCGGCAGCCCAGCTGGTGCTGCTCGACACCCCGGGCATCCACAAGCCGCACCACCTGCTGGGGGAGCGGCTGGTGAAGACGGCCAAGGGGGCCATCGGTGACGTCGATGTGGTGCTGCTGTTGGTGGACGGCAGCCAGCCCGCGGGCCGCGGTGATGGCTTCATCGTGGAGATGCTGCGCCACTGCCGGGTGCCGGTGCACGTGGCCCTCAACAAACACGACCTGGTGGCACCGGCGGAAGCCGAGGCGCTGGCGTCCAGCTACCGCGAGCTGCTGGCGGGTCTGGGAGAGGCGGCCGAGCCCCGGTCTGCCGTCCAGCCCAGCCCAGCGCCGCTGGACTGGCCCCTGCATCCGGTGAGCGCACTCACCGGCGCTGGCACCGAGGCCCTGGTGGCGGCCCTGGCGGCCGAGCTGCCCGAAGGGCCCCACCTCTACCCGCCGGATGCGGTGAGTGACCAGCCGGAACAACTGCTGATGGCCGAGCTGATCCGGGAACAGGTGCTCAGCCACACCCGCGAGGAGGTGCCCCACTCGGTGGCGGTGAGCATCGACCGGGTGGTCGACGACGGGCCGCGCACCGCCGTGCTGGCCACGGTGCTGGTGGAGCGGGCCAGCCAGAAGGGCATCCTGATCGGCAAAGGGGGGCGCATGCTCAAGACCATCGGCCAGGGAGCCCGGCTGCAGATGGAGAAGGTGTTCAGCGGGGCGGTGTATCTGGAGCTGTTCGTGAAGGTGGTGCCCGGCTGGCGGCGCAGCGCCGCCCGCCTGGCGGAGCTGGGCTATCGGGGGGATTGACGACCCGGAACGCCGCACCAGGGGGCTGAGAGAATCCCCCGATGACAGAGCCCCCTGCCAGCACCGCGCCAATGAGCCAGCCTTCCCAAGGACGGGGGGAGGGCCCTGAGTCCGCCCCCCAGCCCACCGACTTTCCTCCTGTGGAGATCGGTGCCTTTCTGCGTTTCTGCGCCGGTGAGTGGATGGCCCTGCGCAGCCGCTTTGCCCTGGGGGAGGCCCCTGGGGAGGCGGACGAAGCAGACAGCTGGCACCACAGCGAGCGCGGCGAGCTGGTGGTGACCTTCCTGGAGCCCAGCAGCGGCGATTCCCCTGGGGGCCTGAAGCTGGGTCCCAAGGGGGAGGCACCTCGCCAGCTGCTGTTCTCCGGCGATGGCCACTTCACGGTGGGCGGCGCAGCCGGCGAGCAGGAGGGCAGCTGGACGCTCTGGCCCGACGGCAGCCTGGAACTCACCCTCAGCGGCGATGCCACCACGGTGCGGGAGCGCATCTGGTTCACCAAGCCCAACCTGCGCCTGCGCTCCACCGTGGAGAGCAGGGCCGATGGCACCCCGGGCCGCGCCAGCTTCAGCTCCGAGATCCGCCGGGTGAGCCGGCCGAGCGGCTGATGCGCCATGAGGCTTGACGTTGTCAGCCTGGCGCCGGAGGCCTTTGCCCCCCTGCTCGATCTGGGGGTGATCGGCCGGGCCTTCGCCGCCGGCATCGCCACACTCCACACCCACAACCCGCGCGACTTCGCCACCGACAAGTACCGCAAGGTCGACGACGATCCCTACGGGGGCGGCGCCGGCATGGTGCTGAAACCGGAGCCGGTGTTTGCCGCGGTGGAGGCGATCCCGGCGCTGGCGAGTCGGCGCGTGCTGCTGATGAGTCCCCAGGGCCAGCCCCTGCAGCAGGCCGATCTGCGCCGCTGGGCCGCGGATCACGACCAGCTGGTGCTGATCTGCGGGCACTACGAGGGCTTCGACGAGCGCATCCGCTCCCTGGCCGACGAGGAGGTGTCGATCGGCGATTTCGTGCTCACCGGCGGCGAACTGCCGGCGGCGGTGATCATCAACGGCGTGGTGCGGCTGCTGCCCGGCACCGTCGGCACCGAGGCCTGCCTGGAGGAGGAGAGCCACACTGCCCTCCTGCTCGAGCACCCGCACTACACCCGGCCCGCCGCGTTCCGGGGCATGGAGGTGCCCGCCGTGCTGCGCAGCGGCGACCACGGCGCCATCGCCCGTTGGCGCTTCGAGCAACAGCAGCAGCGCACCCGTGAGCGCCGCCCAGATCTCTATGCGCGCTGGCAGGAGCAGCAGGGGCAGCAGTGACGGTGACCGCCCCTCAGCCCTGGGGCTTCTGCAGGCCCTTGAGCGCCGTGAGCAGGGCCGCCGGGCTCTGGGGATCCACCATCAGCACGCTGCCGGCGGGGGCCTGGGCCATGGCCTCCCCCATCGCCATCCAGTCGCCGGCCAGGAGCAGCCGGATCGCCTCGGCGGCCTGGGGCTGCGATTGCATGGCCTCCGCAAGCCGCAGGGCCGCATCAGCCCGGGCCTGGGCGAGCAGAGCCTGCTGCTGGGCCTGGGCCTGGGCCTCCAGCACCAGTGCCTCCTGCTTGGCCCTGGCATCGAGCACCAGGGCCTCGGCCCGGCCGCGGGCGGCATTGAGCTGGGATTCCTTTTCCCCCTCGGAGCGCAGGATCGCCGCCCGCTTCTCCCGCTCAGCGGTCATCTGCTGCTCCATCGCCTGCTGCACGCCAGGGGAGGGATGGATGTCGCGCAGCTCCACCCGGGTCACCTTCACCCCCCAGGGATCGGTGGCCTGGTCGAGCTCCTTCAGCAGCACCTCATTCACCTCATTGCGGGTGGTGAAGGTCTGGTCGAGGTCGAGCTTGCCCATCTCGGCGCGGATCTGGGTGAGCACCAGGTTGACCATCGCCGCCTGCAGGTTGTCGACGGCGTAATAGGCGCGGGCATGCTCCAGCAGCTGCCAGTACACCACCGCATCCACCTCGATCGCCACGTTGTCGCGGGTGATGCACTGCTGGGGCGGGATGTCGAGCACCCGCTCCTTGAGTGATTCGTGGCTCACCACCTTCTCCACCACCGGCAGCACGAAGGAGAGGCCCGGCTGGAGCTGGCGGTCGTACTTGCCCAGGCGCTCCACCAGGCGCGACTGGCCGCCGCTGGTGACCTTGACGCTGTTGAGGCCCAGCACGGCGATCACCACCAGGGCCGGCAGGGAGAACAGGGCTTCCATGGCAGAGCCGATGCACGCAAGGCCCAAGCTAGGCAGCATGGCGGCAGTGCACCACGCCCCCGTCGATGCCTGCCGCCCTGATCTGGCTGCTGCTGGGGCTCGCCCTGCTGGCGATGGAACTGCTGGGCGCCGACTTCGAGGGGCTGCTGGCGGCGGCCCTGGCGGCCCTGGTGGTCTCGGTGCTGAGCGGCATGCTGCCCCTGCCGCCGCTGCTGCAGGTGGGCATTGCCTTGGCGCTCACCGCTGGGCTGCTGCTGGGCCTGCAGCGCTGGGGGCGGCAGGGGCGCGAGCTGCCGCCTGTAAGCAGCGGCGAGCGGGCCACGGTGATCAGTGGCTTCAACCGAGGCCCGGAGGGCCGGGTGCTCTGGCAGGGCCAGAGCTGGGCTGCCACCAACCTCGACGACGCGCAGACCCTGGAAGCCGGCCGACAGGTGACGGTTCTCGGTCGGGATGGAACCCGACTGCAGGTGATGCCGGCATCCGGCCCGGAAGGCTGAAGCCGGGCTCACAGGGGGTGATCCCTCGCCCTGGCCTGGATCTTGGGGGAAGACAATGGGCGCTGACCTTCCGGCCCCGCCCTTTGCCCGGTCGACACCCCATGGACATGCGCATCGGCAACGGCTACGACATGCACCGCCTGGTGCCCGGGCGTCCGCTGATCCTGGGGGGGCAGCAACTGCACCACCCCGCAGGACTGGGGCTCGATGGCCACAGTGATGCCGACGTGCTG
>Ga0194130_10003046_pt1 | contig 23100 bp, 24 predicted proteins | sample TA2KigsurfametaG_FD_160084 | JGI IMG/M metagenome (GOLD analysis project Ga0194130, IMG submission 160084) | Freshwater microbial communities from Lake Tanganyika, Tanzania - TA2015050 Kigoma 12 surface | ecosystem: Environmental > Aquatic > Freshwater > Lake | place: Tanzania: Lake Tanganyika... | reverse complement strand
CAAATGCACCATGTTTTAATGATTTTATGGCCATTTCAATATTTGCGTGACCAGAAATTATAATTACAGGGATGTCTTTATTTTTTGATTTAATATATGATAATAGTTTGATACCGTCGTTATCGCCCTTATCCAATTTTACATCTAATATTGCAACATCAGGTAGATTTTTATCTATTTCTGCTAAAGCCTGATTATAATTCGCAGCAATTCTTGTCTTGTATCCAGCATCAATTATTAAATCGTTAATTAAGTTTCTTATATCAGGATTATCATCTACAATTAAAATTTCAGCTATCATTTTTATTAAAGATAATTTCTACCTTTACACCATTAGATAAAGGTAAAAGTTGAATAAATCCATTGTGATCATTTATAATTTTTTTTACAATTGATAATCCTAATCCAGTTCCATTAATCTTTGTTGTAAAATATGGATTAAATATTTCATTAATTTTAATTTTTAATGTATCAACTCCAATACCATTATCCTCAATAACACATTTAATATGATCAGGATTTTCGTCTAATTCAATAGTGATTTTTTTATCAAAATTGTCAGTATTTTTTGATTTTTCTTGAATACTTTCTATAGAATTTTTAATTAAGTTTAAAAAAACTCTACTAATTTGTTCTCGGTCGCTATTTAAAAAAATTGAATTATATCTGGTTAAAAATTTAATATCTATTGATAAATCAATTTCTTTTAAAAAATTAATATTATCTTTGATAATTGGTATTAAATCATTTCTTCTCAAAATTGGTTTGGGCATTCGAGCAAAATCAGAAAATTCGTTAACCATGTTTTCAATTTGCTTTATCTGATTATTAATTATTTTTAGGTTTTCCTTAAAATCATCTTTACCACTATCATGAATTTGGTTTAAAAATTTATTTTTGATTCTATCAATAGAAAGTAGTATGGGTGTCAAAGGATTTTTTATTTCATGAGCTAATTTTCTTGCAAGACTTCCCCAGGCTTCATATCTTTCGTTGGTAATTAACTTTTCTTGTTGAATTTTTAATCTATCAATCATTAGATTAAAATTTTTATTTAAAATTTCTAAATCTTTATCTGTTTTAAATTCTGGAACTTTTGAATTAAAATTCCCTTCACCTATAGCTATTGATGCATAAATCAGATTATTAATTGATCTAAAAAATCTTGATGAAAAACGAATTGCAATTGAAATAGAAATGAACAAAAGTAAAGAAACAATGATAACATAAATAATCGCAAAAGAAATCTTTATACCAGTACTTTTTTCTTCCACTGTGTAATAAAAATTAATTGCTTCTTCTGATTCAGTTAAATATTTTGAAATATTTTTATCTAAATATTTTACAACATACAAAAACCTATCTTCAAAATTTTGTAATCTAATAATAGCAGCAGACATATTTTCAAAAGCATTAATAATTTTTAAAGGCCGATCATCGTCTAAAACCAGATTTAACGCCTCGTCAACTGGAGGAATATAAGAATTTTTGTCTTTAAGAGTTGAAAAAAGTAATTTTTTGTTAGAACTAATAATATGTATTTCATCAACTTTTCTAATTAATTTTTGAGTATTTAAAAATTTTGTATATTCTAAATCATTATCGTTTAAAAAATTTTTACTTTTATTTGTATCAAATGCTATTAAAATTATTTCTGATTGAACTTTATCTCTTACATCTTCAACGTAATTTTTTGCTAGTTCATAGGAATTATTTACTACTGTTGTAACTTTCTCATCAAAATATTTATTAATAGCAAATGAGAACAAAAATAATGAAAAAATGGAAATTAAAATTGAGGGAATTAAAGTAAATAATGCAAAATATGTAATATATTTCTTATTCGTTTTAAGATTATTTTTTTCAATATCATTTTTAATCGATTTATCGATTTCAAAAAAAATAAAGATAAATAATAAAATTAATAAAATTAAATTGCTTAACAGTAAAAATTGTAAGTTTATATTAGATAATTTAATAAAACTTTTATCAATGAAAGTTAAAAAGGTTAAAAAACTTACTGATAATGTGATAATAAATAGAAAAATTAAGTATATGTTTTTTTTAATAAATTCTCTCATTTTTTTACAAATTATCCCCTTAAACAATGAATAATTATTTTATAATACTAGCATCAGGACAAAGCAAAAGATTTAATGCTAAAAATCTTAAACAGTTTAATTTATATAAAAACAAACCACTTTTTGAACATTCAATAGAAAAATCAATTAATTCCAATCTCTTTAAAAAAATCATTTTAGTTGTTAATAATAAACTACTAATCAAAAAAAAATATCCAAAAAAAGTTGTAATCATTAAAGGAGGAAAAAAAAGACATATATCATCTTTGATTGGGTTAAAATATATTAAAAAATTTAAACCTAATTATGTTTTAATACATGATGCTGCACGACCAAATTTTAGCATAAAACTTTTAAAAAGATTGATAAAACAACTTAAGAAAAATAATGCCGTCATTCCAGTTACCAAACCTACTGATGCAATAAAATATAGATTTAAAAATAAAATATTTAATCTAAATAGAGAAAATTCTTTTTTGACACAAACACCCCAAGCTTTTAAATTTAATAAAATTTATGAATTATCAATAAAAAAAGAAAATGTTCATGATGAAGCATCTATGTTTATTAGAAATAAACTTAAAATTAAATTTATTAACGGAGAAATTTTAAATAAAAAAATTACGTTTAAAGAGGATGTTTTATTAGAAAAGACCTTTTATGGAATTGGTTTTGATATACATCGTTTAATAAAAAACAAGAAACTTTATCTTGGAGGCGTAGAAATTCCTTATCATTCCGGATTAGAAGGTCATTCTGATGGTGATGTTATATTACATGCAATTATAGACTCTCTTTTGGGTGCAATGAAAAAAAAAGATATAGGAACGTATTTTCCAGATGATATTAAAAAATTTAAAAATATAAGGTCACCTAAAATGATTATGCCCATTTTAAATATGCTAAAAAAAAATAATTTTTATATAAATAATCTTGATATAAACTTAATTTGTGAAAAACCAAAAGTTTCATTATATGGAGAAAAAATTATTCAATCATTATCATCGCTTTTATCTTTAGAAAAGAATAAGATTAATCTCAAAGGCAAAACAACCGAAAAATTAGGTTTAATTGGAAAGGAAAATGCAATTGCTTGCGAGGCAATCTGTTCAATTTCTCAATGAAAAAATTAAATCTAATTTTTGTTACTTTTTTTGGATTAGGATATTTCTATAAAATTCCTGGGACCGTTACATCTCTATTAATTACGAGTTTACTGTTCTTTTTTTTTGAAATTCTTAAATATGAAAATCTAAATTTAATTTGTATTTCTTTTATTTTAATATTTTTTTACTCATTTTATGCTGTCAAAGTTACCGAGAAAAAATTTACCAATAAAGATCCAAAAGAAATAGTTATTGATGAAGCTTTAGGACAGAGCTTGCCAATAATTTATATTTTATATTTAAACCTTAACAACGAGATAAATATAAAAATAGAAATTTATTATGCACTATCATTCTTTTTTTTTCGTTTTTTTGATATTTTTAAACCTTTTCCAGTCAACTATTTTGATCAGAATTTTAAAAATTTTTTTGGAATAATAATGGATGATATTATAGCTGGTTTATATTCAATAATTTTAATTTACTTAATTAATTTGAATTTTTATGAGTTTAAAATTACTTCATAAAAAATTAATCAAAAAAAGAATGACTATATCTGTGGTCGAGTCATGCACAGGAGGATTATTATCACATAACTTGACCAAATTATCAAATTCCTCTAATTATTTTCGTATAGGCCTAGTTGCATACTCCAATGACTCAAAGCTAAGAATTCTTAAAGTAAATAAAAAAACGATCATAAAACATGGGACTGTAAGTTATGAATGTTGTAAAGAAATGGTTGAAAAATTGTCAAAATTATCAAAAAGTATAATAAACGTTTCAGTTACTGGAATCGCTGGACCTAATGGTGGATCTAAAGAAAAACCAGTAGGTTTAGTTTATGTTGGTATAAGAATAAAAAATAAATTAATTATTTTAAAAAATAATTTTAAAACCAAAAAAAGATTTGATATTCAAAACCTAACTGTAAAAAAGATAATCAAAACAATTTTAAGACTTATTGAATAATTTTTCTGCGCGAACCTGAAAAGCATCTGCGATTTTTTCAAGACCAAATTTAAATGATGCTTCCATTAGTAAATTTAAAAATTTATTTTTGATTTCAAAATCAATTTCAAAAGTAATTTCAGTTTTTTTTTTTAAATTTTTAAAAAACCATCTATTTTCTAAATGATTTAATGGACCATCAATATTTGTTACATATATTGAATTATTTGTCTTATCATATTCGACAAGACTTTTATAAGTATCTTTAAATAATCCTTTTCCAATTGTTAAATCTGCGACAATTTTTATTAAATTACCCTCGATTTTCTTTTCATAAATTTTTGCATTGTAACAAAAAGGAACAAACTCAGGATATTTTTCAATGTCTAAAACTAATTCAATTAAATCATTTTTTTTGCAATCAATTAAACGTGTAACCGATGCTTTAGGCATTAATTAATGCTAATTTCTTTTTTGTTGAAGCTTAGCAAAATCATCATCTGCATGATAAGACGATCTTGTTAATGGAGATGATGAGACTAATAAAAAACCTTTTGCTTTAGCAATGGTGCCTAGATCTTCAAATTCTTTAAGCGTATAATATCGATCTAAAGGAAAATGTTTTACAGACGGTTGTAAATACTGGCCAATGGTTAAAAAATCTACATTTGCAGCCAGTAAATCGTCCATTACTTGCAATATTTCTTCTCTTTTTTCCCCTAAACCAACCATGATTCCAGATTTTGTAAAAATATTTTTGTTAGCTAATTTTACATTTTTTAAAAGTTCGAGTGATGCAAAATATCTAGATCCAGGTCGAACTTTTAAATATAAACTTGGAACGGTCTCAATATTATGATTAAAAACATCAGGTTTAGCATCTAGTACTTTTTTATATGCATCTACTTTTCTTAAAAAATCAGGCGTTAAAACCTCTATAGTTGTTGAAGGATTTATTTTTTTGGTTTGAACAATTACCTCATAAAAATGTTGTGACCCTCCATCATCTAAATCATCCCTATCAACAGAAGTAATTACTACGTGTTTTAAATTTAATTTTTTTACTGCATTGGCAATTTTTATTGGTTCTAATGGATCAAGTTCTTCTGGTAAACCAGTTTTTACATTGCAAAAGGCACATGCTCGAGTACACGTATCACCCATAATCATAAAAGTAGCATGTTTTTTACTCCAACATTCTGTAATGTTTGGACATTTAGCTTCCTCACAAACTGTGACTATATTATTACTATCAATAAGTGTTTTTGTAAAAACAAATTCCTTAATATTAATTAATTTTGATCTAATCCAGGCTGGCTTAGGTTTAAGTGGATTTATTGGTTTATTTTCTTTTTCTGGATGTCTAATCATTATCATTTTTAATTATAAAAATTGTCTCATCTTTTTTACCAAACAAAAATCTCTCGCGAATAAGAGTCTCAATATAATCAAGATCTAAGTTTTTATCTAATAATGAGTTTTTAAAATCAAAATCTTTAATTTTATTAATTATTATTAATTCCTCTTCTTTTAGAGTTTGCAACATATTTTTTTTTTCTATAAACGAAAATAAGCCTCGTTCTCCAGATAAAAAATTAAAAATAAAGTACAAAATTAAAAATATTGATAACAAAGCAAAATAGTTTTTTTTTATAATACTTAACATTAGTATATTTTATTCATCTTAGCTTTTTTACCAAGTGCTTCTTCAATTCGTATTAATTGATTATATTTAGCGACTCTCTCGGATCTAGCTAGAGAACCTGTTTTGATTTGATTTGAATTTGTTCCTACTGCAAAGTCTGCAATAAATGTATCCTCACTATCACCAGATCTATGAGAGATTATAGTTTTAAATCCTATAGCTTGAGCAAATTTTATAACATCCAAAGTTTCTGAGACAGTTCCAATTTGATTAAGCTTAATCAAAATTGAATTTGATGAAAGATTTAGAAAACCAATTTTAAGTCTCTGAAGATTAGTAACATAAAGATCATCGCCTACAATTTGAATATTATTCACAGATTTCATTAGTTTATTCCAAGAATTCCAGTCATTTTCTTCAAATGGGTCCTCAATAGATTTAATTTTATATTTTTTAATAATTTTTATATATTCTTTAATAGATTTTTCTACTGTGACATATTTTTTGGAATGAATTGAATATTTTCTTTTCCTAAATAATTCATTAGCCGCCACATCTAAACATATTGATATGTCTGTACCATTTTTAAAACCTGACTTCTTGATAGCAGAAACAATTAAATCTAGTGCTTGATTATTACTATTAATCATAGGTGCAAAGCCCCCCTCGTCACCAACAGATGCAGATAAACCTTTTTTCTTAATTATTTCATGTAAATTTTTTATAATTACAAAACAAACTCTAATAGCTTCAGCAAAATTTTTTGCACAATCTGGTCTTATCATAAATTCTTGAATTCTAAGCCCATTATTTGCATGTGCACCACCATTAATTATGTTCATTAAAGGGTATGGAAGCTTATAATTATTTTTTACCAAAAAAGTTTGGTATAGAGGTTTTTTTTTTACTTTTGCTGACAACTTTTTAACTGCCATAGAAACAGCTAACATTGTATTAGCACCTAAAATTTTTTTTTGAGGTGTTCCATCTAAATTAATTAGTAAAGTATCTATTCTCTCTTGATTGTGAATATTTTGTCCTTTTAATATTTTTGTTATTTTAGTATTAATTAAGCGAACTGCATTAAAAACGCTTTTTCCTAGATATTTTTTGTTATTATTATCTCTTTTTTCAAATGCTTCATAAGTGCCTGTTGATGCACCTGAGGGACAAATTGCACGAGCACTATCTCTTTTTGTAAAAACTTCAGCTTCTATAGTCGGATTGCCTCTACTGTCAAATACTTGACGAGCGCGTACTTTTAAAATTTTATTCATTACTTTTTGATTAAATTATCAATTTCAATTAATTGTTTTAATAATTTATCTAACTTGTTTAATGGAAGCATATTTGGGCCATCAGATGGTGCACTATCTGGATCTTGATGGGTTTCAATAAAAACACCAGCTACGCCGACTGCAACTGCTGCTCTTGCTAAATATTCGACGAATTCTCTTTGACCACCACTAGTTTCACCTAATCCACCAGGCTGTTGAACAGAATGCGTTGCATCAAATATTACTGGATATCCATTTTTAGCCATTATCGGTAAAGATCTCATATCTGAAATGAGAGTATTATATCCAAAACTTGCTCCTCTTTCAGTTACTAAAATTTTTTTATTACCTGAGTCTGAAATTTTTTTAGTGACATTAACCATATCCCAAGGTGCAAGAAATTGACCTTTTTTTACATTTATAATTTTGTCAGTTTTAGCTGCAGCAATTAACAAATCAGTTTGTCTGCATAGGAAAGCGGGTATTTGTAAAATATCTACATAATCTGCAATAATAGAACATTGCTCTATGTTGTGAACATCGGTCAAAATTGGAACTTTAAGTTCTTTTTTAATTTTATCAAAAACTGGCAACGAGGACTCTAAACCAACACCTCTTTTTCCTTTAAGACTAGTTCTATTAGCTTTGTCAAACGAGGTTTTATAAATAAAACCAAGATTAAGTTTCTTTGTAATTTCTTGAATTTGACCAGCCATATCCATTGCGTGCTGCTCTGTTTCGAGCTGACAAGGTCCAGCGATTATACAAATTTTATGATCATTTGAGATTTTTATATTTTTACAATTTACGACGATATTATTCATTTATGATTTTTAGCTGCTTTAATGAATGATGAGAATAATGGATGGGGATCAAAAGGTCTAGATTTAAATTCTGGATGAAATTGAACACCTATAAACCATGGATGATTTTTAAGCTCTATGATTTCAGGTAGCCTATTATCGGGAGATAATCCCGAAAAAATCATTCCTTTTTTTTCAAATTTATCTTTATAAGCAATATTGACCTCATAACGATGACGGTGTCTTTCTTTGATTGTTTTTAATTTATAAATTTTTTTTATAAAAGAATTATCTTTTAGTATCGTATCATAAGAGCCAAGTCTCATGGTGCCGCCTAAATCTTTATTTGTGCCTATTATTATATTTCCATCTTTATTCCATTCATGCATAAGACCAATTACGGCCACACCCTTTTCACCAAATTCTGTTGAAGTAGCATTTTTTAAGTTAAGTTGATTTCTTGCAAATTCGATAATTGCCATTTGCATACCATAGCAAATTCCAAAAAAAGGTATTTTATTTATTCTAGCATATTTAATTGCCTCTATTTTACCATCAGTTCCTCTTTTTCCAAAACCACCGGGTATTAATATACCAGAAATATTTCTAAGTTTGTTTTTGACTTGATGAATTTTTAATTTTTCTGAGTCAATTTTAATTAAATTTACTCTAATTTTATTAAATATCCCACCATGAATTAATGCTTCATCTAAAGACTTGTATGAGTCTTTTAATTCAACATACTTTCCTATGATAGCAATATTTATTTGCTTTTTTGGTTGTAAAATAATTTTAGTTATCTTTTTCCATGGATTTAGATTTGGTGATTTTTTTGATTTTAAATTAAAATAATTTAAAACTTGTAGATCTAATTTTTCCTTGAAAAAACTTATTGGGGCTTCGTAAATTGTTTTAACATCAACTGTTTCAATTACATTTTTTATATCCACATTACAAAATAGAGAGATTTTTTTACGATGTTCAATTGGAATGTGTCTTTCTGATCTACATATAATTATATCGGGTTGTATTCCTAAACTTCTTAACTCTTTAATGGAATGCTGGGTTGGTTTAGTTTTTATCTCATCTGAGGATTTTAAATAAGGAACTAAAGTTAAATGTATAAATAAAGTATTTTTTTTTTTAATATCATTTGCAAACTGTCTAATTGCTTCAATAAATGGTAAACTTTCAATATCTCCAACTATTCCGCCTATCTCACAAATAACAAAATCCTCTTTTGACGACTCATTTTTAATAAATTGTTTTATACGATCTGTAATGTGTGGAATAACTTGAACTGTTTCTCCAAGATATTCACCTTTGCGTTCTTTGTTTAAAACATCGTTATAAATCTTACCAGTTGTAATATTGTCTGATTTTTTTGCCAGCACTCCCGAAAATCTCTCATAATGTCCTAAATCTAAATCAGTTTCTGCACCATCTTCAGTTACAAAAACTTCTCCATGCTGAATTGGGCTCATTGTGCCGGGATCAATATTTAAATACGGATCTAATTTTCTAATTCTAACTTTAAAACCTCTTGATTGTAGCAAATAAGCTAATGATGCAGAAGTTAAACCTTTGCCTAAAGAAGAAACCACGCCGCCAGTGACAAATATATAACGCGCCATGGAATTACCTTATAGCAATCAAAAATTGAAATGGAAAGTGTTAATTTAGTCTTCTGGAATTGTAGGAGTATCTTCAACTTTTTCCTCAAGTGTATCCAAAATTGAACTAGTTGGAGTTATCTCATCTCTAGAAATAATTGTTAAACCTAAACTACAAATGATAAAAAGTGTAGCAACAATTGCAGTAGCTTTAGTCATAAAATTTCCAGCTGATCTGGAGAGCAAAAAGTTTTCTTGTGACAGTCCAATTCCAAGAGCACCACCTTCAGACCTTTGAATTAAAATTAAAATTACCAAAATTATTGCAAGAATAATGTTTAAAACTAAAAATATATTTTCCACAGATTTTAATTATAGGTTTTTTTAATTATATCAATAAATTTTTTTGCGTCTTGGGAAGCAGCCCCTACCAAAAATCCGTCCACGCTATTGATGGTTTTTAATTGGTTAATGTTATTTTCATTAACAGAACCACCATATAAAATTTTTTGTGATTTATTTTTAAATTTTTTCTTAATAAAAAGAATTAAACTATTCAAATCTGATAATTTGGGAATTAAACCAGAACCAATTGACCAAACAGGTTCATATGCTATTATTATTTTTGATTTATTTTTAATTCCATTTAAACCAATTTTAATTTGATTTGATAAAATTTGATTTGTTTTATTATTTTGTTTTTCTTTTAAAGTTTCTCCTATACAAAATATAATTTTAAGACCTATTTTTAAAGCACTTTTAATTTTTAAATTTATCAACCTATCATTTTCACCACTTTGTCGATTTTCGGAATGCCCAAGAATTAAATATTTTGCGCCTACATCCATTAACATTTTAGAGTTTATACTCCCAGTATAGGGACCATAATTTTCACTTTCATGAGAATTCTGTCCACCCAAATCTATAGGAGTATTTTTGAATTTTTTAAATAAAGGAAATATAAGAGTTGACGGAGGACAATAGATCACCTTGAAATTTTTTTTCTTATTTTTCATTGCAAATTTAATGACATCATTAAGTGAATTAAGACCTTTCAAATCACCAAACATTTTCCAATTTGCCACAAAATACATAAATTTATTTGTCATATAGAAATTTTTAATTTATAGGTTTGTTTTTTACAGTTCAATAAATTTATAAAGTCATGATCAGTACATTCAGAAACTTTGCAAAATCAAAAATAGCAGGTGTTTTTGTTTTTATAATCATCATTCCGTTTGTTTTTTGGGGCATGGGAAATATGTTTAACAGTGGAGAAATAAACAATATTGCAAAGATTAGTAAAAAAAATATTTCAACTCAAGATTTTATGAATTATTTAAATAATAGCGATATTTCTGAGAAAATAATAAAGGAAAATTTGGATAAAAATATAATTGAAGAACTATTATCAGGTCTAGTTTCAAAAAATATTTTAGATCTTGAAATAGAAAATTTTAATATTTCAATAAGTGAACTTATTTTATCACAAAAAATAAAATCCAATAAAATTTTTCTTGATGAAAAAAATGTTTTTCAAAGAGTTAAATACGAAAAATTTCTTTTATCAAATAATTTATCAGCAGTCATGTTTGAACAACAAATTAAAAATCTAGAATTAAAAAAAAATTTATTTGATTTAATTGGAGGAGGTACTGTTTCACCGGAGTTGTTAACTAAAAATATTTATGAAGATGAAAATAAAACGTTAGAGTTAGAATTTTTTGATTTAAATAGTTTGTATAAAAAAAAAGAAGATTTTACTGATGATGAAATAGAAGAATTTATAAAAGAAAATGAATATCAATTAAAAAAAGAATATATTGATTTCAAATATGTTGAACTAAATCCAAAAAATTTAGTTGGTTTGGATGAATACAATCAAAAATTTTTTGACGAAATTGACAAAATTGAAAATAAAATATCTGATGGACAAGATTTCAACACTATTATTAATGAACTCAATTTAATAACTAAGAATGTTAAAGAATTTATACCTACATCCGTCAAAAAAGAGGAGGAAGACAAGATATATTCTATGCGAAATTCTTCTTTTGATTTAATTGACAACGGAAACAATTTTCTACTATTTAATATCAGCAAAAAATATAATCGCATTCCTGATTTAAACAACCTTCAAATAAAAGACGATATTAAATATTTAATATATGAAAAAAATAAATCGAGTTATGTTGAAAGAATTTTAATTGAAATTCAGGATAAAAAAATTGACGATATTAAATTTGCTGAAATGGGAAATAATAATATAGAAAAAATATATATTGACTCGATTAATGATGATAAAAAATTTAATAATAATTCTTTAAAAATACTTTATTCGCTTCCTAAAAATTCATTTGCTTTAGCTAGCGATAAAGAAAATAATATTTATCTGGTAAAAAAAATCGGCTCAAAAATAAATAAAATAAACGAAAAAAATGATAAATATTTAAAGTTCTTTGATGAACAAATTTCATTCAAAAAAAATGAAATTCTTAGTGAATATGATAAATTTTTAACTGATAAGTATCAAGTAGAATTAAATGAGAAAAGCATTGATATAGTTAAAAATTATTTTAAATGATAATTAATCGAAGCTTTGAGAATTTTAAATTTCAACACAGAAGTAAAAAAAATCAAGTAATTTACTATACAAAAAAAGTAAAAAACGATCATTTTATCTTAAACTTAATAGATAATTTTCTCAAAGAAAAAAACACTTTTATTTTTGAGTCGGTTGAAAAAGGTAAAATTAAGGGAAGATATACAATATTTGGAAAGAATCCTGACAAAATTTGGGAATTTAATAATAATAACTCTTATCTTTTTAATTTAAATAAAAAAATAAAATTAAAAGGAAAACCAAAAAATATTATTGAAAAGATAATCGAGGAATTTAAATTTAATTTACCGCGAAAATTACCCTCGATTTGCTCTCTAATATCTGGTTATTTCTCTTATGATATAATTAGATATATTGAAAAAATTCCGAATAATTGCAAAAATGATCTACAAATACCTGATGTTAGACTTTTAAGACCTAGAACTATAATAGTTTACGATAATTTAGAAAAAAAAATTTTTTATATAATAAATATTTTTCGAGATGAAAGAATTGTAAACTATAAAAAAAAATACGAACAAATCAAAAAAGATTTAAAAATCTTAATTAGTCAGACAAATTCAAAAAATATAGATATCACTCCTTCTTTAAGTAATAATAAAATAAAAATTAAGTCTAACATTACAAGAAATAAATTTATAGAAATGGTTAATAAAGCTAAAAAATTTATTAAATTAGGTGATATTTTTCAGGTTGTTTTAAGTCAAAGATTTGAAGCAAAATTAACTAAGGAACCTCTGGAAATTTATAAAAAACTTAGATTAATCAATCCTTCGCCGTTTATGTTTTTTTTTAATTTTAATGATTTTCAAATAATTGGGGCCAGTCCAGAAATACTTGTTCGATTAAGGGATAACAAAATTACTATTCGACCAATTGCAGGAACAAGGCCAAGAGGTAAAAATATTATCGAGGATAAATACTTAAAAAAAGATCTTCTAAAAGATAAAAAAGAGTTATCTGAACATTTAATGCTTTTAGATCTTGGAAGAAATGATGTGGGAAAAGTTTCTAAAATTAACACTGTAAAAGTAACTGAAAAATTCATTATTGAGAGATATTCGCATGTAATGCATATCGTTTCTAATGTTGTAGGAGATCATAATAAGAAAATTTCAAAATTTAAATCTTTGCTTGCAGGTTTTCCTGCTGGAACAGTATCTGGAGCACCAAAAATCAGAGCAATGGAGATAATTGATAAATTAGAAAAAACAAAGCGAAAAGTTTACGGTGGAGGAATTGGGTATTTTTCAGCTAAAGGTGAATTTGACACTTGTATAGCATTGAGAACCGCTATTGCCAAAAAAAATAAACTATACGTTCAGGCTGGTGCTGGAATTGTAGCTGACAGTAAAGGCATCAAGGAATACAAAGAAACCATTAATAAAGCAAAAGCTTTAATAAATTCGTTGAACTGATGAAAATTATTCTCATAGATAATTACGATAGTTTTACATATAATTTGTATCATTATTTATCATCGTTAAAAGTAAAAGTAGATGTTTTTAGAAATGATAAAATTACCTCAAAACAAATAGTTAAGTTAAAATATGACAAAATTGTTATCTCACCTGGCCCGGGTAATCCAAATCAATCAGGAAATTGCATAAGAATAGTTAAATCATTATACAAAAAGATTCCTATATTAGGAGTTTGTTTGGGTCATCAAATTATTGGTCAAGTTTTTGGGTCAAAAATAGTACGAGCAAATAAATTAATGCATGGCAAGATCAGTTTAATAAAATCTCATCAAATTGGTATTTTAAAAGGTCTTCCCAAATCATTTGAGGCCACAAGATATCATAGTCTAATTATTGAAAAAAAAAGCCTAGGTAAAAATTTAGAGATTACATCAGAGACAAGTGATGGATTAATCATGGGAATTAAACATAAAAACTATAATGTTCATGGAGTACAATTTCATCCTGAAAGCATAAAAACTAAATTTGGAATTAAAATTTTAAAAAATTTTATTAATTATAAATAATTATGGAAAAATTTTTAAATAAACTCAAAAATAAAAATGATTTAACTTTTGATGAAACAAAATCTGCCTTTGAATTTTTAATGACTGGTCAAGCTAATGAAAATGAGATCTATGAGTTTTTAACTTTACTGTCAGCAAAAGGAGAGAGTTCTGACGAGATTGCAGGAGGTGTTTATGTATTAAGAGAAAAAGCTAATAGAGTAAATGTTAAAAACTGTATTGATACTTGTGGAACTGGTGGCGATGGAATGAATACTTTAAATATATCAACGGCCGCCGCTCTCCTTCTATCTAGTATGGGTATTAAAGTCGCTAAACATGGGAATAAGGCTGTTTCTTCAAAATGTGGCTCAGGAGATGTTTTGGAGGCTCTTAAAATAAGAATTGATCTAAAACCTAGAAAAATTGAGGAACAAATTAAAAAAAACAATTTTGGATTTATGTTTGCACCCAATTATCACAGTGCTATGAAATTTGTAGCAGCTGTTAGACAGAAAATAAAAAAAAGAACTATATTCAATATTATTGGGCCACTAAGTAACCCTGCTTTTGTTCAAAAACAAGTTGTTGGAGTGTATGATAAAAAATTATTAAAGACATTTATAAATGCACTAAAAAATTTAAATATTAAATCTGCATGGGTAGTAAATAGTGAAGATGGTTTGGATGAAATCTCCCCTTATAAAAAAACTCATGTTTTACAATTAAAGGACAATAAGATTTCAGAAATTATTATTGATCCAAAAAAAATGAAAATTAATGCTGACAATTTCAAAAATTTAATAGGAAATAATGTGGAATATAATGCTAAAAAAATAATTGAAATTTTTCAAGGCATCGATAATGATTTTTCTAAGGCTACATGCTTAAATGCAGCAGCTGGTCTTATTGTAGACAATAAATTTTCTAATTTTTATGAGGCATATGAAAACTCTAGGGAACATATTTTATCAGGTAAATCTTATACTCATCTTAAAAAAATACAAAATGGCTAAAAATATTTTGAAAGAAATTATTAAAAAGAAAATTCAAAAAATTAATTTATTAAAAAAAAAAACAAACCTAGATTTATTAAATAATCTAATTGAAAAAAATAAATTATTTATTAATTTTAAAAACAAAATTCAAAATAATATTATAAATAATAAAATTTCAATAATTGCCGAAATTAAAAAAGCCAGTCCTTCTTCTGGGATTATTTTTCAAAATTACAAACCTTTAGAAATTGCTAAATTATATTTTAAAAATAAAGCAACTTGTTTATCTATATTAACAGAAGAAGATTTCTTCTTAGGTAATTTAACACATTTAAAACAAGTAAAAGAAAAAATTAATTTACCAATTCTGTGTAAAGATTTTTTTATTGACAAATTCCAAATACCTCTTGCAAAGAGCTATGGGGCTGATGCAATTTTAATAATTCTATCTGCGGTATCAGATAATCTGGCAAACATTTTGTATGAAGAAGCATTGAAATTTGGAATGTCAGTTATCGTTGAAGTGCATAATGTTAAAGAAGCTAAAAAAGCACTTGGTTTTAAAGAAGCACTTATTGGAATAAACAATAGAAATCTTAAAACACTAAAAACTGATTTAAATACAACTTATAATATTCATAGTATTTTAGTAAATCACAAAGCCCCAATAATTTCAGAGAGCGGAATTAAAACAAAAAAAGAACTCCTAAATTTTACTAATAAAACTTCGATAAAAACTTTTTTAATTGGTGAATCACTTTTGAAAAATTTAAATAAAAATCCAATTTTTTCAGTTCTCTAACCTTATAAACCATGATTTTATTATCTTTTTAAAGCATTGTTAAAATTTAAGAACTTTTATAGAACATTTATTGTACGATATTTGTTCTTATGCTTACTAAAAAACAAAAAAACCTGCTAATTTATATTAACAAAAAGTTAAGAAGCACCGGCATATCACCGTCTTACGAAGAAATGAAACAATCTTTAAATTTAAAATCAAAATCAGGAATTCATAGATTAATAAGTGCACTAGAGGAAAGAGGATTTATTAAAAGATTACCCCATAAGGCAAGAGCATTAGAAGTAATAAAATTGCCAGAAACAGCCTCAGCTAACGACATCTACAACACTTTCTCACCAAGCGTAATTAAGGGTGGTTTAGATGAGTCAAATAAAAATCCTGAAGAAACAGGCATTCCAGTTCTTGGAAAAATTGCTGCAGGAACTCCGGTCGAAGCTATACAAAATGAAGTTTCAAGAATTCCCTTACCAAATAACTTGGAAAAAAACGGCGAATATTTTGGATTAAAAGTTCAAGGTGACTCAATGATAGATGCAGGAATTTATGAGGGAGATACTGTTATCATTAAAAGAACTAACGTAGCAGATAATGGAAAAATAGTAGTTGCATTAATTGATGATCATGAAGCAATGCTAAAAAGAATTAGAAAAAAAGGTAAAATAGTAGCCCTAGAAAGTGCAAATAAAAATTATGAAACAAAAATTTTTGGTCCAGATAGAGTAAAAGTCCAAGGCGTTTTAGTATCTTTATATAGAAACTTTTTATAAAGTAGTTTAAAAATACTAAATGAGTAAAGTAGCAACTAGATTTGCACCCTCTCCTACTGGTGCCCTGCATGTTGGAGGAGTAAGAACTGCATTATTTAATTGGTTATTTTCTAAAAATCAGAAAGGATCTTTTTTTCTTAGAATAGAGGATACTGATAAAGAAAGATCAAAAAGCGAACATAAAATTCAAATTCTAAAGTCTCTTAAATGGATCGGAATAGATTATGATGGTGATGAATACATCCAATCAACTAAAATTAATGATCACATAGAAGTTGCTAATGAATTAATAAAAAATGGTAATGCCTATAAATGTTATTGTTCTAATGAGGAAATAGAGGAACAAAAAAAAAGAGCTAAATACAAAAAAATTTCATACATATATAATAGAAAATGTAGAAATTTAAATGACAGTGAAATTCCAAAGAATATTAAACCCGTAATTAGATTTAAAAGTAAAATTGATGGAAAGTCGATTTTAAAAGATATAGTTCAAGGCAATATTGAAATAGAAAATTCTACTATAGAAGACTTTATTATATTAAGAAATGATGGTTCACCAACTTACAATTTATCCGCTACCGTAGACGATAGAATAATGAAAATAACGCATGTTATCAGAGGGGACGATCATAAAATAAACACTTTTAAACAAATGCAAATTTACTTATCAATGAATTGGGAATTACCAATATATGCTCATATACCTTTAATTCATACTATGGATGGTAAAAAATTGTCAAAAAGAGATAGTGCATCTACTTTAGACGATTATTCGAAGATTGGAATAATACCCCAAGCTTTAAAAAATTACTTATTAAGACTGGGCTGGTCATATCAAGATAAAGAAATTTTTACTCCAGAGGAAAGCATAAAGTATTTTAATCTAGAAGGTATAGGAAAGTCTCCTGCTAAACTAGATATGAACCGTATATTATCTATGAATGAATATTATATAAAAAACATGAATGAAGAAGAGCTTTATAATAATTTAAGCCAATATTGTGAGGCATTTAAGGAAAAAATTAAATTTGATAAGGAAAAAAAAATTAAAAATTCTTTGAGTTTCCTTAAAAATAAAGCAAAAACTTTAGAGGACATATACAATAATTCAAAATATATAATAATTGATGAAGTAAATTTTAATTTTGAAGATTTAAAATTTTTTGATGAAAATACAAAAATCATTATAAAAGAATTCTCTAAAAAAATATTATCAACAACTGAATTAACTAAAGAAACTTTGGAACCAATTATAAAGAATTTAACAGATACTTTTAAAATAAATTTTAAAAATATTGGACAACCATTGAGAATAGCTCTTACTGGATCAAAATATGGTCCTGGAATTTATGATATTATTTCATCCCTAGGAAAAGAGGAAGTTTTAAAAAGATTAGGAAATAAGATACTCGTTTAAAATTGAAACAACTGCATTAGAAGGGGAAGTTTTAGATTTTATCTTAGACAATGTTTTTTTGCATATATCAAGTTGATTATTTATTAACTCTGGTTTTTTTAGATAAAATGAAACCATATTGTAAATATCCTTGGCATTACATTTCTTTTGTAGCAATTCAGGAATTATTTCTTTGTTATTAATTATGTTGATAATATTAGCAAATTTTACATTAACCAAGAATTTTAAAATAAAAAAATTAATAAAATTTAATTTATAAATTATAATACTTGGAACATTTGCATTACAAATTTGAAGTGAAACTGTGCCAGATTTTGAAACAGCAAAAATTGAGTTTGCCAAGAAATGAGATTTTAAATTTTCATCAGAAATAATATCTATATTGTTAAAAAGATTATGATTTATTTTAGATTTAAGATAATTTTTGTTTTCTATTGTCGCATGGAAAATAAAAAAATATTTTGAGGTTTCTTCATTCATCAATTTTACAAAATCTAATAAAATTGGTAGCAAAACTTTAATCTCTGACTCACGACTACCAGGAAAAATAGATATTATTTTTTTTTTTGAAGATAAGATATTTTCGATAAAAACCTTCTTTTTAAAATTATTTTCAAGCAAAGGATGTCCAACAAAGGTGTTTTTAATATTTTCGTTATCAAAATATTTTTTTTCAAATTCAAATAATAAAAGAATATGATCAATAAATTTTGCCATTTTTTTAACTCTATTTTTTCTCCAAATCCAAACTTGGGGTGCAACGAAATGTATTATTTTTATATTCTTATTAATTTTTTTAATATTTCTTGCGACTCTCAATGTAAAATCAGGACTATCGACGCTAAATAAAATATCAGGATTAAATTCAATTATTTCATTAATAGTTTTTTTAATTCTATTTCTAATTTTAAATATATTAAATAAAATACTAGTAAAACCAACATAAGTTATTTCTTTAAGATCAAATATTGAATTTATGCCCAAAGAATTAAGATGACTTCCACCAACAGATAAATATCTCAAATTTGGTTGACAAATTTTAAGTTTTGAAATTATAGTTGCGGCTAATTTATCACCCGAAGGTTCTCCGGTTAGTATAAAAATTTTTTTCATATTACCGAAATAAATATATTATTTTTATTTGCAAATTTAATGGATTGATCCCTATTTAAAAAAATATGTTTTTTAGATTTTAAAACAATTCCTTTGATACCATATTTTTTGCAATCTTTTAATGTTTGAATACCAATGGTAGGCAAGTCAACTCTTAGATCTTGTTTTTTTTTTGGATATTTTATTAATATTGCTTTTGAATTTTTTTTAAGACACGATAGCATCTTTTTTGTTCCTTCTTTTTTTTCTACAGCTAGAATTGATAAATTTTTAACAATAATTGCCTGAACATGATCAAGGTTATTTAGCTTGTTAATATAATTTATACCAAATTTAATAGAATTATTTTCATTCATACTAGGTCTTATTTTTGTGTAAAAACCTCTATTAATAGATAATTCAGGATTAAAAAAAGTTGATTTTATTACATTTATTTTTTCTTTTTTGAGAATGTTTATTATTTCTTTTAAAATAGCAGCATCACCATATCTGGCTGCTTTTATAATAGATGGCATATGATAAATTCCTTTAACATCTAATCTTAAGGAAGAAAAATTTGGTTTGTTTATTTTACCCGCAAATAAAATTTTATTTGATTTATAATTTTTAATTATCTTGATAATTGCACCAAACTTTCCAATGCTTATTCTATGTGAATTGATATTTTTTTTAAACTTATTATTTTTTGAAAAATCGATAATGAAATAATTTTTTTTAAGACTAATTATTTTTTTTAATACTATCTCTGGAAATTCTGTATCACCTAAAAATAAACCAATCATTTTATTTTAAAAAAGGTGTACAAATAGGTTTTTTTTTTTCCTTAATTAAAAAATTTAAAATATCGTTAACATAAACTGATTTTTTAAAATCTGAATTTAATTGCTTTAAATTTTTAGTTAAATTTTCATTTTTAAAAATTTCTTTATAGGCTTCGCTTAAAATCATTATTTCAGAATTTGGTATTTTTTTTCTTCTTAAACCAATTAGATTTATACCTTTTAAAATACATCTGTTTCCATAAGCTAAGCCATAAGGTATAATATCTGCATCAACCCCACACATACCTCCTATCATGGCTAATTTACCAACTCTAGTGAACTGTTGAACAGCAGAATTACCTCCGATAATAACATCATCTTCAATATGAACATGACCGCCTAATGGCACATTATTTGCAATTATAACATTATTGCCAACATAGCAATCATGAGCTATGTGTGAAGAAATCATAAACAGGCAATTATTTCCAATTTTAGTAATACCTCCACCACCAATGGTGCCAGGATTAATTGTTACATATTCGCGTATTATATTTCCATGACCAATTTCAAGTTTAGTCTTTTCGTCTTTGTACTTTAAATCCTGAGGATCATTGCCAATTGATGCAAATGGATAAATTTTATTATTTTTTCCAATTTTAGTGTTTCCGATAATGCTAACATGTGAGGCAATTATAACATTTTCATCAATTTCAACATTTGGACCTATAATAGAATATTGACCAATTTTTACATTTGAAGAAATTTTTGCTTTAGGATCAATAATAGCTGTTTTATCAATCATTTGTTATCTTTTAAAAAATCTCTTATATCTTTAGCTGGATATCCCATTACTTTTTTATTATCAGGCACATCCCTAATTACACCACTACCACCAGCAATTTGCACATTGTTACCAATTTTAAGATGGCCAGAAATACCTGCTTGACCGCCTATTTTTATGTTGTTACCTAAAATAGAACTTCCTGCTATGCCAACTTGACCAGCAATTGAACAATTAGCTCCAATTTTAACATTATGAGCAATGTGAACTTGATTATCAATAAAAGTATTTCTACCGATTTCGGTATTAGACATGGATCCTCTATCAATACTAACGGCGCATCCGATTTCACAATTTTCATGAACGATGACTATTCCAATATGAGGGTATCTATAGTTTTTATTTTTATTCGGAAAAAAACCAAATCCTTTTTTTCCAATAACAGAATGATCTAAAATAGTCACATTATCTTTTATTATAGAATTTCGTATAATTACATTTGACCCGATTTTACAATTTTTTCCTATTTGTACATTTTTTTCAATAATAGAATTATGACCAATAAAACATCCAGTGCCAATTTTAACATTTTCACCAATTAAAACATTGTATCCAAACCTTACTTTTTTACTTAGATTAGTTTCATTTATATCTTTACAGGTAACATCAAATTCATCATGTATAGAATTTGGATAAAATTTTTCAGTTATTTTTGCAACTGAAATTAATACATTTTCAACTACAATGGGATAACAACTTTTTGGAAGATCATAAATTAAATTTTTAGTGGTTAGACAATATGAGGCTTTTGTCCTATTTGCTAAATATTTATATTTTGAAGAATAAAAAAAAGTTATAGTATTTTTTTCTGCAGAAAATAAATCTCTAACATCTTTTATATTTTTTTTATTTGATAATTTTTTTATTGGAATATTTAAACTGCTTGAAATATCTTTAATACTAAAGGGACCTTTGTTGGTAAAAAAAGGATTAATCATAATTACTTCTACCAAAGCAATTTTAGTTACGTTATCAATATTTATTGCTAATTATTTCTTATCTACGATAGTGGCAGACCAAATAGCTTCGGCCATTTTTTTTTCGTTTACAAAAGCTTCTCCCTCATATTTCCAAACTTTACCGTGTGAACGCATTGACTCAATTTTTAAAATTAGATTACAATCAGGTATAACTGGACTTCTAAATTTAGCTTTTTCAACACCTATTAAAAAAACTAATTTATTTTCGTAATTTGACTTATCTAAACTATGAGCTGTAATTGCAGCAGCTGCCTGTCCAAATGCCTCAATTATTAAAACACCAGGCATAATTGGTTGCTCTGGAAAATGACCTTGAACAAAAAAACTGTTTTTCTTCACACTTACTAAAGCGGTACCAGAATAGTTTTTAATATCATAAATTTCATCTATTAATAACATTGGGGGTCTGTGTGGTAATAATTTTATAATTTCTTTTTTTTCAAGTTTCATATTATTTAATTAATATTATTATTTATTTTTGATAATAGATCTAAGGTCGCGTCAGAGGTTTTAAGTCCAAGAAAAATATTTTTTTTATCTAATATTATTTTGACTGATTTTTCTACCATATATTCTTCAATTATTGGATTAATTTTTTTAAAAAATTCAGTTATTTGAGTATTTTTCAAATTCGTAAATTCATTTGACATTTTATCCTTTTCAGCTCTGAAAACAGCTATTCTTTCTTTTAATGAATTAATTTCTTTATTCAATTCATCTGTTGAAATTAAATTCTGTTTTTTTTTAATTTGATCCTCTTGTTCCTTGATATTCTTCTCTTTAATTTGTAAATTTTTAATATTTTCATTGTTAATTTTATTAAGATTACTTAAAATGGTTTTTCCAAGGTTAGAATTTTGAAAAAGATAATCTAAATCAACAAAGACTATATTTTCGTTACTTTGAGCGAAATTATAAATATTAAAAAAAAAAAATAGAAAAAATACTTTTCTTATTGCAAACATTAAAAACTTGTCCCTATATTGAAACGAAAAGTCTCAGTGATATCTGATTTACTTTTTGTTAATGGTTGTGCCAAAGAAAAACTTAATGGTCCAACAGGTGTTGTCCAATCTACACCTACACCTAAAGAAGTTCTAATTTGATTTCCGTCATTAAGAGATGCATCATAATCAATTTTCCAAAGATTTGCTGCATCAAAAAACAACAAAACATCTAAATTTTGATTGTTTTCAAAAATTTTGGGTAAGGTGGTTGAGGCGTTAAATGATGATGATAAATTTCCCCCAATAAAATCATTGCCATCCTTAGGCCCTAATTTTCCTACCTCAAATCCCCTTAAATTTCTTCCAGGTATAAATAATCTTTCTGAAAGTTTAATATCTT
>Ga0194130_10003044_pt1 | contig 23117 bp, 26 predicted proteins | sample TA2KigsurfametaG_FD_160084 | JGI IMG/M metagenome (GOLD analysis project Ga0194130, IMG submission 160084) | Freshwater microbial communities from Lake Tanganyika, Tanzania - TA2015050 Kigoma 12 surface | ecosystem: Environmental > Aquatic > Freshwater > Lake | place: Tanzania: Lake Tanganyika... | reverse complement strand
TAAAGTCAATGAATCCCGACATTCAAATTATTGGTGGACAGCCCGAAGAGGGTTCACAGATTCCTGGAATTCGGAAATGGGCACCTGCTTATTTACCAAAAATCTATCAAGCCGAACGCGTCGATCGAATTGAATACGTGACCCAGGCCGAGGCCGAGGAAATGGCACGCCGCATGGCCAAGGAGGAAGGCATCTTTTGTGGTGTTTCTGCTGCAGGCGCCTTAGTCATCGCGCTACGCGTTGCTCAAACGGTTGAAAATGCCACCATCGTTTTTATTGTGTGCGATCGAGGTGATCGTTATTTATCAACAGGCGTATTCCCAGCCTAATTGACCGGCTTTGGTTGTTTGCTGGTCTTCTTGGCTTTGCCATCTTTTTTGGGCGCTTTAGTAGCGGACAAACGATTTTTGCTAGCTGGCACCTGCTCAAGTTTCTCGATCCGCTCTCGCGTGATCACACTTTTATTTTGATACCCCAGTGCCTGCGCAAATTCAGCAACACTTTGGGCATAAAAGTAACTGCGGTTGTAGTTCACGATACTGAGGAAGTTTTGGAGTCCAACGACATAAAGGATGTCGGGCTCTTGATTTATTCCAGGTGAAGGCAGATCAACAATCAAGGCTTTATTACCAGGCTCAACCCCGCCCTGCAGAAGATCACCATTGCTTGGCTCCAAAATACCGAGTTGAATTAACTCCGCAACCGTGATTTTGGCCATCGGCTGGCCATCAGCGAGCTCGATAATTTTTGCTTGCGTTTTATCATTTTCAATCACTGGAAAGTAGATTGGCATACCCGGTTGCCAGCCGTGTACTTTAAGAAAGTTGGCGACACTAAAGATTGCATCGCGTCGATTATTGCGAAGATCGATTACGCCATCGCCATCGCCATCGGTGGCAAATTGCAAAATACTTCCAGGCATGAATTGAGGAAGGCCAATAGCGCCTGCATAAGAGCTACTTTGATTGAGGCAATGATTAAAAGAATTTTGCCTGTTCTTAGCCTCTTGCCAGCACAAAATAATGAGGTCTTTCAGTTGATTCTGAAAAAGGAGTTCACGCGCTGCTTGATTAGGAGCCTCTGGGTAGTCAAAAGCAAGCGTGGTCAGTACGTCCTTGACCCGAAAGTTTCCCATTTGCCGACCATAAATCGTTTCCACACCAATAATGGCTGCAATGACTTGATGAGGGACGCCCGATTCTGATTCGGCAGCCTCTAGAGCAGCTCGATTTTGCTCAATAAAGCTAAGACCGGCCCGAATCCGAACCGGTTCAATAAAGCGCGAACGGTATACCCGCCAGTTTTTTTGAAAGCTAATGGGCGGGGGAGCAACTAATTTTTTGACTTGAGATAGGTTTTGGACATCTTTAAAGCCATTCTCTAAAAATGATATGGGGATATTTTGTTGCTGGGATACCCGATTGAGAAGATCTTGGAGTGACGACGCATCTCGTTTGGCGGTAGAGGTGGTAGCCATACCAGAGTGAACCTCCACGATGGATTTGGAAGCCTCATTGGCGGCTGTATCTGTTGGTTGGGTGGTGGATGTGCAAGCGCCTAACAGAACCGTTAGTGCGAGGCTGGAGAAAAACGGTAGAAAGTTCAAGATCGCGCTAAGATAATAAAAATAGTGTTTTTAATACAAATTCATGCTAAGTATAGTTAGTTGTTATTCAATAAGAGACAAATATGAGTACTGCCTACATTAGCCACCCCGACTTTATGAAACACGAGATGGGCCGCCATCACCCAGAATGCCCAGAACGAATTGCAGCAATTGAGGATCAGTTAATCCAAAGTCGTCTTGATGCACACCTAAAGCGAATTGATCCACCACTTGCCTCGGAAGCGGATATCACTCGAGTTCATAGCGAGGATCATTTAGCATTTGTGAAGAGTAAGGCACCTTCTAGTGGCTACTCGATGATTGATGGGGATACGATCATGAACCCTGCCACTTGGACTGTTTCGTTACGTGCGGCTGGCGCCGCGATAGCAGCGGTTGATGCAGTCATGCAAGGTGAAGTGAACAATGCATTTTGTGCGATTCGTCCCCCGGGGCATCATGCCGAGCCGCATCGCTCAATGGGATTTTGTGTATTTAACAATGTGGCTATTGCGACACGCTATGCGATTGAAACCTATGGTTTAGATCGAGTGGCTGTGATTGATTTTGATGTCCACCATGGTAATGGTACAGAAGCTGCGTTCATCAACGATCCTCATGTACTGATGTGCAGTTTTTTTCAGCACCCTTTCTATCCATATAGTGGTCTTGATGGCGGAGACAATATGGTTAATGTGCCCTTACCAGCAAGTACCAACGGCAAGGTTGTGCGCGAAATGATTAGTCAAACCTGGATCCCACGTCTTCATGAATTCAAACCCCAGCTGATTATTATTTCAGCGGGTTTTGATGCTCACCGTGAGGATGATTTGGGCCAAATGGGTCTGGTTGAAGACGATTACGTATGGATGACCAAGCAATTAATGGAGGTTGCCAATCGCTATTGTGGCGGCAAGATTGTGAGTTGCCTTGAGGGTGGATACAATCTCTCGGCATTGGGCCGCAGCGTTGCCGCCCACCTGAAAACCTTGGCCGAGATTTAATGTGAATCACGATAAAATAGAGGTTTAGATAAGTAAAAAGGTTGTCTTTCATGAAGGTTTTAGTCGCAGTTAAGCGAGTGGTCGATTACAACGTTAAGGTTCGCGTTAAGTCGGATCAATCGGGGGTGGACATTGCTAATGTCAAAATGAGCATGAATCCCTTTGATGAAATTGCCGTTGAAGAGGCGGTGCGACTAAAGGAAGCAGGCCTTGCTACAGAAATTATTGCCTTTTCAGCAGGCTCTCAAGCGTGTCAAGAGACGTTAAGAACGGCTTTGGCGATTGGCGCAGACCGAGCTATCTTATGTGAGACCGAGATCGAATTACAGCCCTTGGCAGTTGCCAAATTACTTCAAGCAATCTATATCAAAGAACAGCCGCAACTCATCATTATGGGTAAGCAAGCAATTGATGATGACAGTAACCAAACGGGGCAAATGGCGGCTGCTTTGCTCAATCTTCCGCAGGCAACATTTGCCTCTAAAGTAACGATTAGTAATGGCCAGGCATCGGTCACGCGTGAGGTTGATGGCGGTCTTGAGACCGTTGCAGTCTCTTTGCCTGCCGTGATCACAACCGATCTTCGTCTAAACGAGCCGCGTTATGTCACCCTGCCCAATATTATGAAGGCCAAGAAAAAGCAGTTGGATGTTGTGAAGCCTGATGATCTCGGTATCGATATCACGCCACGGTTGAAAACAATTCGGGTCGAGGAGCCACCTAAACGCTCTGCGGGGATCAAAGTGGCTGATGTTGCAACCTTGATCGATAAACTAAAAAACGAAGCAAAGGTACTGTAATGGCCGCACTGGTTCTCGCTGAGCATGATCAGCATTCATTAAAAATGGCTACACATCACTCGGTAAGCGCTGCTAAGCAGTGCACCAATGAAGTGGATGTTTTACTAGTTGGTCATGATATCGACCCGATCGCACAAGAGGCCAGTAAGATAGAAGGAGTTCGTAAGGTTATCTATGCGAAGGCACCGCATTTTGCGAATCAGTTACCGGAAGTAGTTGCCGAGCAAATCCTTGCCCTAGCTTCTAGCTACGATTACTTTCTAGCGCCCGCTACGGCCCATGGTAAGAGCGTGATGCCGCGGGTTGCGGCAAAGCTTGACGTTGCACAGCTCTCCGATATTACTAAGGTTGTGTCGCCCGATCAGTTTGAGCGTCCCATTTATGCAGGTAATGCAATTGCGACGGTACAAACGATTGACTCCAAAAAGGTAATTACGGTTCGGACGACTAATTTTGATCCTGCGAATCCTAGCGGATCGTGTTCAATCGAATCAATTACTACCTCGGAACCATTTGCTGCGAGTCAATTCATTGGTCGTGAGTTGACTAAATCGGATCGTCCCGAACTAGCGGCTGCCAAAATTATTGTTTCTGGAGGCCGAGGACTTGGCTCTGCCGAGAAATATAAAGAGTTAATTGAGCCATTGGCCGATAAGCTTGGCGCCGCCCTCGGTGCTTCGCGTGCTGCAGTGGATGCAGGCTATGTTCCCAATGATTATCAAGTAGGTCAAACTGGGAAAATTGTGGCCCCACAGCTATATATCGCGGTGGGGATCTCGGGAGCAATCCAACATCTCGCTGGGATGAAAGACTCTAAAGTAATTGTGGCGATTAATAAAGATCCAGACGCACCAATCTTTGGGGTAGCAGACTATGGCTTAGTTGGTGACCTTTTTACCTTAGTACCCGAGTTAACTAACTCGATCTAATGCCACCTTATTGACTAAGCTTTTTAGCTTCCTCAATCTGGTAGATAAAAAATTGCTCAAAACCAATTGCTAGAAAGCTCATCATCGCTCCTGCACCAATCACTAGTGACAGGATTACGCAAATCACGACAGGCCAGCCAGACTCCGTTTTTTGTTTCCTTTGAAATGACGCGTTGAATTGCGCATCCCATTTTTCATCGGGACGCAAGCCAAACACAATCGTGCTTAACCAACTTGCTTCTAAGGCAATAAATCCAAGAACAATTAAAACCCAAGCTGCTGCAGAGGACTCCGGACTTGTGCCTAAAAGCAAAAACCCTAGAATCCCAGCAATTAGAGATGTAAGCTGAATCCAACCCCAAAAACTTTTGAAACCGAGCAAATAAAAACAATTTAATCCGGTTCCAGGAAGAAATAGTCCCAGCGCAGAAAATATTAACTTAGACCGAAATGGAGTGCTCATAGATTAGTTCGTTGGATTAAGTTAAAACCTAATACTTCGCGATTGGGACCAATGATAAGTAAATAATTACCATCGCGTGCAATGCTGCGGTAATCCCTCAGTAAATATAAGAAATCGCGTTCAATATCCTCACGATTTGAAGCGCAGGCCATGCGAGTCGTGGCAATTTGTTCAATCTGAAATCCCCGCGAGTCCTCTATGATTTGCGCACTAAAGCGATTGCAGCCACTATAGCCACTCATTCGCCCCTGGCTAAATTGCAAACTAATTTTTGATCCACCATCATTGGGCATTGCGCGAAGACGAACCTCACCCATACTGTTCGGTGCCATATTCCAGCGATTGAGTTCCCATTGCGTGCCCACCAATTCGGAGTAGGGCGGGGTTGTTTTTCCAGGGCATGGTGGGACTAGATTGGCGCAACCAATCAAAAAAAATGGAGCTGAACTGATTAGCCCTATTAGCTTTCTCTTGGGGTATGAGACCTCTAGCTCGGATTTTTTTATATAAGTCACTGATTTATATGTATTTTTATTGGTGACGGTCTATAATCTTTGGTGGGGCGATGGAGTTTTGGGGGTATTTCGTCTAGAATATGAGGCTTTCTGTGGTCGTCACACTCGTTGGTCAAGAAACCCTTTTGAGCGAAGGCGATGCAGTCAACCATTTTGTAATCATTTGATTTTAAGGAAATACCTATGGTCGTCATTCGACTTGCCCGCGGCGGTTCTAAAAAGCGCCCTTTTTTTAGCATCGTTGCTACTGACAAACGCAATCGTCGCGACTCGAATTTCATCGAGCGCTTGGGCTACTTTAATCCCAAGGCTTCTGAAAAAGAGCAGGCAATGCGCCTATCTCAAGACCGTTTAACCTATTGGTCTGGTGTTGGTGCGCAAATTTCGCCAACCGTAAAGCGTTTGATCAAGGATCATCCAGCGGCCTAAGCTTGGCCATGATTGAAGGGGGAGTGGTGAGCGGTCATCAACCCCCCTCTGATTTGATTGATTTGGGTATCGTCTACGATGCCCAGGGCCTTAAAGGCCACATTAAGGTCCGCCCGTACTCTCCCGACCCGATTGCTCTTTTGGCGTGCAAAGAGGCTTACTTACAAGGCCCTCACCCTGCCACATTCCCGGCTGTTTATCCTGTGCAAAGCGCAAAAATTCATTCTGGCTACGTGGTGATGCTGTTGGATGGCATTTGTGATCGAGATGCTGCACTAGCCCTGAAGGGCCAGACGGTTTTACTTCCAAGAAAGGTATTTCCAGCACCTGAGCAAGATGCCTATTACTGGATTGATTTGATTGGGTGCGAGGTCTATAACGAGCAAGGGACTCGTCTGGGTAATATTGAGGACATTGCTGAATTTGGTGCTCATCCAGTAATGACGATTGGCAGTGAGCTCATTCCCTTTGTCCCTGCAATTGTCAAATCGGTTCAGTTAAAGTCAGCTGACTTGCCATCAGGCAGAGTCGTGGTGGATTGGCAACCTAACTGGAGTTAGTGAGCATGAATACAACCAAGATGGATTTTGATGTGTTGACGCTCTTTCCAGAGATGTTTGATGCTCTCACTCAATATGGAGTGACTGGCCGTGCCTGTGAGCAAGGGCTAACTTCTGTAACTACATGGAATATAAGAGATTTTTCTGACGATTCTAGAAAAACGGTTGATGACCGGGCTTATGGCGGTGGTCCTGGAATGGTAATGATGGCTAAACCTTTAGATTCTTGTCTTGAGGCTATAGGTCGCTCCCATCTCAATCAAGGAATTAATCGCGGGCCGGTTTGTTTATTGAGCCCCCAAGGAGAGCCATTTTCTCAAAAGTTAGCGACAGATATCATCAGTTATCGACAATTAACCCTAATTTGTGGTCGGTATGAAGCTGTTGATCAACGTTTTATTGATGCCAAAGTGGATCTTGAGATCTCAATTGGGGATTTTGTCGTCTCGGGGGGCGAATTGCCCGCCATGATTCTCATGGATGCCGTAATCCGCTTAATTCCAGGGGCTTTAGGGGATGAGGACTCAGCCCTGCAGGATAGCTTTATGAATGGCCTTTTAGACCACCCCCACTTCACCCGTCCGGAGATTTATGGAAATAAATCCGTCCCCGACGTGCTTTTGGGCGGACATCACGCTAAAATAGCGGATTGGCGTCGGCAAAAGTCATTAGAGCTGACGTTCAAGCGCCGCCCAGACCTCATCGTCAAAGCGCGCGCTAATGGGTTGCTAAGTCCAAAGGATGAGGCGTTTTTGAAGACGCTTGAATCCTAAAGGTTTGGCAAAAATAAAACTGCATCCTCTATTGAGTCCACCAAAGTGTGGAATTAACGTCAATACGATGCCAAAGGAGTTGAAATGAATTTGATTCAAACGATTGAGCAAGAAGAAATTGCTCGCCTAACAGCCAACAAAACTATTCCAAGTTTTGCTCCTGGCGATACCGTCGTTGTCAGCGTGAATGTTGTTGAGGGTACCCGTAAACGCGCTCAGGCATTTGAGGGCGTGGTGATTGCTAAACGTAATCGCGGTCTTAACTCTAGCTTCATTGTCCGCAAGATTTCTTCGGGCGAGGGTGTTGAGCGTACGTTCCAAACCTACTCACCATTGATTGCCAGTATTGAAGTGAAGCGTCGCGGTGATGTACGTCGTGCAAAGTTGTATTATTTGCGTGATCGTTCTGGTAAGTCCGCGCGTATTAAAGAGAAGCTAACTGCCCGTGCTAAAGAGGTAGATGCTGAGCAAAGCGCTGAGTAATTAGTTCGGTACTAGGCAATCAAGGCGACTTCGGTCGCCTTTTTGTTTACTTAAATCACCTAAAATGATGACATGGTTAATTCCTCTGCATCCATCAAAAAAAACTTGGCAGCGCCACCTGGTTTTAATCCACGAAGTGTGCCCATTGCGCATCGCTGCGAGGATCAAATGCCGGTGGCTGAGCATCTATTTGATGCCAACGTTCTACGACGGCATTTTGCTACTCCACCACCCTGGACACCTGAAATTACCGATGAGAATCGACATGTGATGGCAAGTAATATCATCGCGCAACGCGAGGCAGAAGGGTTCATCACCGAGGCTGCTATTTTGTTGCCACTTGTGATGAAGCCAAACGGGTTAAACGTTCTCTTAACGCAGAGAACCGAGCATTTGCATGATCATGCTGGGCAAATTAGTTTTCCAGGTGGGCGCAAGGATTTTGCTGATGAGTCAATTATTACTACCGCATTGCGTGAAAGCAAAGAGGAGATTGGCTTGCCCAGCGACCATATTGATGTAATTGGGACCATGCCAGAGTATTTGACCGTGTCCGGTTATCGCGTGACCCCCGTGGTTGCTCTGGTTGAGCCCCCAAGCGCATATCATCTAGACCCATTTGAAGTGGCGGATGTATTTGAGGTTCCTCTGCCATTTCTCATGAACCCGGCAAATCACGAGATACGTGTGTGGCATAGTGATGAGGGCTCGCGGCGGTTTTATGCCATTCCGTACGCGGATCGCTTTATTTGGGGTGCTACTGCTGGAATGTTACGAAATCTATATCATTTATTAAAAGCATGACCTTTTTCTCTATTCTCTTCGCGCTCATTGCTGAGCAATACCGGCCTGTTACCGCATCGCATTGGATTCGGAGGATGAGTACCGCATGGCTCGATTGGGTCGCTAAAGAGTTTGGCGGCAAATCGGAGCAGGGTGCGACCCCCGTAGGCGCTCGTTTGGCCTGCTTGGTTGGATTTGGCTTGCCAACGGTATTGGTATTTGCAGTTTATGTAATTGCATACATCGTGAACCCATTATTAGCATTTGCGTGGAACATCATCATCGTGTATTTGTTCTTCGGCTTTAGGCAATTTAGCCACTCATTTACTGAGGTCCATGAAGCGATTCAAAACCACGATCTTCTGGCAGCCCGAAAGGCAATACAAGAATGGGTAGGGGATGAGTTGGACACTTCCCACTTATCTGAAAGCGAAATCATTGCGATTGCTCTGGAGCGAGCGATTGTTGGAGCGCATCGTCATGTGTTTGGCGTATTTTTCTGGTTTCTTATGCCAATTGGCCCTGCTGGGGTCGTTTTATATCGATTGGCGGATAAAGCAAGTCGTCGGTGGGAGGCGTTTGGTTTGAATCTATCAGAAGCAGCCAAACATTTTTTCTTTATCCTGGATTGGGTGCCAGTTCGCCTCAGTGCAATTAGTTTTGCAATCGTGGGCAATTTTGAAGATGCGATTTATGCATGGCGTAACTTAACCAGTAAGTGGGCGGATCCGCTTTCTGCTGTTTTGCTGGCCTCAGGTAGCGGCGCACTCGGAGTTCGTTTGGGCGAGCCTCTGCGGGAACCAACCAGTGATGAGGCATTGGCACGGGCTGAGGCGGGCGAGCCACCTGTTTATGAGATTGGTCATGAGCCCAGTGAGCGATCCATGCGCTCGGCAATTGGACTTGTGTGGCGAGCCCTTATCGTTTGTATGGTGGTTTTAGCGATGTTGACCATCGCTCTCTGGATGGGCTGATTCCCTGGATCTGGATATCGGCTGTTTTCGAGTCTGAGACCAGCTGTTTAAAGAGCGCTAAGCGCTCGCTCGCAATTGCACCTGATAAGACGGCCGCTTGAATCGCGCAATCAGGCTCATTGTCGTGTTTGCAATTATGAAAGCGGCATTTTCCTAAATAGGACTTGAACTCCCGAAACGCATGTTGTAACTGGCTTTCGGATACATGGGTAAGGCCAAATTCCTGAAAGCCTGGTGAATCAATAATCGCTCCCAAACAATGGATATCGCGACCCCATTCCGGTAGATCAAAATAGCGACAGGCTGTCGTGGTGTGTTTGCCACTATCTAGTTTTTGAGAGTATTCCTGGGTTACGGCTGCGGCATTGGGGACCCAGGCATTCAGAAGCGTTGATTTGCCCATGCCGGATTGGCCCACCAAAACCGATACCTTCCCCCTTAAGAGCGGGTGAAGTATGTCAAGGGATTGGGGACTAAATTTTGCAGAGACCTCATGTACGGCATAGCCCATCGATTTATATGGAGCCAGCTGATCACGTGCAACCGTAAGCTTTTCTTGCAGATCGCATTTGTTCAAAATAATATGAAGGTCGATTTGATTTAGTTCGGCTGCAATCACAGCGCGCCCGAGAAGGTCCGGAGAGAATGCAGGCGCGGTTGCCAAAACAATCAATATTTGATCGACATTAGCAGCGATACTCTTACTTTTGAATGCATCCGAGCGATACAGTAAATTCTTGCGAGGCTCAATCTCAAGAATGCGCGCTTGATCAGCTGATGTGGTCTCAAGAATTAACCGATCACCGACCGCACCGAGGTGTTGTTTGCCGGGGACGCTCACTTGAATAAAGGGTCCACCATGGGATCCATCAGCCTCAATCCGTTGCGCTAAATAATGCCTGCCGTAAGAAGCGCTCAGAAGGGCACGAAATGAACCCATTACCGAATATCACTCATGCAAAACGTTGAAGGTGCGCAATCCGTAATGGGGCAGGGGGATGCGAGCTATAAAAAGCGGTGTAGATGGGATCAGGGGTCAGGGTGGAAGCATTGTCTTGATAAAGTTTCACAAGAGCAGAGATGAGGGCACTTGCGGATGACTTTTGGGCTGCAAAATGATCTGCTTCATATTCATGTTTGCGGGAAGCAAGACTTCCCAGTGGTGTGAAGAAGAATCCAAATACAGGCGCGACCAACATGAAGAGGGCGAGGGCAATGCCGCCGTTATAACCATTGAGATCAGGGGTTACGCCCAGGCCAAAATAGAACCAGGGCTGTGAACTAATCCATCCCAAAATGGCTAGCATCACAAAACTCAGTGCAAATGAGACCAGTAAACGCTTACGGATATGTTGACGCTTAAAGTGACCTAGCTCATGGGCTAAAACCGCTTCTACCTCTAAAGGCTCTAGTTTTTCAATGAGGGTGTCAAAAAAGACAATACGTTTGGCTTTACCAATGCCCGTGAAATAGGCGTTACCGTGGGCACTGCGTTTGCTACCATCCATCACGAAAAGACCTTGACTCGTAAAGTCACAGCGTTTTAGGAGCTGCTCAATTTGAGTTTTTAAGGGGCCATCCTCAAGCGCCTTAAATTTGTTAAATAAGGGCGCAATTACTGTGGGAAAGAGCCATAGCAACAAGGCATTAAATAGCGTCCAAACCACCCAAGTCCACAACCACCAATACGAGCCACTGGTGGCCATGAGTTCGAGAACCAGCCACAGTAGCGGCAGGCCAAGCACCGCCGCAAGAGCAATTCCTTTGAAGGTATCAAGCCAAAAGAGGCGCGGAGTCATTCGATTAAAGCCAAAGGCCGCCTCAATACCAAATTGCTTTTTCCAGGTAAAGGGCAAATCTAGAATTCCCGAAATGAATGCCAAGGAAACTAAAAGGAGGATTTGCTGGGCAATGCCTGATCCAAGCATGCTTAATAGCGTTTGATTAAGCCACTCTAAGCCGCCAAGTAAAGTGAAGCCGATCAAGACAAATGCACCAAAGGCATTTTCGAGAAGTCCGAAGCGTAATTTTGCAATTGTGTAATCAGCCGCTTTTTGATGATCGGCTAAAGAAACTCGGGAGGCAAATTCATTCGGTACACTAGCGCGGTGGAGGGCGACGTGGCGTATCTGTCGCATTGCCAACCAGTGGCGCATACCGACGCTTAACAGGAGAGCGACAATGAAGATCAATGTAAAGGTCATGAAAGTATTATAGAGATGAGTGAACAAACTAAGCACACCGCTAACGGGAATGATCCTCTGGTTTGGGTTGATATGGAAATGTCCGGCCTAAAGCCCGATAGCGACCGTATCTTAGAAATTGCAATGATCGTCACGGATGCTCACTTAAACGTAATAGCCACAGCGCCGGTATGGGTTGTTCACCAAACCGATGAGGTATTAAATGGCATGGATGCATGGAATAAAGGAACCCACAGCAAGTCGGGTCTAGTAGATAAAGTGAAGGCTTCCTCGCTAAGTGAGTCGGAGGTTGAGCAGCAGTGCATCACTTTTTTAAAGCAATATGTAAAAGCGAACACTGCGCCAATGTGTGGTAACTCAATTTGCCAAGATCGGCGCTTTATGGCTCGGTACATGCCTCAGCTCGAAGCTTATTTTCATTATCGGAACGTTGATGTTTCAACCGTTAAAGAATTATCAAAACGTTGGCAACCTAATTTGGTAAAAGGCTTTGAAAAGCAACAAGCCCACACGGCATTAGCCGATATTATGGAATCGATCGAGGAACTCAAGTATTACCGCGAGCATTTCTTTCGGCTGCCTGCGCCAAGCAGCGATTAACTACTTCTTTTTCTTGGGCCTAAAGGCTTTGACAATGGACTCATCGGTTTCGATGCACGGCCCACCCATGAGCTCAATGCAATACGGTACAGCTGCAAAAATTCCATGAACTAAGACCTTGCCCTCGGGATCCTTTAGGCCCTCCAAGGTCTCTTGAATGGATTTGGGTTGCCCGGGAAGATTGAGGATAAGTGCACTATGGCCTTCAATTTCTCGCAGGACAGCCATCTGCCTCGACAAAATCGCCGTGGGTACAAAGTGCATGCTAATTTGACGCATTTGCTCTCCAAAGCCAGGCATCTCGCGAGTTCCCACCTCTAGAGTTGCCTCTGGAGTGACATCCCGGCGTGCAGGGCCAGTGCCGCCGGTGGTGAACACCAGATCACAGCCTATTTCATCAACGAGTTCAATTAAGCTTGAGGTGATATGTTCTATCTCATCGGGGATAAGACTCTCATGGAAAACAACGGGCGTGGTGATGACGCGCGATAGCCAATTTCGTAGGCTAGGAATGCCTTCATCAACATAGACTCCTTGACTGGCTCGATCTGAAATGGAGACCAAGCCAATTTTGGCTTCATTGGGAAAACGGCGTTCAAAGGGGTTTGGCTGCTTCATGACTCTATTCTAGCTATCATTAGAGGATGTTTGCATATTCACACGATCAGTTCAGAATCATTATTGACTTTATTTTGGCAGAAGCCAAGCGAGTTGGGGCCACAGACTCCGCCGCTGAAATTTCAGAGGGCCATGGTTTATCCGTTACGGTACGCAAAGGAGCGGTAGAAACCATTGAGCAGAGTGTTGATAAGCAAGTTGGTGTGAGTGTCTATTTGGGCCAACGGCGAGGGAATGCAAGCACGAGCGACTTCTCACCTGACTCGTTGCGGACCACGGTGCAAGCCGCTTTTCATATTGCCAAACATACTGCTGAGGATAGCTGCGCTGGATTGGCCGACCAAGATCTGCTGGAGCACCACCCACTGGATTTGGATTTATTTCATCCATGGGAAATTGATAGTAAAAAAGCAATTGCAATCGCCAGGCAAGCAGAGAAAGCCGCTTTTGCAGTTGACCGGGCCATTGTCAATAGTGATGGGGCTTCGGTATCGGCGCATCAGGCCCACTTTATGTTGGGAACTAGTAATGGATTTATTGGGGGCTATCCATACTCGAGGCACTTTATTTCATGTGCTCCGATTGCGAATGCAGCAGGTAAGACCAGTTCCATGCAACGCGATGATTGGTATAGCACCTCCCGAGTAGCTGCGGAACTTGCCAAACCCAGCTTGATTGGCCAATATGCAGCCCAACGCGCCCTCTCTCGTTTAAATGCAAAGCCATTAAGTACACGTCGTTGCCCTGTGATTTTTGAGGCTCCAGTTGCAGTTGGGCTGATCGGATCTTTAGTTCAAGCAACTTCAGGCTCCGCGCTTTACCGACGCTCTAGTTTTTTACTAGACAGTCTTGGTAAATCGGTAATGCCAAAGTATCTTGATTTATTTGAATTACCGCATTTAAAACGACAGACCGGAAGCGCACCTTTTGATGAGGAGGGGGTTCGCACTCAGGCTCGCTCGGTCGTTGCCAAAGGAGAGCTACAAGGGTATTTTTTATCTAGTTATTCAGCACGTAAATTGGGGATGCAAACCACTGGCAATGCTGGTGGTGCGCATCATTTGAAATTGCACAGTCAACATACCCCATCAGGAGGTTTGCCCGGCTTGCTCAAAGAAATGGGGACCGGTCTTCTGGTGACTGAACTTATGGGGCAGGGCGTGAATTACGTCACGGGAGATTACTCTCGAGGTGCATTTGGTTACTGGGTAGAAAATGGTGAAATTCAATATCCGGTTGAAGAGATTACGATTGCTGGTAACCTCAAAGAGATGTTGATGGGTATTCAAGCCGTGGGAGACGATACGATTATTCGCGGCACAAAAGAAGTGGGCTCGATTTTGATTGATTCGATGACGATTGGCGGTAAATAGTTATTGGCGAATTCGATTGAGAGTTAAATAACTAAACTGAATATCACCTTCACTCGCAGCATTACGCTCAACGATTTGCCAATTCTGCGGATCAGGGACTTCAAAAAAGGTATCACCCTCAACCTTAAGCTCAATTTCGGTAATAAAGAGTTGATCTGCCAAAGGAAAGGCTTGATTAAATAATTGTTGACCACCAATCACAAACACTCGCTCAAACTCACGCAGTGATTGCAAGGCTTCATCGAGCGACAAGACTAACTCAGCTCCCTTTGCCTGATACTCAGAATTACGACTGACCACGATATTGCGTCTTCCTGGCAAAGGTCTGCCAATCGATTCCCAAGTTTTTCTTCCCATAATAATCGGGTATCCAAGGGTCACTTTCTTAAAAAATTGTAAATCTGCTGAAATTTTCCAAGGTAATTGATTATTTTTGCCAATCACGTGGTTAGAAGATCGAGCTACGATCATTGAAATTGAGGGTCGATTCATTTGTACTTTCAGATAGCAACTTCAGCTTTAATATGGGGATGGGATTGATAACCAAGAATTTCGAAGTCTTCAAATCGATAATCAAAAATCGACTCTGGTTTACGATGGATTTTAAGATTTGGTAATGGAAAGGGCGTGCGTGATAGTTGAAGCTTTACTTGTTCCAAATGATTACTATACAGATGACAGTCGCCACCGGTCCAAATAAACTCACCAGGTTGTAAATTACATTGCTCAGCAACCATATGTGTTAGCAATGCGTAGCTAGCAATGTTGAAGGGTACACCCAAAAAAATATCTGCACTGCGCTGATAAAGCTGGCAAGATAATTTTCCATCAGCTACATAAAATTGAAAAAAGGCATGGCAAGGAGCCAAAGCCATTTTTGGAATATCAGCCACATTCCATGCGGACACAATCAAGCGCCGTGAATCTGGATTGAGCTTGATGGCCTCAATGAGATCTTTAATTTGATCAATATTCTCTCCATTGGGAACCGGCCAAGAGCGCCATTGATGGCCGTATACGGGACCAAGATCACCATTTGGAGCCGCCCATTCATCCCAGATGGATACCCCATGCTCTTTAAGCCATTGATTGTTCGTATTGCCACTTAAAAACCATAAGAGCTCATAAATAATCGATTTTAGGTGAAGCTTTTTCGTGGTAACTAACGGAAACCCTTCGGATAGATCAAATCGCATTTGGTACCCAAAAACAGATAAGGTTCCAGTGCCCGTACGATCTGATTTATGAACCCCATGTTCGAGAACATGTTGCATGAGTTGATGAAATTGGCGCATAAGGTATAAGAAGACGCGGGGTTTGGCTTACCTCTCAAGATGCTCAAGCTTGTTTTTTATATCCTTCCATTCCTCTGCATCGCTAAGCGGAGCTTTGGACTTCGTAATTGATGGCCACTGCTTTGCTAGTTCTAAATTAAGGGCTATAAATTGCTGTTGATCACCAGGAACATCATCCTCAGCGTAGATTGCGTTGACAGGGCACTCGGGTACGCAAACGGCGCAATCGATGCACTCGTCAGGATCAATCGTTAAAAAATTAGGACCTTCGCGGAAACAATCAACAGGACAAACATCGACACAATCAGTATATTTGCAGCGAATACAAGATTCGGTAACAACATAAGTCATAGCATGTCCAAAAAGAAGATATGATTAGCTGAGCTCAATACATTAACTTCTTGATTTTATCTCAAATAGTGTAAAGTTTAAGTATCGTATTGATTCTTTAATTTCTTTGGGTTTATTTACCATGTCTGTTAAGCCACGTATTTTGGTTGCACGAGCTATTTTTTCTGATTGTTTAGTCAGGCTTGAAAAGAACTTTGAGGTTATATCCAATCAAAGTGATACTATTTTTTCTCCAGAGCAATTGCGAGAGTATTTGTCTAAGGTCGATGCTGCTCTTGTTGCTGGAAGTGAGCGCATCGATGAGTCAGCGCTAGTTAATGCAAAGAATTTAAAAATTGTTGCCAATATTTCTGTAGGGTATAACAATTTTGATGTACCAGCGATGACTGCAGCTGGTGTAATGGCAACCAATACCCCGGATGTTCTAACGGACACTACTGCTGATTTTGGCTTTGCTCTCTTGATGGCCACGGCGAGAAGAATTACTGAATCCGAGCATTGGATTCGAAATGGTCAGTGGGATAAGTGGTCGATTGTTCATAATCCTCTAGGTATGGATTTGCACCACAGTACTTTAGGAATTATTGGTATGGGTAGAATCGGACAGGGTATTGCTAAGCGTGCCCTTGGCTTTGGAATGAAAGTTATTTATCACAATCGCAAGCGTATCAGTGAGGCGGATGAAAAGGAATGTGGTGCACGCTATGTTGATAAAGAAACCTTACTGTGCGAAGCCGACCACATCGTCTTGGTAGTACCATACTCTGCGGAGAGTCATCACTTGATTGGCGCTAAAGAAATTGCACTTATGAAACCAACTGCTACCCTGGTCAATATTGCGCGTGGCGGTATTGTTGATGATGTAGCCTTAGCAGCCGCGTTGAAAGCAAAAGCAATATTTGCTGCGGGCCTCGATGTATTTGAGGGTGAGCCAAAGGTGCATCCAGAGTTATTGAAGCTGAGTAATGTGGTGTTGGCTCCTCATATTGCCAGTGCTACAGAAAGAACTCGACGTGCGATGGTGGAGCTAGCTATCAAAAATGCTGAGACAGCGATTGCTGGTCAAAAACCTCCAAATTTGATTAATCAGGAGCTGTGGAAGTAAAGATTACTTAAAAGCTGTCTACTGAATGTCGTCGGTTTCTTCGGATAGCTCCTTGAGCGCGAGCTCAATTCCGCCGAATTTTTCTGCAACCCAGTTGTAGACCTTGCAGGCGATCCATAAGAGCCCAAAGCCCAATATGGCATTAAGAACCAGGGCGGAAATTACGGTGAATCCAGGAATTGATCCATCTCGAATAAAGGCGACAAAGAGTGCCAATAAAACGATGGGCACCGAAAAGCATAAGTAAACCAAAACTAGCGTTTTGGCGGTATGCATAGGGTCTAAAAATACAATTTCTTTTTTAGTAAATTTCATGATCCCGCCATCTTAAAGCAGTCCATCAAAAATCTCTACATCCACCCAATCGCCAGGCTCAATATTTCCTTGGTCGTGATGAAGAATAATGAAGCAATTAGCCTCGCTCATGGAGCGCAAAATTCCAGCACCCTGGCTACCTGTTGTTTTAACCATCCATTGACCCTGAGGGTTTTGAAACACAATCCCCCGTTGAAACTCGGTACGACCTGATTTCTTTCGAATGCCTGCGGCAGATCGAACTGGAATCAATGGGATTTCAAACCGCTTGGCGCCATTGAGCTGCAACAGCGCGTTACGGACAAACTGATAAAAAGTCACCATTACCGCTACGGGATTACCGGGTAGCCCAAAAAATACAGTAGGCGTTGGTTTGTTTGAACTTGGTTTTAGACTACCGAATGCCATGGGCCGACCGGGGCGCATAGCAATTTTCCAAAATCCAACCTCACCTAGCTCCTCCATCATTTGCTTGGTGAAATCCGCCTCTCCAACCGAGACTCCCCCTGAAGAGATAATCACATCGGCCTTTTGAGCGGCCATCGTAAACGACTTTCTAAGATCATCGGGCGTGTCACGCACGATGCCACAATCAATCACCTCCATGCCAAGTCGCTCGATACATGCCCGTAGATTGTAGCGATTACTGTCATAGATCTTGCCGGGCACTAAGGAGTCATGGATGTCGCAGAGCTCATTGCCGGAGGAGAGGATTGCGACCTTGGTACGTTCATAGACTTCAAGCTTATGAATACCCAAAGATGCGGCAAGACCGAGATCGGCAGGATGCAAAATTCGGCCTTGCAAAATTGCCGCTTTGCCAGACTGTAAATCTTCGCCCTGTAGGCGACGATTCTCCCCAGCGTGGACGATGCTCCTTGAAAAACTCATCAGACCATTACTAAGAGTCTTGGTAAATTCTTGAGGCACAACGGTATTGCAAGTTGCAGGCATCAGAGCACCTGTCATGATTTTGATGCATTCACCCGGACTAATGGAAGGCAAATCAGTTTGCCCGGCATGCACTGTTCCGATGATGGTTAATTCAATATTTTGGCGATCATCGCGTAATTCACTGCTATCAAATGCATACCCATCCATAGCAGAATTGTCATGGGCCGGTACATCGATGGGGGACAGAATATCACTTGCCAAAATACGGTTGAGGCATTGATGGAGAGGCAAAGTCTCCGTTCTTAGATGCATTGCCGAGGATTCATAGCTCGATGCAATTAGATTGGCAATCGCATTTCGCGCCTCGGATACGGATAAAAAATCCGACTGGAATTCTTGGTTTGCTTTGCTGGTTTGCATGGCCTTAGGGGGTAAGTTTTTCTAATTGAGCCAGTTCTTCAGGAGTATTGGCATTGGCAAACGCAGATTCATTCGCAAAAATAGCCGTGCAGGCATTTTGAGACGCAAACCAGCGATCAATTTTGCGTTCGCCATTGGCTAAAAATTGTTCCAACGAGTGAAGTACTTCTCGTTTCATTAGGCAAAAGACCGGTTGAGCCCAAACCGCCCCAGCAGAATCTAGGCTAGATGCATAGGCAATATTCGCTTTTTGCGTTTCTAATACTTCGGCGAGTACCATGACTAAATCGGTTGGAAAAAATGGAGAGTCGCAGGGTGCAGTCATTAAATAAGGGGTGTTACAAACCTTTAGGCCTGCCAGGTAGCCCGCCAAGGGACCAGCAAAATCCTGATTCTGATCGGCCACAATGGGGTAACCATATTGCGAATAGATATCCTGATTACGATTGGCATTAATCACTAAATTTGAGACCTGTGGCCCAAGGCGATGAATTGCATGTTCGATCAAAGGCTTGCCTAGAAATAGTATTAGGCCTTTGTCGATCCCACCCATACGCTGCGCCCGCCCGCCAGCTAACAATAGACCCGTAACATCAGAACGCACAATCATGCTTACGCCTTAACCACCAATGTAGGACATTTCTACTTTGCGTTGTTTGCGTTCCAAGTCTTTCGTATGAAGGTGTCGAATTTCGGAGTAACGATCCTCTCGATTTGACCATGTCTGCATCACTGCATTTGCAATTTCAAGATCAGAGCGACCGGATCGCATGAGGGTTTTGAAATCGAATCCTTCGGTGGCAAATAAACATAAAAACAAATGGCCATCAGTTGATAGTCGGGCACGGGTGCATTCATGACAAAACGCTTGGGTAACACTGGAGATCACGCCAATTTCGCCAGCGCCATCCTGATAGCGCCAACGTTGAGCGACTTCACCAGCGTAATTCGGGTCAACTTGCTCAAGTGGGGATTGTTCAGAAATCATTGCAATTACTTCGGCGGATGGCAAAACTTGATCAAGATTCCAGCCATTTGAGGAGCCAACATCCATAAACTCAATAAAGCGAAGTGTGATGCCGCTATTACGGAAATACTTGGCCATCGGCAAGATCTCGTGATCATTTACCCCTTTTTTGACCACCATATTGACTTTGATATCTTCGAAGCCGGCCTTTTGTGCCGCCTCAATTCCTTTGAGCACATCGCCCACTGGATAGTCGACATCATTCATAGCCTTGAAGATGGCATCATCGAGCGCATCCAAGCTAACTGTTAGGCGTTGCAAACCTGATTCTTTAAGGAGGGCTGACTTCTTGCTTAAAAGACTACCATTTGTTGTTAGGGTTAAGTCCAACGCTTCATTTTGTGGAGTTCTAATCTTAGCAAGCATAGAAATTAGGGTTTCTAGATCCTTGCGAAGTAATGGTTCGCCACCGGTTAAGCGAATTTTTTCGACTCCGAGAGATACAAAAATTTTTGCTAAGCGATGAATCTCTTCAAAACTTAATAATTCGGATTGCGCTAGATATGGATAGTGTTGGTCAAACACTTCTTTGGGCATGCAGTAGGTGCACCGAAAATTACAGCGATCGGTGACCGATATACGTAAATCACGCAATGGGCGCTGACGACGATCGAGGGTGCGACCATGGGCAACGCTCAGCGTAGCTGGAATTATGGGTAGAGGACTCTGGGAAGCCTCTTTGCGAATCGGTATTACAGTTTTAACCATACTTAGGATTATGGCTTAAATGGTTAAATTGATTTGTTGATCGTTTTTTCTTTTCCACCAGTCTCTACCAAGACCATGGGCCCGGTAGGGATGCTTGCAGGTGCCTTAGGCTCCCGAGGGATCCTAGGAGCAACATGCTCAGATTGGATCTGGGTTTGAACTTCGATCAATTTCGATTGGTCTGTTCCAACCCAAACCATTCCCGCCCCTTGCACAACATCCTTTAATGGCTCTTCAGCCAAGGGCATGAATGCGACTTTAGGTAGTTCAGGCAAAGGAGATGTTGGAGCCATCTCCAAATTCGCCGTGGGCATCGCAATCGTTTCAATTGCTGTTGGAGTTACTTCTTCGCGCCGTTCCCTGCGTTGATTGGGGCGCCGTCCCCTGGTTGATTCTCCGAAGGTGCTCACAATTCGAGTCAGTGGCGCGCTTGCAGAGCGACCGCCGAGACCCATCGGAAAGCCTGGATTGACTTCTGAAGGCATTGCTGAGTTACCGGCATCGTTACGCTCGGTTCGATCGCCACGATTACGGCCTCTACCACGGCGGTTACGACCACGGCGGCGTTCATCCCCACCACCTTCAGATTCATCGGCTGCACCCACTACCTGCGGTACTGTGTTCGAAGTATCTACCTTCTCTTGAGAAGATTGTCGTTCACCCCGGTTGCGATCTCGACCTTCTGAACGAGGTGAGCGATTTGCTGCAGCTTCGGTTGTACCAGCTGTTTTCTCAATACGATCAGATGACTCAGCATGCTGATTTCTTTCGTTGCGATTACGACCCCTGTTGCGGTTGCGATCGCCATTGCGGCCACGATTCTCAGAGCGCAGATTTGGTTTTGCTTCTGGGGCTGCTGGTGGAGTGCCGGAAGAAAATAGTTTTTTGATAAATCCGAGGAACCCACCTGATTCTGAAGTGGAGGAACTGGGTTTTGGATCCCGAACCGGACGTGGCGATGCGGCAGGCGCTGGTTGACTTGGAGTGATGCCTTTAACTGCCGCCTCAGGGCGGGCACGCACTTCATCGTTTTTGCGACCAATGACTGCATCAGTTTCTAGTTCGCGTGAGGCCTCTTCCACCATGACATAACTAAGCTTTTGCTCATCTAGGCGCGGATCATCATGGCGAAGGCGTTCTAGTTTGTAATGAGGGGTCTCAAGATGCTTATTAGGAATCATCAAAATATGGACCTTAAAGCGGGTCTCAATCTTGATTACTTCAGCACGTTTTTCATTAAGCAAGAAGGCAACAACTTCAACGGGTACTTGGCAGTGAATTGCAGCCGTATTCTCCTTCATGGCCTCTTCCTGAATAATTCGCAAGACTTGTAGCGCGGAAGATTCAGTATCGCGAATATGACCCGTTCCATTGCATCGTGGGCAAGTAACGTGACTACCTTCTGATAGAGCTGGACGCAAACGCTGACGCGAGAGCTCCATCAAACCAAACTTGGAAATCTTACCCATTTGTACGCGGGCGCGATCATGGCGTAAGGCATCGCGTAAGCGATTTTCAACATCCCGTTGACTCTTTGGTGACTCCATATCAATGAAGTCAATTACGATCAAGCCACCAAGGTCACGAAGGCGCATTTGCCTCGCAATTTCATCAGCTGCCTCGAGATTGGTTCGGGTTGCAGTCTCTTCAATATCCGATCCACGCGTTGCGCGTGCTGAGTTCACGTCTACGGATACCAAGGCCTCCGTGTGATCGATTACGATTGCACCGCCAGATGGTAGTGGAACCGTTCTGGAATAAGCTGTTTCAATTTGATGCTCAATTTGGAAGCGTGAGAAGAGGGGCACATCATCCTGATAGCGCTTCACCCGAGGCAAGTTGTCTGGCATCACCACTGACATAAATGCCTGAGCTTGCTCATAAATGTCATCGGTATCAATCAGAATCTCGCCAATATCAGGCTGGAAGTAATCGCGAATGGCGCGGATCACAAGACTCGACTCTAGGTAAATGAGTAAGGGCGCGGAGTTTCCTTTGGCTGCTTCATCAATCGCTTTCCACAATTGCATGAGGTAATTGAGGTCCCACTGCAACTCGGTGGCATCCCGACCAATGCCTGCAGTTCTAGCAATAATGCTCATTCCATCGGGTACCTCAAGTTGCGCCATGGCTTCACGCAACTCTTGCCGATCCTCACCTTCAATGCGGCGGGATACACCGCCGCCGCGGGGATTATTTGGCATTAACACCAGATAACGACCCGCTAGGGAGATAAAGGAGGTTAGGGCAGCACCTTTTTGACCGCGCTCTTCCTTTTCAACTTGAACAATGATTTCTTGACCCTCCCGCAGGGCATCTTTGATCGACGCATTACGGACATCAATACCATCCTTAAAGTAGGTTCGAGCAACTTCCTTGAAGGGTAAAAAACCGTGCCGTTCCTCCCCATAGTTGACGAAGCAGGCCTCTAGGGATGGCTCGATTCGGGTAATGACACCTTTATAAATATTGCCTTTACGCTGTTCACGCCCGGCGGTCTCAATATCGATATCGATTAATTTTTGACCATCAACGATGGCAACCCGCAACTCTTCTTGTTGCGTTGCATTGAATAACATGCGCTTCATAACACTCTCCTAAACAGGAGGCGGACTTGAGCGACGCGAAATGGATGACTGGCAAGCTCTGAGGAAAAACCCAGAGTGCTGAAGTGAGACAAAAAAATTCCTCAAAAGGAAAAATACCAATTAGATTGGCTTAGGTCTCACATGAACGCTCGCCACAGAGATCTCCTTTAGTTTTCAATGTAGGCGCTCGTTTAAAAAACGGTCATCTGCTTTCGGGGGTCGCGGCAAATATCACGCCAACCCTTGCGCCTCATTAAAACGGGAGAGGGGCAACCCGGGAGTCTATTCATGGGCGACTCC
>Ga0194130_10003041_pt1 | contig 23125 bp, 30 predicted proteins | sample TA2KigsurfametaG_FD_160084 | JGI IMG/M metagenome (GOLD analysis project Ga0194130, IMG submission 160084) | Freshwater microbial communities from Lake Tanganyika, Tanzania - TA2015050 Kigoma 12 surface | ecosystem: Environmental > Aquatic > Freshwater > Lake | place: Tanzania: Lake Tanganyika... | reverse complement strand
GCCTGTCGCTTTCTGGCCCGGTTCGGTAGAACACGACTCCGTGCTTGTAAACGTTAGCCTTTTGTAGGTTCATTTCAGAGTCGAAGCCACCCTGGATGTTCTTAACTATGACGGCGTCCATGCCAACGACCTGACCAGCATGGCTGGCCTGCAGCCGAAGCCGATAGTGATCTGTTGTCTCCGAGCGATCAACAATTCGCAGCACGCAGTCGACGAACCCTTCCTCACTGTACTGATCAAGCAAAGGGTTTCCGTAGGAGTCTGTATTCATGGGGGTTGTGGACCACGCGAGCAATGGCAGAAGCAGCAGTGACAGGAGGAGGCGTCTCATGAGGCCCAATGGTGGCGTTGACCGGGCCGCCGCCAACCAACATCGACTTCACGAACGACGCGATCGGCGGCTCCGCGTCCAACGCTTGGTTATCCCATTCGTGCCGTCATTGCTTTGACGCTTGAATCTTCATCTCGGACATAACCAACAAACAGGGCGAGTGACAGGAGGGCGAAAAAGAATCCAAGCCATCCATTGGAAAATGTATTGTACAATCCGTGTAATAGCGACACCCCTATCAGTCCAACAAGGATGACTACGCGTCTCGCGGAAGGATTGATTGCGGAAAGACCGGCAAAATATGCGGATGTCCCAGTCCAGATACCATGCAAGAAAGGCAATGATACAAGTCGTAATAGTTGAACGATCAGGTAATCACCATAGCCCAATGCAGATGCGGCATGGCCTTCTGCGTAATCGAAAGAATAGAGAATCGCCTCAGTCGCCCCAAATGCCAGCCCGCTGATGACGCCGAGAAATGCCACGGTTGTTGGGCGAACATTCGGGCCTAGAGTTCGAGCGAACCAAAGTACTGGCAATAGCTTTGCTGTTTCTTCAACTAGTCCTACGCCAATTGTCATTCCGAAAAAACGACCAAAAACATTTGCAGATTCACCTGCGGCGAAAACGTCGCGTATTCCAGGAAGGAACGTGCCTAAGATCGAAATCAAGTTCACAGCGAGCATGCCGAGTATGGAAGTTCCGAGCCATGTGCCAACGATTTTACCGGCTCCTATTCGGTCAGGTCGAATGCAGCGATGAATTAAAACGGCCCAAACAATGGCAAAATAAATTCCAAACGCCCATGCCGCTTCAGCGAGTGTCGACGATTCTTTGCGATAATAGTAGTTCATTAATAAAAACGGAAAACCAAATGCGAACGTTATAAACTGCACCCATAATAGCGTCCACGGCTTATCAGTGTAGAAGTTTCGGAATGGAATTAGTCCAGTCCAGCCTACGGCGTTCAGTTCCGCTTTCCATTTCGCAATATTTATCGGATCAATACGCGCTTCAAGATCTGAGTGCCGATCGTGAGTTGGGTTTGTGGGAGGCTGTTCCATAGGAGCGTCTGCTTCGTACGGTAGAAGATGTTGAAGGGATAACGCCTAAAATCACCCGGTTGCCGCCAAGAGACTTTGATTTCAGGAAACGCCCGATCGGCAACTCGGGTGCATTTTTTTGTTCGTCCGCTTGTTTGCACGACACTCAGTGGTCGACAGTCTGCTTGAGCTGAAGCCAATGTTCTCTGATTTCTCCGGCGTCGCTCCAGTCGCCCGCAAACAACTCGATATTGTCGAGCATGAAGTCGCACAACGAAAGAACCGGCTGTTTCAGTCGCAGCAAATCGCCGATCTCCGATCCTTCAAATTGGTTCTTGATGCATTGCGGAAGAATCCATGACTGACGATCTCCTCGTTGATCTTCGGGCAGATTGGCTGTTTTGCGCAAGAAGCGATCAATCACCGGGAAGTAAAATGCAAATGCCCTACCGCCCATAAACATGAAATCTTCTTGGTAAGCCTCAGGGGATTCTTCGAATTTCAATGAGGCATCGCTTAAGGTAAGACCTCCGAAGTTACGCCAAGCACATTGCGCATCTAAGTCGCCGTGGTACGGATCGAAGTCAGTCTCATTGGGCAAGTCAGTGGACATGATCTGCGGACGAACGCCAAAGATCAGCCGGTTGCCGCGGTTGACTTGCCATGTCAGAAACCGCCGACGGCAACTCGGCTGGATCTTTTCGTTATGTGCTATTCAACAGGAACACTGCGATCAAAGGCACTGGAAATGCTTTTCCAACGGGCCCGCACTCTCGAGAAGAAGCCACTTTCATTTGCTTTCGCTGCTGCCGCATCGTGAAGCTTGGTATTGCGAATTCCCTTCATTTCTTCAGATCGATTGATTTCGCGGATCAACAAACCGGACTCGAATTGGAGTTCAAGCACGATTTCATATTTCCAAGCCGGATGGAAACCCATGTTCCAATACAAATCGCCGATCAGGCCCATCCCAATCAGAAGTCGACCCGTGTAGGGCAGTTTACAGTTCAGATTCACATAGCAACGGTCAAAGCATATGTCGACGATCGGGTCGCCGGATGGCGGTGCATCGCTCGCGTCGACGCCGCAGATCGACAGCAGTCTTCCAGTCTGCTGCACTCGTAAATCCTGCAAAACGAGGAATTGGTCGGCAATGGCGTACGTGGCGTGGTAACCACGGCGGGTTGCTGTGCTCGTGGGTTCTAGACGGAGATTAAAGATAGACGGAGAAAAGAGCTCGCCTTCATCTACTGCAGAAAGGACGAACTGCTTATTCTGATAGAGCACGATGTCTTCGACCTGATGGGTCATTTGAATGGCTCTCAGCAACCCGCTGCAGTACATAACGGCGGCGTTGACCGGGCCGCCGCCAATCAACGTTGACTTCAGAAACGACGCGATCGGCGGCTCCGCGTCCAACGCTTTGTTACGCTGCTTTATGGGCAGTGATTGCATTTTGTAGGTCGGCGATTCTATTTTCACCGAATGGCAAAGTGGGCGATCCTGTTCCAGCCTTCTCGGGATCGCGACATTTGCATCCCTTTCGAACCTCGCCATGGGCAACTATCGAGGTATCGGTGATGATCCAGAAACCAGTCGGAGCAAGATTGCGGTCAAGATAGATGATGAACAGTTCGTCCCAGCCATGATGAATCGGGGAGATTGTACGTGTTTTTGAGAAGGCGGAAACGGTCTTGATCTGAATGCGTTTCGATGGTCGGTCAGATTTGCACTCGATGTCCCATCCCTTTTCACTATGCGAACCATAGGTAAGCGTTGCCCCCGGATTTGCATGGGCCAGATACAAGTATCCGTACAGCTCGCCGATGCACCCGGTCTTCTGGTCACCTTCAGGAATGAGTGGAGACTCTTCCTGTATCGACTGAATTTCTGCGTACGCTTCCGCGTAACGAGCGACCGACTGCAGGATTTCAATGAGCGTCTTCATTGTCTTGTAGCGTAACTTGTGTTTATACGGATCAGCCTAAACTCTGTAGGCCGCAGCAATGCAGCCTATCACGCAATCTAGATTAGATGTAAAGCCAAATGGTATCATGCACTTGCGAGCGGATCAAGCATTTTGTGGAGTGATAGGCTGTTCGGCCTAATCACCCCCCAAAAATCTTCGCCAGCCCGTCTGCAGGACTGTGAACACCCTTACCGCTGCAATTCAAAACGTGCGTGTAAATCATGGTCGTACGAACGCTGCTGTGCCTCAAAAGTTCCTGAACGGTTCGAATGTCATAGTCATTCGCGAGCAACTGGGCAGCAAAGGAATCCCTGAATGTATGGCAGGTTACCCTTCTCATGTTGATCTTGCTGTTCTGCGTGTTGCAGGCCGCCGATTGGAAGCTCCGATTGTTCCGTGGGCGCGATTCCCGAAGGTTTGCCGGTGGCGATCACTGTCGCGCTGGCGGTCGCAACGACCCGCATGGCCCGCATTCCATTTTGCGGTCTGACTCTCCCACGACTGCCCGGTTCCGGCCATCCATCCCGTGAGTTCAGTGGTTACTGCGTTGAAGTCATCCCGGAGCAACACATCAGCAGACAATTGAGTCACGGTTGACGCAACAAGCAGTTCTCCGAGGCAGATGGTTGCGATTCAATTCGTTGTCCAGTGAATCATTCGTGGGCTCCTTCTTTCGTTGTTGCATGGAATTCGATCAACCCGGATTCTGTCTTGTCTTCCGACAAACCTCGGAATGTGACCAGCGGAGTGTCGTGTGGACCGTTGCTCCAGAAACCATGACCTTCATCGGAAATCCCCAGACGAAAGCGTTCCTTTCCCTGAGCAAATGTGCGAAAGACCGACATGGGTTGAGCCACGGGAAGATTCCGTCCAACCTGGATGGCACCATTCGGGTCAAAGGGAGCATCACCAAACGCATCGGCACGCCCGACGCGCAGCACGCCAGTCATCCAGACATCCTCTGCGATGCTCAGCCGGACAGGCGGCTCTGCGACTGGTTCCGGATCGATCTGAACCCGGTCCTGCCCGTCGATCGTGATCGCAGTCGAACTTTGATTCGGTCCGTAGATGCCCAACCGACCCTTGCTGTCGATCCGCAGGCCTCCAACGTGTCTGCCGTTCAAAGTAATGATCAGTGCATCACCAGGTTTCGCCAGATCCAGCTGAAGAGGACTGTTCTGCTGCCTGTGAGGCATCGAACCCAGTACGCAAAAGAGACCGAGTGCAAACATGCCGGACGATAGCCAGGTTTTCATCAGAACGCTCCATTTTTTTTATCTGGTACTCGCCGGACCAATGGAGTCCGGTTAAGTAAGCGGTATCCCCAATTCACTTTAATCGTGGACCGTAGCTTGGGAAAGTGTTCGGCAACAATCAAGAGTATGGCTCAGTGACAGCCTTGCTTTTTCGAGTGGCTGGCCCACCGCGGCCAGAAGAACGGCAAACGTGACGATACGAAAACAGTGGCGAGTGATTAAGGAACCGCACGATACCCTCCGCGAATAATCTCGAAAATTTGTGCAGTCCTGAACAGACATCGGCGAGCTTCTGGATGAAGCGAACTTGTCCGAGAAAATGGTGATCATTCAGCACTTCGTCCAGTCATTGGAACTGAAGTCTGCTGACGCCACCGCGAACACGGGCACGTGCGTCTTGCGGATCTTCCCCGAACTACGCCCGTTGAATGGTGACTTGCTTCCACCAGACGCAAACGGCCCGCTTTCCGCGGATGCAAGAACCCGTGCCGAGTTAACCGAAAATGACGTGGTTCTTCAATTCGGTGAAAAAGCTTCCCGGAAGGAACCCTCTTCGTGACAACACTCTCTTTTTCGACTAGCGAAAGCGATTGATGGCAAGGATCTTAAAGATTTCGAGACCCTTTCCATTTCCAAACCAAAAGGAACCGTGTTCGAAATTTCAGGCCAGTACTTCAAAATTCGGCAGTCAGCCTGCGAAACTCACGCCCTCCAGCGTAAACCCGGTGTCGAAACTATTTCGACCCAGGTTTTTTACGTCAGCTTTGAGCCTTGAAACACGCGCAGACGTAATGCGATTTCCCGCAACAACTTGTGATCAGCCCTGCGCTCAGTTCCATGCCTCTTGCCTCAAACAGAGAAACGGCGAAGCGGGCTTCTCGGAACGTTTCGGTTCCTGAGATCGCGTTCTGTGTCTCCGAAATTCAGAGACACCCGTTCCGGGTTGAGACCCTCGTGTGCCTCGCGCGTTCAGAGGCAGCTGTGTCGGTTGTGTTCGGTCCGAGATCAGGATTCGACGCTGCTGGCTGATCGACCGTGAGTCTGAGAAATAAACGGGCGGCGTCATTGTCGACTAAAAACCGGAGTACCTGTACTTCAGCACCATACCAGGCTCTTGCCAGTGAGGGCCAGGATCAGCGAAGGTGCAACATGGTTGAGACGCGTGAATGACGCGCATAAAAAAAGGCCGCAAGAAGCTTTCGCATCGGTCATCCAATCGACCTGCTAACACCACGCAGTTTCGGGTTGAGGTTTCGCTGGCCACGCCGAAACTGGGCCAGACAGGGAAACCAGCTGTTCCATCCGGAATCCCACGGCATCTGCCACTAGCCATCCAGCTTTTTCGTTCGATGGAATTCAGGGCAACGCGGAAACCGTTGTTGTTGTCGCGGTTCGACGGGTTGTTACTGTTACGGTTCGCGGACCGACACACTTGACTCGGATCTTCGTTTCATCTACATTAGAGGTCGACGGACGCGGATGGTGCGGAACTCTGGATTTGGACATTCCTGACCATTCGCTCACACGTGCTGATGTGCCTCGCCCGTGATTCGACACTGCGGATGTGCGACGTCGCAGCGGAGGTGATATTCAATCGAACTGCACAAAGCAATCGCGGATTTCATCGGAGCCATTCTTCATTGCGGTGCAATGGAATCATGAATCGATCTTGTCAACCTGAGTCGCAGAAATTGTGGTTTGCTCGAGGGCGATCCGCCCCGGTACGCCTTGCGCTCATTTTGTTCATGGCTTCCATGCTGGGAAGTATGCCGTCGGTCTATTCCACACTCCGAGCCTGTTGCGAAGAAGGCTCGGAGGAAGTGCGTCTCCTGGAGGAGGAATCGATTGCCGTTGCTCATCGTCGAGTCCGGCAGAAGTCTCTTGAAACGAAGCACCGCCGACCGGAGGCTGTTCAGTACTCTTTCGTTGCACCTCGAGTTTTAGGAGCAGGCACGACGCATGTTCGTGATCGCTCGACTCCCGCGCAGTTCTTGCTTGGCGCGGGTATTCGCATCCGCTGTTGATTTCCACGGCGTTGATTGCGCTGTCGTGTACTGAGTGCGACTCTTGAACTATCGGTTCAGTGCGTCCTCAGCGGGCAACAGACTATTGTGCAATTCGCGCTGACGCCATGTCGGTCTGGTTGCTAGTGGAACATCAAATGGCTCGCGTTCATCGCGAATGATAGGCGGAATCAAGCCGCAGTATGGTCCGCTTCGAGAAGGAATGCTTGGGCCGATTCGCCAAATGGGTTTAATGAATCGCCCAGGATATCAGTCCGCGTTTCAACCCTACCACGGATTTTTTATTCAAAGGCACACATGAACCCAAGCAAACTCGACCCGAAGAAAATCGCTCAGGATTTTGTGTCTAGTGTTATCGTATTTTTGGTGGCGCTTCCACTCTGTTTGGGAATTGCAATCGCCTCGGACGCGGATCCGATAGCAGGTTTGATTTCGGGTATTGTTGGTGGAATTGTCGTCGGAATTTTCAGCGGCTCTCACACCAGCGTGTCGGGACCGACTGCAGGCCAGACGGCCATTGTTGCGGCGCAGATTGCCAATTTGAGAACATACGAAACATTCCTGTTGGCATTGGTCCTGGGAGGTGTGATTCAGGTTGGCTTCGGACTACTCAAGGCTGGGGCACTCTCCGCTTTCTTCCCGTCCAGCGTGATCAAAGGATTGTTGGCTGCCATCGGAATCATCCTGATATTCAAACAGTTCCCACTCTTGTTCGGATACACAAGAGACATGGGCGTGTCGTTCGGGCACGCCGAAGCGCTCAAAGACTATGAGCTACATCCCCACCCGCCGGTCGACCATTCGCATCCGGTTGGCGACATCATCGTCAGCTTCTTCAAAACGATGCAGGAACTCATCAAGCACGAAGATGGATGGCAGTACGGCGCGATAACTATTGGTTTTTTCTCGTTCGTCCTCCTGTCCGTCTGGGACAAAATACCCAAGTTGAAGAAGTCACTTGTTCCAGCCCCCTTGTTGGTCATTATCCTCGGTTCATTGCTGGGTTGGGGATTATCTAAGCTGGGCGGCAATTGGCTTTTGTCACCTCAACAGCTCGTCGATGTTCCGACCGCTGAAAGTATTGCCGGATTTGCCAGCCTGTTGCGCTTCCCGGATTTTTCCCAACTGGCCAATTCGTCAGTCTATATCAGCGCGATCACGGTTGCGGTCGTAGCATCGTTGGAAACGTTACTCACCCTGGATGCAGTGGACAAGTTGGATCGACGTCAACGGATGTCGCCACCCAATCGCGAACTATTCGCCCAAGGGATTGGCAATATTACCGCTGGATTGTTGGGCGGGATTCCAGTTACCAGCGTGATCATCCGCGGAACGGTTAACGTTGACGCTGGATCGCAAACAAAGCTCTCTGCTATTTTTCACGGAATACTCTTGCTGGTCTGCGTGTTGCTTATTCCCCACGTTCTGCGCACGATCCCGCTGGCCTGTCTGGCTGCGATTCTGGTGATGACTGGATTTAAGCTCGCCAGTCCCACGCTCTTCAAGCAGATGGCCAGCGAAGGGCGATACCAATTCCTGCCATTCATCCTTACACTCGTCGCGATTGTCTTGACGGACTTGTTGGTTGGCATTTGTATCGGTATGCTTGTGAGCGTGGTTTTCGTCCTCAATAGCAATCTCCGAAGGCCGGTGCGGAAGATTAAAGAAAGGCTCACCGATGGAGACCTGTTGCATATTGAGCTGAGCGATCAAGTCTCCTTTCTCAATAAAGCCTCGCTGGAGGCTGCCTTGCGCGAAGCTCCGCGTGGCAGCCGTTTGTTGCTCGATGCACGGCGAACCGACTATATCGATCCGGACGTACTGAGCTTGATTCGCGAATTCAAAGAAAAGACCGCACCTGCTTTCAATATCTCGATGCAACTCGTCGGTTTTCGAGACAAGTACAAGTTTTCGGACAAGGAAGACACCGTTGATTTCTCGACTCTGGAAGGTCGGGAGAAATTGACTCCGGAGCAGGTCCTCGAAATTTTGAAAGCTGGTAACAAGCGGTTTGTCGAGGGGCGCCCTCTCGATCGTTCGCTAATGAAGTCGCGAGTTGCTAACGGCAAGCCCTCTTCAGCGATCGCGGCAATCGTCAGCGGCATCGATTCCCAAACACCGATCGAGATAATCTTTGACTTGGGATTGGGCGAGACCTTTGTCATCCGCATGCCCGGCTTCGTCCTCGGACAACACGCTATTGGTGGAGTGGAATACGCCGTATCGGTTGGCGGCGCCAAAGTGGTTGTCGTGATGGGCAACGCTGATAGTTCGATTCTAACTCTGGCAACTCAGAATGCCTGTTCTCCCGACAATAAAGCAGGACTCGCGGGCTGCGCAAGCTTGGCAGAAGTCCTCGAGCAAATCGCTGCTTCAATTGACACTCAACAAGCCCGGGTGTTTCCACAAATGTCGACCAAACAACGAGCGGAATACCTGTCGGAATTTGCTCAACGTAATGTCAATCGCATGGCCCAGCAGCTTGTAAATGAAAGTCCTGCGCTAAGCCGCCTGGTTCAATCTGGGCAGGTTCAGATCGTGAGCGCCATGTTCGATCAATCAAATGGTGCAGTGCAATTCCAAAGTGACTTATCCGCTCTGGCAAATCACGGACCATCCTTATGAGATGCGAAGATCGTCAAGCTGTTGGTAATGTCACCATGCGGGGCACCATACTTGACGCCAATTCGAGCGAACCAAACCTCCTTTGGCGAAGAGGATTCGTCGTAGGTTCTTTGCGTATGTCAAAGTCCAATGAAGAATAGATAGCCTTTAAAAGCAACTTTAACAAAAATGAGGTTTTGCTATGCCGATCACCAAAACTGAACTGACAAAAGCCCGGAAAATATGGGGCAATGCATTGGTCGCAATTTCCACCGCTTACGACACCGAAGGAATTGAGGCTGCGACCCAGTTGGCCAACGATGCGCTGGATGACGCGTACGGATATCACCTTGGTCCGGTTCTGTTTAAACCGACTTTGACGAGCGGAGAAAAAACCTTCCGTCCTACCCGTGAAGGTGCACTTTCTTATTTCGTGGGCCAGAATGCCACGTACCCCGACGACAAAGGTTTTGCCTTGAAGAGTTGGCGTTCGGTCAAATCGGAAACCGCCGCCTGCTTTATCGATGGTGATGTAGCAATGTGGATGGGTTGGGTCACTTTTACGGACAAGGACGGCAAAGTGACAAAAGTCGACAAGAGCTGGGGTTACAAGAAAGACAAAAAGGGAACGTTGCGCATCGTTCTTCATCACTCCTCTTTACCTTACCAGCCGCCATCTCCTGGACAATCAATTGCAAAAATCGCGCGGAAAAGTTCACGAAGATCATCCTGATGAGTGAGTAGTTCGTGAGCAGAATCTGCGGCTTCCTCGCTTGCCTCGCCCCGTTCCTCGAAGGCCTGCCCGATTGCACCGCCGTCCGCCAAAGCGTCGGGGACGCCGCCGGAGAGAGCGTCACATACTGCGGCCGCTACGTGAGTCCAGGTCAACCCTGACTCTCATTTCCCGTGGTACAGAAAATGGGGGCAGGTCATTTACCCTGATCACGCGTACGATATCCCGTCCTCTATGGTGGCGTTCGACAAAACGAGTCAACATCTCTTTCTATTCTGCTACTTTTCAGAAAAGGATGCGGGATGTTAAGATACTTCCCCAAGAAAATGCTCGTTTGCGAGATCTTTCAAAACTCGATGCTCGTTTAACACCCGGCACTCCCTCGTCGGCCCCTGGATTAGGACATTGCCACTCATGAAGTTCTTGATTACCGGGATCCTCTCGTTGCTGTATGTTCAATCCGTCAGTGCGGCCGAGATATTTCTTGGCAGTGGTGCGAAGGCGGGAGAAATAACAGATCAAACCGCCATCGTTCATGTTCGCCTCACATCCACTCCGGGCCAGGACGCCGAAGGCTTGATTCCCGGACGAGAAGGGGAGGCTCGCGTTCGGTATAGCACCATTGATACCCTCTCTGACAGTGAATTGACTCGTTGGGAGTCAGCCAAAGCAACCGAAGATTACTCAATTCAATTCGCACTAAAGGGGCTCAAGTCGGCGCATCGGTACTACTACGTCGTTGAGATGCGAGCCAGCGAACTGGACACAGTCCACACGTCCGTGCAGCACTCATTTGTAACCGCACCGTTGCCTGACCAGCGAGGTCCAGTCATGTTTCATTTAACGACCTGCCAGGATATCCATGGTGAGTCGACTTATCGCCCCATGGCTCAGCAGCGTCCTGATTTTTGCATCTCGGCTGGCGATACGGTCTATTACGACGGACAAGGACTCGCAAGAAACGTCCCGCAGGCTTGGCAAGCGTATCAAAAGATGTTTGGCCTGCCAGCGATGAGAGATTACTACCGACACGTGGGTGGGTACTTCATGAAGGATGATCATGACTACCGCTTTAACGACGCCGACCCTTACATGAAAGGCAAATGGGTTGGGAAAAAAAAGCGAGCCGACCCGGATGCTCGTTTTACGGAAACCAAAGGCGATCAGAAGCTGGACATCGCCTGGTTAACCCATGAGGAAGGTGTTGAGGTATTCAAGCAAGTTTTTCCGATGGGTGAGAGGACTTACCGCACGGTTCGCTGGGGTAAAGGACTGCAAATCTGGATGGTTGAGAATCGCGATTTCCGGTCCCCCAACTCCATGCCCGATGGGCCCGAAAAATCGATCTGGGGTAAAGAGCAGCGTAAGTGGCTTATGGGAACGTTGCTGGAAAGTGACGCTGATCACCGCATCATCGTATCACCCAACCCCATCATTGGTCCCGATCGATTGATGAAAGGAGACAATCATGCAAACTTAAACGGATTCTGGTACGAGGCCCAAAAGTTCCTTGACTGGCTTAAAGAGAAAAATCTAACGAATGTTGTTTTGATGTGCGGGGATCGGCATTGGCAGTATCATTCGATTGACCGTCGCAATGGACGGAGTACGCACGAGTTTAGTTGCGGACCGACAAGCGATGATCATACGCAAAATGTCCCGCCGCTGTATGATGGAGTCGGACGCCCCTATTCGGCAAGCCGTGGAGGCTTTCTCAGCGCACGCTACCAACCATCGGATCGCAGCCTTACGGTAGCCTTCCATTCCATGACGGGTAATTTGCTCGACAGCACGGTGCTTCCTGGTACCGACAAGATCGGTCGTGCCCCAACGGTCGATCCCGCCCAATAGAAATGGTACGAAAAGTACAAATCGCAAGAGAACATTCCAGCCCCCGAAAAGATGCTGCTTAATGCCGACCAGGAACCAGATCTATCGATAGGCTTTGTGCCGCTATTCAACGGCAAAGATTTGAGTGGTTGGACAGGGAAAGGAGTAAGAGCCGATTCGAGGTAAAGGACGGCATCTTGATCGGCACGTGTGTCCCTGATTCGCCGAGCACCTATTTGTCGACAGACAAAACGGACTATCGCAATTTCGTTTTCCGTTGCGAAATGAAGTGGGAGATCGACACCAACTCAGGTGTAATGCTGCGGGCTCAAATAAAGGACGGCAAAGATGGCGAAGTCGTTTTCGGTCCACAAGCCTAGATTGAAGGGACCGGCAAAGAGCGAGGCTGGTCGGGCGGCATCTACGGTCAAAGCTGTGGCGGCTATTTTTATCCCGTGTGGCTGACCGAGCACAAGCAGGCTCGCGATGCGGTCGACCCAACCGGTTGGAATCGTCTCACGATTCAAGCGCGAGGCAACGAGATTAAGATCTGGGTTAACGGAGTGCCGGTTGCTCATTAGGTTGACAATGGAACTTAACCACCAACGTTACTGCCCATCCGATTGTTCCAGTTCTGGCAACTGTGATTGGTGCCAATCAGCGTAAGTTTGCTTGGTCGTCGAATCTTTCCAAGCAGTTCGTCCGTTGATGTTGCCTGCGTTCACGATTGCCGCGCCGGCGCTAGGGCTTTTGAAGGCGATACCGCTGTCGGATGCCTGAATGGCGGCGAGCAGTCTCTGCCTAGCCGCTCGCTTCACTTGCCTTTGGTCGGGCGTAGAATCAAATCCTGCTGCTATTTGCACTGGGTCAATAAGCGAAGCTACACGGTAGTTGAGCAGTTGAAATCTAACCTCGCTAACCTCGCCTTTACGATTGCTCTGAGCCATCGGCGCCCTCCATTTCGAACAAAGTTGTGGGTGGAAAACTCATCTCGACCAGTTGCCAGAAGCGAACGTGAGACTTCTTGTTGAGACCTGCATCCTTCAGCTTGCGACCGTGGAAGACACGACCGCGCAGCTTCGATAGATGGCGTCCTAATGAACGTTTAAAGGCGCCATCTCCTCGATCGCGATTGGCAGACAGAGGTTCGGGCAATGCCAGGACAAGCGGATCATCGATGTACTCAACTGGATCTCGCGACTTAGGCATCACGACGCGACAGACATCCTCCGCAGTCAGTTGCCGACCGCCGAATCGCTCCCACCAAGCATCAAAGAATGCCGTCCACTCCTGAGCCGACTCGTCTTGAACAACTTGAGTCTGTTCCAGATTGGTGAGAAAGCCAGGAATACCTGCGAATGCCAGAACGCTACCGATTGTGTCGGCCCGTTCCGTAGATGCACGTCCGCTGAGTCCTAGTGATAACCGCGAATGACACACAAAGCTCACAGACAGGGTATGTCCAGGGTTCTCAAGCGTCCAGTTTTTGCTGCGCATGATTTGCACCCTTGCTAGGCAGAGAGGAGACGACGCTCTCTAGCACCTTACGATTAGGGCCTTGGTCAACTCCGACAAGCAAACCCACTTCTGATACAGAATGTCAAGAATGCGACCAGGGGCGAACACCAACCAGCTTCCTCGGATTTCGTAGCACAGCGCTACGCGCCACACGAGACCGAAGTTGTTATTCGCTCGTGCTTCCATCAGGGATGACAGCAGGTAGGAAACAACAGTCGTTACAAGCGGCGAGTCCTTGGACATGCCGCAGTTCGACTGGCCGAAACGCCCAGTCGGTACCCGATATACCTTGTCGGTGACCGTCGGTGCGATGCGTAACATTGTCTCGGCTCGAAGAGTGAACTCATCGAAACTAAACAAGCGAAATGCCCGCAGCAAGTTCCGTTCCGGTATGTGCTCCAGCGCGATTTGTAGCTCGTTGGACGATGTGGCTGTTCCGCCAATAGCTCTGGACAGTTGGGTGGCTCGATCATCGAGTGTCGCTTGGTCCCAGGGGACCAGCATGGCGTAGAGTGACCACTCGGGCCTGTTCGCCGTATCGTTCCAGCGAATCACCCCGTGATCTGGCTCGAGTCGAAGAAGATGGTGATTCGCCGAAGTGTCGAAAGTATCCCTGACGGCGGCAATCGCTTCGGTGACCTCTTTGTGAAGCTCCTCGATCGATAACTCGGTGGTACACGTAACAATCGGAGGGAGTTTCAGGCAGCGCCGTGCCAAAACACACGCGCCATTACCCAACTCATCGGCGGCGTTAATCCAGGCGCCAAATGCATTGTCATCCGGTGACACGAGTCGCGGCAACACTCGGCGCCTGAAGTCCTGCGCCCCACTGCTTAGTAATTACCATGCACGCGATATAGTGACTGAGTAACACATATCGTTTGTTGGGCTCACGACTCATCCATTTCGGCTCGGTACAGGTTGCGCATATGCTCTGCAACAGTCCCACCACAGGGGTGTTCGATGTCGTCCGCTGTTATTGACTTCAGAGCAGCCCAGGCGAATTGGTTGAGGTCCTCGCCCTCGGATTTGTCATGGTGAATGCGACGGAGGACCGGCACAGCCTTGGCGGCTGCAAGTCCGAGGTCCATCAACGCTTCGATACAATAGGAACGCATAGGCTGAGATTCACTGCGATCGTCAGCAACGGCGATGAGCGCGTCGACCACTTGCGGGCTGCTGCTTTGCGATTTGCCCAGCGCCCATGCAGCAGCATAACGAATGGCAAATCGGTCCTCCAAGTCGGCACGATTGGTCAACTCGCGGATGACTTCTCCAATGACATCGTTGGACATCTGCAATTCGACGGCCAAGAGAATTAGCTTACACCTCCACTCGTTACTGCATGTTTCGGAGCCTAAATCTCTCAGCAGCGCTTTCAGCGTCACATCGGGAACGACACGTAGTGCTTCAAGAAGCTGGTCTGGCAATTCACAAAAGAACGCACCACATACATCGCTCACCAGCTCTTCGACCATCTCGTCGTCGCTCATGAGGTTGCGAATCTCGTTTTCCGGTACGCCTTCTGATAACAATTCTTCGTGAAGGCACGATGCGCAGTCGTCGTTCAACTGTGCCATTTCCGCCTCGTCTTCCTGCGCTTCTCTGGCCTGCACGGCGGCGGCAATAAGTTCTTCCACCGCCGTGCCGTCGTTAGACCAGATCTCGGTTAATCGTTCGCGGATGTCCTTGTGACGATTGGCAGATTCTTGGCTATCGAAATTATCTCTTAGTAATCTCCAAACACGGTAATGCATGTTACCCCCTTGCATTCTGACATTGCTGCTCCTGTCGGCGAACCGATGTCTTGATCTCCGGTGTGACCTAGTACTCCGGCTAACCCATTCTTGGAGCATGCAAGCACCGTTTTGGCCGCCACCTCGGAGTTGCGAAAGGTTGTAGTCAGTTCCGCAACCAGGACATTGGCGAGTCCGCTGCAGAGAAAAACATCAGAAATCCAGCAATCGCGAGGAGTCGGACATCGGGCGGCGATCACCCTGACACAAAGCGCGATGTTAGCCCAAACTCTATACGTTATCGCGGGGCGCTAAAATGTCAACCTTTGGCAACTTTTGTGGCAAGATCAGAGAGCCGCTACATCAGCCGTGGGGAATGTCACCCCATCATGGGTTTCTTACGCCATCGGTCTCCGGCTTCGCCATTTCGCCGTGCCATTTTTCCACCGCAGGGTTAACCGGAAGAGTTTTTCTGCCACATGTTAGTTTTCAAGCGCCCTTCAACCTTGCGGAGTCTCGACGATGTTTCGCTTCGACTACGTCTGCTGCTCGGTGTTTGGACCGGGAACAATGTCCGCACCCATCTCAGTCGGTGAGCGATCGCCGATCGGCCGCCGGAGCACGGTCAGCCTTCCAAGGCAGGCATGGGGCGGGCGGACGTCCGGCTCTGGACGTCTGTGGGTGGCCCAATCTCTTGCCAGAACTGTTGCCCGCAATACCCCCGCCACCTGCGTATCGCAGGTTTTTACCCAGTCCACTGTTCAGTGTTCGATTCATCCCTTTTTTACGAGGAGGCTGCCATGTACAGATTTGAGGTCAAGGTTCGCTTAAACAACGGCCGCGTTTCGTTCGTTGAGGTGCGGGCCAACGACTCGGGACACGCTCGCCAAATCGTCGAAGCCCAGTTCAACGGTCGGGCGACCGTGATGTACACCAAACGTTTGCCGTGAACCTCCCGCGTGAGTACGGGCTCCTCCCCGGACTAAACCTGATTAGTAAACTTCTCGGGGAGGTCGATGTTAGAAGTGCCGCAAAAACAAGGGATTGCGGAGTTCGAGACCGATTCGGGCAACTGTTCTGAGTGTGCCGCGTTACGGAATAACAAAGAACTTACGGTGCGAGAGTTCAAGACTGCCGCACGGGCTTATTCGGAAATCGAAACCGAGTCCTCGCTTCAGCCCACGTGTTACGTGAATGCTGTCCAGGAAGTCTTTGGTCAATCAGCCACGGTGGAATACACGGTGCTCATCAAAACCAAGACTCCCAAGATTCAGCGACTCGCGGCAGCACGAAACGAGGCAGACCTGGGAAGACTCGGGGACATCATCGAGAACATCGAACGGGCGGTTCTTCACCCGAGCCGAACGCGAGCTGATTCGGCACCTGACGACTTACCTCGATTTCAAACGGGAAACGATGCGACCGAAGTTAACGTACCTTCAGGACCTTTGTATCATGACAAGCGAAATTGACCTTTAAAGGTATAAGCTAGTAGAGGTTATTAAAATTAACTAAGTTACCGGTAAGAAGATTAGATGTTAAAATATCGGCAGAGGTATTGTTATTTTGGGAGAGTAAGATGAGTAACTTTGAAGAATCTCTCAATGATGCTTTGTTTACGACCATTAATGAGAGTGGTTTGAGTAGGTTATATCGACAGACTAGGACTCATGATTTTGGCGTCATCACTGCTTTTAGGTATGCTCCGGAGTGCGGTAAGGGTAAGCCTTATAAAAGGCATGAGAATGAACAGCGTAATGCTAGTTTATTGGCTAAGTTGCGTTCTTTTGGTTTCAGCGTGACGGCTATTAAGGGATCTTATATTGAAAATTATGGGTCTTCTGATGAGCGTGAGGTCAAGGAGAACAGTTATTTCGTAGTGGATGTTCAAGATCGAGGTGATTTAAAGAATAAGTTGGTGTCATTGGGAGAGGAGTTCGAACAAGATAGTGTTTTATTTGGATCAGCTGGTGGTGATGGGGTGCTCATTGGAACTAATCATTGTACGGGCGCATACCCTGGTTATGGGGTTGAGAAGATGCAGGGTGGCGCTATTTTTGGTAAGACAGGGACTTTTATGAGTAGGGTCAAGGGTCGTCCTTTTGTATTTGCGGAGATGTTAGAGTCATTTGGCGTTCTTAAGTATCCTTCTGAACTGCGCGGTGTTGTTTATGAAGCTAAGAAGCATTGGCGCGATCTACCCCACACACGTTAAGAATCTATAAGTAACGCTTTAAGGTAACGCACAATGGGTCTAGGCAATGCTTAGGCCCTTGGATTATATCATGATTTGATTTTTTCGACTATTCTTTGCATAAGTTGGGCAGAGATTTCACTGCTTAATGACGGGTCATGAGCAGTCAAGCTCGACGCTATGGCATCCGCTCAACGGTTCGACGATTCCGACAAGGACAAACCCGAGCCAAAATCAGCACCACAGTCAACGCTCACTTCTTTGACGACGCAACACCGGAAGTGTCCTTCGTTCTTGGATTTCTCTGGGCGTGTGGCAGCGTTCGCACGAAGCACCGCCACATCCTGCGACTGGTCTGCTACGAAGAACGCGAGGAACGACTCCAGGTCATACTCGACATACTGCAGAGCCGACATCAGCTTCAGCGTTACGGCAATCGACTGGTTGTCGAGCTAGGAAATCACCGGCTGGTTCAAACGCTGATCGAGCGGTTCGGCAAACCTCCCGGAAAGGACTCTGAGGGAACACTGCCCCGTCTGCACGGATCGATGGTGCCTCCGTATGCCTGCGGCCATCTCTTCGCAACCGGGGTTTCCAGTCCCCAAAGCCTTCGCTGGCGAGGCCATCCGCAACTGATTTCGTGGTTGGTCGAGCAGATGCAGTTCGCCCTTCCGATTACCGAGCCACGGGCATCACGTTGGGGCAAGACCCTGAGTGCGGCGTGGACCAATCCCAGCGAAATCCAGCAAATCCCGCAGTGGCTGGAAAATCCGGAAGCGGGGCTGACCCGCCTGTGACAGATGCCCAACGTAAGATTAACATACAGGGTCGCCGGTGGAACGAAGGCCCTTTGAAAGGGTGGCGTGATTGGTACCGTCCCGTTGGCTGCTTGGCCGCGTTTACATCGCGAGATGTACACCGAACCTTCGGACCGACAATTCATGGGGCAACGGCCAATCGTTAAGCCGAGAAAAAATCAAGTCCACCGGCACCCTGTCTTTTTTGAATTCCTGGAAGGTGTGCTTCCAGTGAGAAGGATCGGAACCCTGGATGCAGCCCAAAAAGAAAACCAACGAACGCCCCCAAGGAAAGAAACCGGATGCGGAGCGACGACTCCGACAAGCGGACCGGTTGGCCCGTGTCCTGAGAGTGCTGCAACTGATCCAGGGCCGAGGTCGCTGGGATACCAAAGCGATCGCTCAGGAAATCGAGTGCTCTGAACGCACCGTCTATCGAGACCTAGCCGTTCTGGAATTGGCCGGTGTGCCATGGACCTACGAGAAAGAATCGTCCAGCTATCGAGTACGACCCGATTACCAATTCCCGATTCTCAACCTGACCGATGAGGAACTGCTCGGCCAAGCAACCGCAGCTTCCGCCACCAAAGCTCCTGGGCTCGATGTGAACCTGGGAGCCAAACCCACCAGTGAAAAGTTAGCGGCCAAGGCGAATGACAAGTCCGAACAAATCCTGCTCGAAGCCCAGCGGTTCACCGAAGTCCTTGATCTAAAACTCGCCGACCACAGTCGGCATCGAGACTTCATTCGCACAGTGCAGTGGGCACTGATTCAAAAGAAGCAGGTGACCGGGCAGTACCAAAGTCCCTACGAAGAGAGGCCGGTCAAGCTGACTCTGCATCCCTATCGGCTCTCTTTGGTGAAGAGTGCCTGGTACTTGATCGGTCGAACGCCCCAGGAATCATTGCCTCGAACCTATCGCATTGTCCGTTTCAAGTCTCTCCGAATGCTGGATGAGCCAGCGATCATTCCCAATGACTTTAGTCTCAAGGCGTATTTGAGGAACGCCTGGAGCGTTTACCGAGGCGAGCAGAGTTACCACGTCGAGTTGCTGTTCTTCAAAAACGCTGCCGAGGTCGTGACCGAGACGGTCTGGCATCACACGCAGAAAGTCCAGCGGAATTCCGATGGGACCGTGACGATCACTTTCACGGTGGACGGACTGAACGAAATCGTGTGGTGGGTGCTGGGTTGGGCGGGACGAGTGCAGGTGGTTCAGCCGCTGGAGCTTCGCCAGCTTGTTCTCAGTCAACACCGACAAGCCATTCAGATCAACGAGGACGACAAACTATGACCTTTGAATACACTCGTACCGAAGAACGAGATGCACTGGAGACAACACTACGAACGAATCTTCGCGAGAAATCCCACGAGATTCAGGAACTATGGAACTCGGTGAACGACCACTGGGGCTATGAGGATGCGATCTATCGCTTCTACAGCCAGAGCTTCAAGGTCTACAGGGTTCAGGATTCAACGGCCCGAATCGTGAAACTGCTTCAGTCGCTCGTACCCGGCCGAGACTTGCATCCCTTTTTCACCGCAATCGTGCAGGACGGAACTGGCAGGCAATTTACGATTGCGGACAACGAACGCTGGCTGGAAGCAACCCGGCCTGTTGTGGAAGCGTTTCAGCATGCGCGTTACTTTCTGGAAATGGCTTGTCGTTATCACGAAGCACAAGAAGAACAGCCCAGTCCAAGCGGATGGGCCGCACTGCTGTTTTTGTACAAACTGTGGTGAAAACAAATCCCGACATCGGAAAGCAACCGGAGTGCGAAAAAGAAAAAAACCATCGAGCCCTGACCCAACCCGAGTCAGTGCGTCGGGTAACACTGGAAAAGACGGTATGTCACACAATCCCTTTTTTCAGGAAAAACCCGATGGCCGAATGGAATGACGAAGTCGCTGAAAATCTACGAAAAGCAAACGAACCGAAGAAGGACCCACAAGAATTCAACTTGCTCAATGAACTGGCCCGAGGTGCCATCTACCGCGGTGGCCAAAGTCAGCAGGACTTTATGACGGGCTATGCCTGGGGCTGGATCATTTTCATCGGATTTCTGGTGTTCCTGTTCATTCTCGGATCACTGGGAGTTCGCATCGAATAGCAGAAGACAAAAACGAAACCGGAGGACCTCATCACCGACGACGGACGAGGTTCCCGAGAAGAAAACCAACGAGGGAATTACGTGCAACTGACCATCTACCGGGGAACGAAGGAAATCGGCGGAAGCTGCGTCGAAGTCGCCACGGGATCGACGCGAATCATCCTGGACGCCGGGCTCCCGTTGGTGAAACCCGACCGGGAACCTTTTGACCCCAAAGTCATGCTGGGAAAATCCACTGCAGCATTGATCGACGAAAAAGTCATTCCCAACGTGCCGGGACTCTTCACCGAAGCGAAATCGCCGGATGCGATTCTGCTCTCGCACAGTCACCTGGATCACGCGGGACTATTGCACCTGACCAAGCCGGAGATCCCGATCTACGCAACGTCGGGAACAAGCAAGATGATGCTTGCTGGTGCAGTCTTCAGTCGGCAGAAGGAACTGGAGCGAGCGAGGCATCGAGAGGTCTCCGCCAAAAAGACCTTCTCCATCGGGGATATGACGATTACGCCGTTCGCGGTGGATCATTCCAGCTTCGGCAGCGTAGCCTACCTGATCGAGGGCGAAGGAAAGAGGCTCCTCTATTCCGGTGACATCCGCAAACATGGTCGTAAACCCGGCATGGCTCGCGACCTCGTGGCTGAGGTCGGCCCCATGAACATCGACGTGCTGCTGATGGAAGGAACCCACTTCGGCCCTGGTCGCAGCAGCAAAGGACTCAACGAATTCGAACTGGAAGAAGAAATCGTCGACCACATCAAGGCTGCACCGGGGATTGTGCTGGCTTGTTTCTCGCCGATCGACGTCGATCGATTGGTGACGTACTACCGGGCCTGCCAACGGACGGGAAGGACGTTCGTCGCGGATGCTTATGCTGCCTTCGTCATGCACCTGGTAGCCAGTGAAGCATCCGTTCCCAGGCCGACCAGGGACTTAGGCGTTCGCGTTTACTTCAACCAGGCCTTTGAGAACCGGCAGTTGACCAGCGTCCGGGAACGGTTCGAGCCAGACCGCATTCAACTCGCTCAAGTCCTCGCTGAACCAACCAGGTACCTGATGGTGTTTCGTCCGTCGATGACGGAACTCGACTTTGCCAACGTGCTGCCTGCAAGCAGCCGCTGCCTGTACTCGTATTGGAAAGGCTACCTGGAGAAACCCGACTGGGTTGAACTTCAAGAGAGCCTGAGTCAGGTTGGCGGTGATTTCATTCCGGCCCACGCCTCAGGACACATCTACGTCGAAGACATTGTGGAGTTGGTACGTGGGATCAACCCCAAACAGATCGTCCCGATTCACACCTTTGAGCCGACCGGGTTTCAGCAGCATTTTACCAACGTGCAACTCCTGGACGATGGGGAACCGTATCGCATTGGGTAAGAGCGGAAAGTAGCAGCCAAGTGAGTACAACTTTGACCATCGAAATGATTCACGTGATCGACCATCTACTGGCTGAGACCTTGCGGTTTGGAAACATGTCGGTGGCCGAAACGAAAACACTTACATCGCTGGGGACGGCCCACGGAGCACTGATCGCGGCAGGAGTGAAGATCGAAAACACGCTCCTGCTGGAACTTTATGCCCAACACGGCGAGCATCTTCGGAGCCAGGGAATCACCGAACCTGAAAACTTCAACCCGCCGGCATGGAACCCATTGCTTGCCGCCGAAGGAGTTCCCCAAATCGCAGAATACTGCCAAGCAGATCGGAGCTGAACGATGACGACGTTTCATATCGAACTGGGAGCCAAGTCCACGGACCGAGATGCCGTCGAGGTCTTGAACGAAATTGTTCGTGACAGAATCGCGACGCTGCAGCCCGAGTGCCAGGCACGAAGGGAACAAGAACGAAGTGTCTTCACGCAAAAGGAATTGACCAGCTCTCTCGTGGAACTTCGGAGTTTCGTTGAAGGCCTTCGTGAGGCTGGCCATCGGTTGCAGGTGGTTGGACCGGCCGCAAGCTCGATGGTGCTTCACGCGATGGGACTCAGCCCGTTATGCCCGCTGGAACATGGGTTTCATCTGGAACGATTCATCGATCCAGATGGGGCAGCGATCCAGGAACTTCAGGTCACTGGCTTGGTGAGCATGACCGGTCTGGAACTTCTCAAGTTTCTGTGGACGCAAGGCTATGCGACTCGTGTTGTCCAGCACGAAACGAAGGTGAACGGAAACCTTCAAAAGCTGGAACACATCGGAGCCAATCACGAGGGCGAACATCGTGACGGCCCCAGACTCGTTTTGCAGCTCGTCACGCCCTCGGATTTGGCCATCGCCAACTTGTTGTCGCCGGAGCAGATGGAAAACTGCCTGAACGACTCTGCGACGTGGGAGTTGCTTTCACGAGGTGACACAAGCGGTATCACCAATCTCGAAGACGAATCCATTCAGAACATGCTGCGAGAGCGAAAGCCCAGGTCACTGGCAGAGCTAGCAGTCGTGATGATTGGCGAAGGTCCCGGAAGAGCCGAGAATGCAATGCTCGACTATCAGGAAGACTTAATGTCGGAGCTTCACCAAGAAGTCGGCCTGCCGCTGCGTGAGGCTTATGAATTCATTCGTACTGCCGCCCGAAACAAACCAGATCAACTGGAAATCGCCGCCGCGAACTTGATGAAACGGGCACAGTCAACCGGTATCGAAGAGGGCGTAGCCAGTCGCACGGTGAAGTCGATTCAAGCCAAGAGCCGTCAGGCATTGTGCAAAGCCCACATCTTCACCACGGCTCACCTGGCACTGCAAACGGCCTTCGTTAAAGCACATCGTCCAGAAGAGTTCCAGGCGATGGCGTCTGTGCTGCGGAGTGAAACGCCGCACTGAGCATACCCGCTCGGGGAGAAAGGGTCGGGGGAAAATGGGTTGTCCACGAGACAAGCTCGACGGCAGTTTGTGGCCCAGCGAGTCTCTTCGCTGGTGGTGCGACTTTGAGCTACTAAGGCATGCACGATAGAGGACTCTTTTTGATCGGGAAAAGTAAACCCCT
>Ga0194130_10003040_pt1 | contig 23154 bp, 20 predicted proteins | sample TA2KigsurfametaG_FD_160084 | JGI IMG/M metagenome (GOLD analysis project Ga0194130, IMG submission 160084) | Freshwater microbial communities from Lake Tanganyika, Tanzania - TA2015050 Kigoma 12 surface | ecosystem: Environmental > Aquatic > Freshwater > Lake | place: Tanzania: Lake Tanganyika... | reverse complement strand
AGCAGATCGACCGCCTCACCAAGGTGCTGGAGTCTCTCGCTGATCGCCTCGAGCGTCTCGAGAATTCACCGACATAGAGTGCAGCGACCGAGTAGGTCGAGGCGGTGCCCGGTGAGCAAGAACCCCACCTTGGCCGCGGTGGGGGCCAGGTCTTCGTAGAGCAACCGCTCCACAGAGAAAGCCGACAAGGGGACCAGCGAGGTTCAAGAGCTCCCCGACTACCTGGTCGTCCTGCGGATCATGTCCAACATGCATAAGCGTGTGGGTGACCAGCTCGTGACTCATAAGGTGAACCGCGTCCTTGAGTGGAGCGAGTTCGACTGAGTCAGCTACCTGTTCGTTCGGGTGGATAGTTCGTCGAGGATCGAACCCCTCGCTCGACGGTGTTGGGTGACGAAAAGGTCCACCACCTGTTGCTCCGGGAGATCGAGCAAGGTCATCGCGGCCTCGATAGTCAGGCCCACGTTCTGTCGGTCGACATGATCGAGAAGGACGCACCGTCCACCACCAGTGATGAGACGCCGGGCGGGCCACATCAGAGCCGCTACGAAGCGCGAGACGGACAGCGGTGAGACACCCCACTCCGACGTCAGATGGGTAAGTTCGTCGATGGTCAACAGTCGGGATCCGGCTCGGGTCATCTCGTCGGCGAACTGGTGGACAATGCCCTTCACCTGATCGGTAACGCCCTCGACGATCGAACTACGCGGCACCAACCAGACCCCTGATTCGCTATCGGAGACCAATCGCGGGCGGTCGAGGGCGACCTGGACTACGAGGAGTGCGAGGTCACCCCGATTGCGGGGCCCGTCGGGACGGGCGGCGAACAGCGCGCCCACCCACGACGGGAGGTCGTCCCTGTAGACGAGACCCGAGACACACCGACGGATGTGCACCACCAACTGGCACTCGGCCAACGGTCCCGACCGGACGTCGTCGATGACGGCGAGCATCCGCGATCGACGTTGGGAGATTGCCGGGGACGTGACATCGAATCGGTCTGCAAGTTCTTTCACGGTGTCCCGCGGTTGAGAGACGATCAACGCCGACCGACCCGATCCGCCCGTCGTCGAACCACCGCTCCGTCACGGCGCGCGCGTTGTGGTCGATGACGTATGACTGGATCGTCGCCATCCGTTCGAGGACCCTCCACAGTTCTTCGTTGGTGTTCGGCTCGAAGACGACACGACCCGAGATCCTCGAACTGACTCCGGGGTTGAGGTCGATGAACCCGTTCATCTCCGACTCGTAACCGGCGAAGAACACCGCGGTCTCGTGACGGTAGTTCTCCATGAGATGGATCAGTTCCGCCACGGCCTCGTGGCCGTTGTCCACGACACCCCCGCCAGCGAGGGAGTACGCCCCGTCGACGAAGAGGACTCCTCCGGACGCGAGGCGGAAGAGTTCCCTCGTCTTCGGAGCTCGGCCCGACTGCACTCGAGGAACTTGGCCTTACGCACTATTCCGAGTGCCGCACACAGTTCGCACAACAGTCGTGCACCGACGGTCTTCGGCGTACCCGGTTCGCCCGTGAGCACGAGGTGTCGCGGCATCTCCGTATTGGAACCCAGTCCGTCCGCCTGACGGAGCTTCTCCGTCGACACGCGCACACGAAGTCTGTGTGCCCAGTTGACAAGGGCCCCATGCCCTCCGAGTCGCCGATCTCAGCGATGACCTCCCCGGGGCGCGTGGTTCGAAGACCTGCGCCCTACTGTTCGCCGATGTCGATCTCGTGGGACGCGGTCTCGATCATGTCGGGCAGCGCCGGATCGGCGACGTGGTGGGTGCCCGTCGTGTCCCCGCCGTCTGAAGTGTCGTGTTCGAGTTCCTCGAGGATGGTGTCCGTCTCACGGTTCGGGGTCGACATCACCACTCCGCAAAGGTTCCCAGCCCGCGACACGCGACGACACTCCCGGTTCGGGGGTCCCGTTCCATGCCGGTCGGGAAGACGAGGTCCGGACGGTGCGGGTACCTCTCCGCCACGGCGCGACTCACAACCAAGAAGCGTCCGGCGTCGACGGCGGGGAGCCCGCTTGGTTCGGCCAAGATGTACCGGGTGACATCGACGGGGATCCCGTCGAGGATGAGCGTCCTTGCGTTCAGGCGGGTCGAGACGAGGCGTGCCGGCTCGTTCAACGGCTCGAGGTGGACGTCGCCGAAGGGCGTCGTGATGATGACGGGGTGCGGGGTCAGGTTCACGACGTCCGTCTCGCGAATCGGGTTCCCGTTGAAGAGGATGTCTGTCACGGTGCACTCCTGACGGATAGCGCTACGTGCCCCCGAATCACGTCGGTGATGTGGTGACCGTGGTGCACCATTCCGGCCCGGTTGTCCGATGAGCGTTCCCCACGAGCACTACCACCACCTCGGACCTCGAGAGGCGTGTCGGCTTCTCGTCAGGCCACGGTGTCCCTCCGTCGGTGATGACCACCACAACATCCGGCACCGGGTCGAGTCCGGCGGCAGTCGTGAGTCCCTCACCCATGTCGGTTCCACCGCCTCCGACCAACGGGATCGAGTCGGGGAGCCGTCCGACGGTGATCACTCTGGCGTCCGCGTCACACGAGATCAGCGTGACGCGTCCACCGACGGCCTGGCGGGCCGCCGCACGGGCCTCCGTGTAGGCCTCGGACACCTCCTGACCACCCATCGAGCCGGACGTGTCGATGACGATGGCCATCGAGACCTCCGGCCTCCGCATGGCGGGGAGGACCACCCCGGCGACACGGCGTCGGCTCGGACGCGAATAGGTGAAGTCGCTCTGGCCGTGTCGGGTGTTGATGCCCCTTCGCACATGGGACCGCAGGAGGTTCTGCCACGAGACCTGCGGGGTCGACTGCGCGACCGCCCACCGGGTGAGACCTGCCGGTGCCCGACCGGGATGACGGAGTACCTCGTTGGCCACCAACGTTCGAAGGGCGCCCAACTGGACCCCACCGAGTCCGGGAGCCATCGCGTCGTCGGCGGGAAGTTCGTAGTCCCGACGGACCCCGTCGGCCCCACTGCCGCATTCGCCACCTGACACGACACGGGTCCCGAGGGGGGAACCGGACTTTGCGACACGTTCGTAGTACCACTCGGCTGACTTACCGACGGGGAGATTGAAAACACGCGGTCTCAGTCCGCCATCGGGAAGCGGAATGCCCGCCTCGTCAAGATCGTCGTTGATCTCGAGGTCCCCACACACGTTCCACGAGTCGCCGTTCGCGGAGGGCGGACACCTTTCGTCGTGACCGCGGACGACATGATTCACCTCGTGAATCAAGACCCCCGCGAATTCGTCGACAGACCAACGCGAAACGGCCTCCGGGTCGACGTAAAGCCTGTGGCGGACGTCTATCACAACGGTTCCGAGTCCCGCACATTCGAGTACCGTCAGGGCGAACAGGGCGCTCGAGAAGTAAGGACACATCACCACCGCACGGAGTCGGGCCCGCGCCACTAGGGCCAACGTCGACGACGATGCGCGGACCGCGACAGGTGACCTCACAGCGATCCGACGAAATCCCGTACCTTCGAGAACTCCTGCGGTACAGACGCCCCGTCGGGACGATCTCGCAGGAGTCGTCGGGCGGACCACGCCGAAAGATCCCCGAAACCGGCCTCGACCACGAGAGCGAGAACCTTCCAACAACTGGTCCAAATGGACGTTTGTTGAAGGGAACAGGCGGTGTCCACCACCGAGTACACGACGACCATCGTCCGGTCGGGGCGTGCCGAGGAGAGGAAAGGGCGAACATTCTCGGGATTGGCGAGGATGTCCTTCGGATCGGGAAGATCCAACGAGTCCGACCACGAAAGGAACTCGACAGCCGGTCCGTGGCCGACGGCGCCGACGGCGAGCATCGCAACCACATCGTGGTCTGCGCCCATGGCGTCGGCAACCGAACAGATCTCGGCCAACATCGACCACGAGCGTGGACACGGATACCCGCCCGAGCTTCCGGCAACTGGTGACTGTTCGAGAAGGGACGGACGACATTTGACGAATCCCGCAACTAGCCGGCGCCACTTCTCGACATCGCCGTCCCGTCGGTTCCGAACCGGGGGTGGGGGGGACCGCCAGTCGCCGAGTATCCCGTTGACGAATTGATCGACGCCAGCGGACACGTCGAGGTGCACCAGTCGACTGCGCATCGGCATCTCGAGCTCATAGCCACCGCAGTCGCGGGCGTCGTTATAGGCCGCGACGATACGAACCGTCGACGGCAGTACGAGGTCGCCGACGACCCTTTCCCTGACAACCCTCAACATGGCCGCCTGAACAGACGGTGAGGCGGTGGTGAGTTCGTCGAGCAGGACGACGCAACCACGCGGACTGGCAGCGGCCCTGACGGCCCACGCCGGTGGCGCGAGGCGGACCTCTCCGTCTGCGCTCACGACTGGTAAGCCGTTGAAGTCACTCGGCTCGCGCAACGACCCGATGACGATCTCGAGATCGAAACCCAGCGAGGCGGTTACCGAGGCAACGATCGAGGTCTTCCCGATTCCGGGCCTTCCTCGTAGCGCGACAGGGGTACCTGAGACGATGGCGATGGCCAAGGCGGTGGGGATGTCTCCCATGTCAGAACGGGTCCTTGCCGTGATCGCGCACAACGTCATTGATGATCCGTCTCAGCGTTTCGGGGATCGCGTCGTGGTCGGGGCCGATACGGTTCGCTACCAGGAGGGCGATGTCCTGGCGTCCGAGCCGAGCGATCAACTCGGCCATGATGAGCCACAGCTCTCTGATATCGCAATCACAGATGCACGCACCCTGAATACACGTCACAGCACACTCGCGACTCGTCCGACGGTATAGGCGTTCAGCGGCCATAGACAGCTTCATTACTCTGAGGGCGACATCGGTGTCGATTGCTCGAATGACGCGCGATGTCGTGGCAAACGTGTACGAGGACCGCCGCTCCGTGATGGCGGTGAGTTGTAGGGATTGCCACACCGTGTCGAGGGCGGAGTCCAAGAACGCCTTCTCGCCTGTGCGGTGAAACGCGTCCATCAACACGGCGGCCCGCGTGTTACACACGTAGTCGTTGCGGTTCCGTTCGAACAGGTCGCGGGTCAGGTTGAGCGCCTCGTCGTTGTCCCGTTGCCGCACAATGGCGGCATGACAGTTCTCACCTGCTGCGGCATCACCGTGAGCGGTCATCAGGCGGGCGACCTCATGGGCGATGTGTAGATCCCCGACCTCGCAGATCGTCCGGATGAGCGAACCCGGCTCCGTCCACTCTCCACGGATATGTGAGGTGACGTCTCGACGGAGGTTTACTGCCGACCGGCGAAGGCAGTCGACGGCTTCCTTGATGTTCACCCGAAGCCCAGTCCCGAAGTCGGACAGTTCCAGTCGGATCAGGGGAATCTGTCGTTCCACCTCACGGGACCACTCGATAAGGTCACCGAAGACAGCGACGTGAACCGAGTCGGCGTGGGCGCACGCCACAGCACCGAGGCATCGCGCTGTGTAAACAGTGTCGTTCAGGAAATCGAGGGATCCGAGAATGTGTGAGCCCAGTCGACGGACAGATTTCCGGTCGCCGACAAGCTGTGCGCGCCAAAAGTCGTCGAGCTGTTCGCCTGGTTGCGCGTTGGAGCCCGGGTCGGGAAGGAAACGACGCGGGAGTTGGGGAACGGGGGTTGGAGCGGGGATTCTTTTCATATCGCACCGGACTTGTCGGATAGCAGGATGAATTCCGGTATCGACAAGGCGCAGTCGGTATGGTCCCAGGTGCCCGACAGAGGGCATCGCAACCTGCATTGACGGGGGCCCATTCCCACAACAGAAGGAGGTCGCGCAAGACAATTGCGGGACCTTCCTCTGTTAGGACGGTCCGAGTCGACACGGTCGGGGTGGCGTTCCCTTCCGAGGGGTTCCGCGACAAGACGGTGCGAGGTCGGGAGTCGCTGTCCGGAGGTGGTTTCGTGGCGGCCGGACTCGCGGGTTTCGCGTGGGTCGAGGCGAGCCTGCCGAAGCGTGTTCGTGGAGAGGACGTCGAGGGCCTCGACGTACCGGAAGTGGCCAGAGCCGTAGAAGCGACGATCGACGCGGCGTGTGAGGTGGTCATTCCGTCGCGCTCGGTGGTTACAGGCGCCGATGGTATGGGTGATGTCGGGGTCTCGGTGGAAGATCCGCGGGTTGTCCGTCTCGACCTCGTTCGTGACTTCCAGCTGCATGGTCCCGATGTTCTGACACCCCTTCTGAGTGGCCTCGCCGAGGTTCCGCGGGCCAGCCGGATCAAGGTTCGCCGTTTCAACGACTGTCGGTCGGGGCGCGCCGAAACTCTCAGGGTCGGACCCGGGGCCTGGGACGCGACGCTCCATGACGAATGCGCGGAGACGGGCGGTCTCGTCCCACGTGGGTATCTTCGGTCCGAGTTCAGACCTCGTGGACGTCAGCTGGTGTCCCGGCCCGTTCGTAACCCCGCGGGGGCGATCGTCCGCGTCTCCGATCTCTCGGTCGATCGTGCCGAGGGAGTGCGGAGAATGTGGTTCGACAGGGTCGGTTTCGGTTCCTCGGTGGGCGGATCACCTGACCGATGGGCCAACCTGCGTGCTCTCGGTCTTTCCGATCGCGAAATGTTGTACTTCGTCGGTTGGCTGGAGGCTCGGCGGGCAGGGGTCGCTGTGCGGGTTTCAGAACCGACCGACCTCGGGTGTCGGAGGATTCTGAGGTCATTGCAGCCCGGTGACGGGGGTCGGCGTCGGGTCGGACTCGACTACGACATGGGTCACGAACTCGTCGAGGAGCATGCGGCAGAGCAGTGTCACAGGCATCGGCTACCCTGGACCCGTGTCGCGTTTGGTCAGAGCGTTGGTCAGGGAATCGGAACGACCAGAAGTTCTCTCTCGGCGCTCGGGCGTGGGTGTTCGAAACCTTGCCGAACTCGCACATCGGGTCGATGACCTGGTCGGACGCGATGGTGACGTGGATCTGGCGCTCGCACTTCTCACACATCAGCAAGCCGTCGCCTCTGACCCACGACCTCGTCCGGGTGACAAATCCGTTTACCGGCGGAGGTTCGATGAAGAGTTCCCCGGTCTGGCACTCCGGATCGGCGTCCTGCCGACGATTCGCGGCTATGTCGTCCAACCGCGGAATCGGGGGTCGGTTGCGTTCACCTTCGCCGACCTCTTCGCCGGAATCGGTGGTTTCCATCTTGCCCTAGGTCACGCCGGGGGTCGGTGTGTGTTCGCTTCCGAGTGGGACACGAATGCCCGGGTCACGTATGCGGTGAACCATGGGATCGTCCCGTTCGGGGACATCCGACTTCTCACACGGAACGGGGACCGTGATCGACCATCCGCCGAAATCAAGGGTGATCTGCCCACGGCGGATGTGATCGCGGCAGGGTTCCCCTGCCAGCCGTTCAGTCTCGCAGGCGTCTCATCACGCAATCACCACGGCAAGGAGCACGGTCTGCGGTGTGACACACAGGGAACCCTTTTCCACGACATCGTGCTCCTCGCCGAAGCCCTCAAACCGAAGGTTCTGCTCCTCGAGAATGTGAAGAATCTGGCCAGTCACGACGGCGGCAACACAATCCGTGTGATCCGGGACGAGATCGAGTCGGCGGGATACACCGTCTTCCCGTCCAACTTCGACGAGCGGGGCTGGGCGGTCGTCGACTCGCAGGCAGTGTCGGCGCAGAGGCGTAAGCGGGTCTACATGGTCTGTGTGCGCAATGAGATCTCCCGGCGCCTCGGTCCGTTCACGATGCCCGACTTCGGATTCGAACGGCCGGCGTCCACGTTGCGCGAGGTGATCGATCTGGACACGTCGATGACCGATGACGAGAAGTTCGACCGCTTCGGAATCTCGGAGCGGCTCTGGCGCAGCCACCTCGAACGTGATCGACGGCACTGGGAACGGGCGAACGGCTTCTCGACGAATTTCATGTACGACCTCGACCAACCGGCGCCGACATTGGTGGCCCGCTACTTCAAGGACGGCAAAGACTGCCTGATCGTCGACCCGACTCGTCGGGGTCGACCGCCGCGCATGCTGACTCCACGTGAATGCGCCATCCTCCAGACCTTCCCCGAAAGGTTCCTCATCCCCGAGGCGAAGTCGGTGGCCTATAAACAGTTCGGGAACTCCATCACCGTCGAGGTTGCGCGTCGCATCGCAAAACAGATCGCCTCGTATCTGCGGCCCGTTATCGGTACGAGCGGTGGACGGTCACGCTGAACCCGACGCGTCGTGGGCGTCGTCGCCGGCGATACGACGGTCGATGATCGGCAACCGCGGTCGTGATACCTCGCCCGAGCTCGCAGTCCGACGCCTTGTCCATGCCACCGGACTCCGGTACCGCGTGAACGCCCGTCCGGTACCGGGCCTCCGCCGGACGGCCGATCTCGTGTTCCGACCCTCCAAGGTGGCGGTCTTCATCGACGGATGCTTCTGGCACGGGTGTCCGAGACACGGCTCCGTGCCGAAGACCAACGTCGAGTTCTGGGGCGCGAAGATCGACGGCAACCGTCGACGAGACCGTGAGACGGGCCGACACCTTCGTCGCGAGGGATGGCTTGTTCTGAGGTTCTGGGAACACGAGGACCCGACCGTGGTGGCGGCGAGGGTGGCGTCGGCGGTGCGTGATCGGAGACCCTCACGGCCGCGGTGACCACACCGCGCTGCGTAGCTGTTTTAGTGCTTTCTGCGCGGACGTCGTCAACCGGTCCAGATGTTTGGTCACGGCGTCCACATCGAGGCCGAGTACCCCGCAGAGGGCAGTGGTGATGGTTTGGACATCGATGGCAACCGGCCAGTTCGGCAGGATCGGGCGAGGATTCGTCGGCTCCCGCCGATCGAACCTCAGGTGGACTGAGTCGTTCCGTACCTTCCAGATCGGCCGCAGGGCGGGGTCGGCTGCCCACGCGTCGTCGCCGGGCATGTGGGCGGTCGCCCGCGACAGGAGAAGCGATACCTTCACTGCCACGTCCGAGTCACCGGTCGTCCGAATCGTGCCGATGATCAGACCGATCGCCGTAAGAGTGACAGCGGTCGACTCCGCCGGACTCTGGCCCGCCATCCCGCCTTGGAGAACCCGCTCGATGTGGGCGACGTCGTCGCGTACCGGGTCCCCCGAGGGGCCGGCGATGAGGGCGGCGACCGATTTCATCGAGCCGATATCGAGCCGATCGACGGAGCCGGTCAGAGCCGACTGCACGGCCCTCGGGTCCACCAGTCGTCCGACCATGCTCCAGACATCGGGAAGCCCTAGAGGGCTCACCTCGGTGCCCGTGCCCACCTGCCCGACGGCCTCGGCGAAGGAGACTTCGACACGGTTGTGGAAGGCGAACAGGATTCCGGCCGCCAACAGGGCGGTGTTCATCACCTTGGTGCCCTGACCGAGGACCACGACGAGTGCGTCGACACGTTGGTCGTCGGTGAACGCCTTGAGAGACGCACTCTCCAGTTGGCTCGACACCTCGTCGATGCAACTCGCGAGGTCGTTGATGGACTCGGTCCGACCGATTTCCACCTCGAGCGGACGGGGACGCAAGCCGTCTGAAAACCTCCCTCTCACCGCCGACTCGATGGCTATGTTCTCGCTCGTACCCACCAACCGGGCGACGAGCCGCACCGGTTCTCGAAGGCTCCACGGGGCGCCGAAACCGAGTTGGGCCATCCTCTGTGACTCGGTGTCACAGGCCCCGCGCCCCCCGAGGAGGGTCTCGAGTGCCGCGAGGCGGTCGAGGTTGGCGGCGTAACCATTGCGATAGGCCTGTTCGTCCACTGGCACGTGTGCATAACTGACAAATCTTTCCCGAAGCCGTCGGGCCCCGGGGGTGCCGCGAACACCGTCCCAGTATCCACGGAACCTGTCATCGATACCCGGGCAGTCGGCGAGCACACCTCCGCCGAACCGGCCGAGGTGAAACGCGATCTCGTGTGGACGCATCCGTGTCGGCGTGAGATGTTGAAGATTGTCGGTCCTCGCAAACCTCTCGGTCGCGTAAGCGACGACCCCGTCGGTCTGTTCCCGTGCAGGGTGTCCGAAGGCGCGGGCACTCCCCAACTCGAGTAGTCGGACCGTCTTCGGTAGCCAGTTGCGGTCGCCCCTCGCGAGGTCACCGAGGATCGACGAGTATGCGTAGTTGACCGGCGAGGCGTTGCCCCCGTACACCCGCAACGCCTCTAGATCGGCAAGGCGGCGAAGCCGGCCGGCGAACTCGGGGTTCTCGCTCTCCACATGATCGGACAGGGCGTTCCACATGCGACTTCGCATGAACCACCGTCCGACGTCGGTGCGTTCCGCCACGACGTCCGACAATCGGTACACGTAGTCGCCGCCGGCGGCGAGGACCCGGACCGAGGGGATACGGTCGGAGGCGAGAACCCCGAGGACGACGCCGTTGAAGAGCGTCGCCGGTCCGGAACCGATCTCCACCGTCACCTCGGCGTCCGGTGGTTCGTGGACCAGCACCTCCTTGATGCGGGCCATCACCTCGATACCGGAGAACCGGTTGATCTCGACGATCTCGACCGCGGGGACCGGAGTCAGGTCGACAAGAGACGCCATCGCGGGGACGGCGACGTCCCGAAGGGCTTCGGCGATAGGGAGTGTGTCTCCGGGATGCGCCGGCTCTTGCGACGTCGCAACGACGACCACCCGGTCGGGCACAGGATGCCTTGGCTCGACCAGCACCGACCCGAGGGGCGTCTTGACGAGACCGTGTCCTTGCTCGCGTCCTCCGACTTTCCAAACAGGGTCCTTTTTCATCTCGTCGATCGACGCGAGCATGTCCTCGTCGCCTTCGATCCCGAGATCGGACCTTCCCGCGATGTGGATGTGAACTCTTCTCATGGCCCTCCTCCACGGCGGTGACCGACACGCCCGTAACGGCGAGACCCCGAATCCGACAATACCCCGAGGGATAGATTGAACGACGCGGAGGTGCTGTGAACACGTCGTCCACCGAGACCGTACGGGACAACAACTGGGCCCGCCGTCGTGCCGAACGACGTCGCGCCGAATCGCTCGAGCGTGAACTGGCCGAAATGAGCGACGTCGAACTGGTCCGACTCGCACGAGACACCGGAGACGGAGACCGAGCGGTGGCGGCGGCCGAGCGACTGTTGGCAATGGCCCGACCCCTTATTCGTTCGCGCTCACAGCGTCATTGCATCCAACTCGCGCACCTCGGACGTCGGAATTGCACCGGGATAACGTGCGACCGTGCATGGCTGTCCTGTCACCATGTCGTCACTACACGGGTGATCGGTCTGCCTCCCCTTACCGCGGTTGTCGACACCAGGGATGCGCGCCATCTGCCCGGTGTTCCGCCTGACGTCGCACGGGGTCCCGCCAATCGGCACTCCGCTCTCGGTTCCATGCCGACGACGGACACGGAGCATGGGGGCTGGCTGAGGGCTGTGAACTCCCAACTGGGCCATGCCGGTCTTGCAACCGACTGTCTCCGTCAATGGAACACCGACAGAGGGCTCACCGTTCGTATCGACCAACACAGCTACGTCACCGACTCGCGGAAGACGCCGACGCCCTTCTACATCCGTCTCGTCGAGGAATGGGAGAGACTTCGAACGGTTTGGAAAGGGGTGACACCCCCTCCTCTGACGGCCGATTCCACCGTGTCGTTGTTGCGGGCTGTCTATCTCGACGCCTGCCAATGGGGGTACGTGGAGAGCAAGGTGACGCGGTCGAGGCTCAAAGCCGGTCATTTGCGTCCCGACGGCTTTGACGGGACCTGGCGTTCGTGGTTGACCGATGCCCTCGATCGGGACGACTCCGACGATCTTCTCGGCACCTGCATGACGTCGTTCGTCGAATGTGTCGAGCGTGCGTGCTGGACCGACGAAGACGGTCACACTCTGCAAAAGGCGTTGCACCCCGTCGCGGACTCGATCGCGACGGCGTATTCGCACACGCGGCACGAACCTGTCGGGGTAGGTTACGGGACGATCGAAGACCTTCCCGACCTTGATGAGGGGGACGGTACGTACAGTGGCTGACCTGAACGAGCACATCCTCTTCCCCGCCGGCCTCGTCGACCGCCGCGGGCGCCGCATACGACCGGGATCCCTCGTCACCGACGAGGGTGTCGGACCCGTACTCGAGGTCACCGGTTTCCAAGCCGGGCGACTGCTCGTCATCGATGCCGAGGCCGGCGTGATGAGGTCTGTCGCCTATCAGTCCTGCGAAAGGTTCGATGACGACACCCGCCCGCGTCTGACGGCGGGTTCGTTTGTCGTCGAATACGAGCCGGACGACCGTCCGACCACGCTTGTTGTGCCGGTCGGTAACCGTGATCTGTCGGTCGACGACCTCGGTTGGCGCGACGACCTCGAACGTTCACACCGGACGCGCCTTCCCGTACCCGTCGGACCGGAGGACTTCCGTGCGTGGAGCCGGGCTCTGAGGTCGTTCCTCGAGTCACTCGAATCAACGGAGGCCCTCCACTGGTGTCGATCACACCTGCGAGCACCGATTCTCGATCGCGTACTCGCCGAGGCCGCACTGCCCTCGGAGCTGGACCGGCTTGTGCTCGTGGTGACCGACCAGACGACCCCCCACCCGAACGACACGGTCGACGCGGCGGCGGTTCTTTCGTTGTACCTCGAGGCAACCGGACGGGTTTACGGTCGAGGGCAGGTCTCCACCGGACGATGGATCCGCTCGGTCTCCACAGTCGTCGTGCGGAACATGCCGCACTTCCTCGACACAGTGCTCTTCGATCTCGACCGGGAGATTCCCGCATGGTTCGACGGCGGTGCACGGGTCGCGGTCGTGCAGGCCGGTGGAACCCCTGCAGTGAACACGGCGATTCTCGTCGGGTCGATGATGTTCGCAACCGAACGGGGACTCGCCCCCCGCTCGGTGCGGCATATCCAGATACCGGATGTCGCCGGCGATGGATCCGTCCAGCCACCGATCGAGATGGATGTGGACGATCTCACATGGGCACGACGCCTCGTCGCGTCTGACGACACTGAGGGATGAGATGCCGCTACGTGTCACGATCGAGGCGGGCGTCCCGCAGGCATCACGAAACGGCTTCAATACGGCCGACCTGCATCGGCTTGCATGTTTCCTCCTCGAGGACGAGGGTGAAGAGGCCCATCTGGACCAGGACAAGCCGTTCTCGGTGCAGCCTCCCCTGGTTTTCGACAACGGTCGACGTGTCGAGATCGTGCTCAACTCCCTCTCCGACGACCTCTCGGTGGTCGACCGACTCGAATCCCGTCTTCACGGCCGCGACGGTCGCTCGGCCAACATCGGCGTCCGTCACCCCCTGATCGACCCGGTGATCGCCGTGTCGGGGATGACCTGGATCGAGTTGGCGTCGGTCGATCCCCGGGTCTCGGTCTCGGTGCGCACCCTCAGCCCCGTTCTGTTCAGACGCAACGGCCGCTCACTACCGTTTCCCGACCCCCGAACCGTCCACTCGCGTCTGGTGCACAGGTGGAACCACCATGTTCCCGACGACCGCCTGCTGATCCCCGATGCGGCGGGCCGCGACATCGGTGATCTCACCTCACTCAGATCATTCCGCATCGAATCCGCGGCGATTCCCCGCTACAGCAACTACACGGGGTTCACCGGGACGATGACCTTCTCGTTGCATACCGATGACCGGTTGTTACAGCGGGCCTTCTCCGCTCTCTGGTGGTTATCGGGATTCGCCGGGCTCGGCTCGATGACCGCCCACGGACTGGGCACGATTGTCATCGAAGGTTGATCAGCGCCGACGGGGAGGCGGTCCGCCACCGCCCCGCGGCGGTCGGTCGAATCTCCCGGGGTATGACCGGAGCTTGCCCGCCCGGCCCGTTTCGAGACGCGGGAGAGCCCTTCTGTCTCCGTCATTCGCCTCGTTCTGCGTGAACCACTTGAGGGTGTCCTCGTTGACGCCCTTGCCGCTGGGCGGGTCGATGCGCGGGTAGTGCACCCTGTCGTCACCCCGGTAACCCTTTGTCGCCACACAGAACGCCTCGAAGAAGGCCCGACCGCGCACGAGGTCGAGGAACTCGGTCAGGCAGGCGGCCGCGTCGTCGGTGTCGGGCTCGTCGAACGACGCCCACGCCTTGGCCGCGGTGTCACCGTTCGACAACACGGTGGTCGACCAGTCGACGGCGAGTTGCACACTGCCGTAGCCGAGCGGCTTGGCGCCGCCGAAACCGAGGGAGCGGGAGACCCCGTCCTTGAGCGACCCGTCGAGGTCGAGCACGAACAACAGGGCCCCCAGTTCGACCGAGGTGAGGTTGCGGACGTTGAGGGTGAACGTGAACTCGGAACCGGCCCGCACACGGTCGCGATACGACTGGTTCATCCGATCGCGTGTCTTCGACGAGGCATCGGGTTGGCGGTTCTGGTTCGGGTACACCTTGCGGCCACGGAGCGCGCGGCCGCTTCCCGCCACGTACCGCGTCCTGTCTTTGGGCTCACCGTCCTCGAGCGGGACGATCGTCCCCCGCTCGGCGAGGCCGAGGTAGAAGCGGAACTGCTCGGGCTTCGGTGTCCCGAGGATGGGGAGCGTCAGGGGTTTGTCGAACACCTCGAGGGCGTCGGCCGACACACATGTCACCGCGCCGAAACGAACCGACCCGGCATACGACGTGCCGCGGGATCCTCCCGCGTTGTCGCGGATCCAACCGAAGACACGGTCGGCCGGCGACAACTGCGACAACGAGGTCGCAGGGCGCAGCGACGGGTCGAGGAGGGACTCGGGTGCGTCGGGATGGAGTTCGCGCGAGATGGCCACCGGCTGGGCGTTGTCCACCTCCCAGCCGCCCGCGTTCGTACGGCGGAGTCGGACGTACAACAACGAACCGGCCTCGAGGGTGTTCCACTCGGCATCACGTACGTAGTCGGCGAACTGGGCGGGCGCGTCAGCATGGTGTTCCCTCGCGTCGGCGATGAGATCCGCCCACCGTCGTCGGATGTCGTCGGTCAGCGGCAGGTACAGATCGGAGGCCATCCGGTCCAGAAGGAAGACCCTTTCGTAGTGCTTCTTCCCACGGTTCTGATCGGTGGAACCGGTCATGTACACCTGACCCCACCTCGTGAACGAACCCTCGTCCGTGAGTTTCTCGATGTTGGCCCGACCCCCCGACCGGACGACGCCGAGATACGAGAAGCCGTTGGGGTGTTTGCGGGTCTCCACGTCGAGACAGACGAAGTCCCCGTGTCGCGCCTGAATCGATGCAAGGTCGTCCATCAGGACCCAGACCGCCGCGATGGTCCCCTGTTCGGCGAATCCGCTACTGTTCGCCCGATCCGGGGGTGTGGTACCCCCGAGAAGGACGCGGATACGTGTGCCGTCGTCGGTGACGACGGCGGGGAACGCCTGGATGCCCTCGGACGCGGTCTGTCGGAACGCGAGGGGTCGGTCGTGTTTCGAGAACTCGCCGAACCTCGAGTTGGTGACCGCCTCGAACGCCGATCGGACCATGCCCTTCACCGACGATGCGGGGATCGACACGCGACCGCCCACCGTGCGGGTGCGCTTGGTCTTGTGGCGGGCGTTGTCCACCGAGTAGTCACCCGACGGCACGAGGAGCGGAGAGACCGCCTTCATACGCACGTCGATCCGACCGCTCCAGTGTCCTTCGACCAGACGGTGGTGCCCCACCGGTGCGCCGTCGGCCAACTCGGCGGGGAAGTCCCCCGTGCGCGGTGGCGTGGGGATGAAGTTGTACGGGTTGAAGAACTCGATGGTCATGATCCCCTACCTCTGAACGCGACCGGACACTCGGCCACCACCTCGGCATTGCCGTCCACACCGACCGACACGTACTCGCGCACCGCGAGGACGACCCGCCCCGACTGGGCCGACACCGGCAGTCGGTACCAGCCCACACGCGCGTCGAACAGGCTTGCCCACGTACCGTCGCCCGACTCCACCTCGCCCCAGCACATGTACTGCTGTTCGACGACCTCGAGCACCTCGACGTCGGTCCCCGCACGGGCCTCGAACGCGTTATGGGTGTCGTCCACCTGGACGGTGATACGACCGGAGTCCCCGTCCCGGACCCAGTGCACATGGCATCCCGCAGCGAAGTAGGCGGCCTCATAGGGGTCGGACACCGAATCGTCGGGGGTGGGACGGCGGTCGACGGCATCGGTGGTGAGCCTCACCGCCGCCCATCCGCGCGGCGAGTACTCGAAACCGTGAACAGAGGTGGAGCCCATCATCCTGCGGGCGACCGCCTGCGCCTCGTCGATTCGCCCGAGCGATACCGATCGACGGAGTCTCATGGTGCCACCTCCCCGGTCCATGCCGACCGCAGTCGTCCGACGAATGTCGCATCGGTTCGCGCGATCTCCGACAACAGACCCCTGTCGCGGCCGATGCCCTCCACCCGCAGGTCGTCGAGACCGTCGAGTCCGCGGATGGTGAGGGACGTGAGACAGACCGAACCGTGTCCACGCATGGTGCCCCAACCGAGGCCGATGTCACCGCGGTGGAGTGAGTGGAGCGCCATCACGATGGCGGCCACCGCGCGATCGGGTTCGAGTGGGTCGGTGGTGTCGCCGGGCGCGGACGCTCTCGAGGTGTCGAGGGTGATACGCAACGGCGACCACTCAACCCCGTGTGGCTCGAGCACCGAGAAGAGCTTCGACTCGGCGGCCCCCGAGGTCCAGCGGTCGATGGCCACGTGGTCGGTGACCTGCCAGTCGCCGAGCCCCGCCACGCGTAGACCGTCGACGATGGCGGCCCGGTCGGCCCCCGCGTCACGCGGGTTCTTGGCCTTGTTGGCCATCCGCAACACCGTGTCCCACGCCTCCACGTCGAGGGCGCGTCCATCGGTGCGCGCGATGCCCCCGAGGACGTCGTCGATGCGCACCACACCGCGGCGGCCGACCGATACGACGGTGTCGTCGTGGGACGCATCGGTGAAGCCGAACATGGCGTCGGCGAGGGGTGTTCGCACCTGTTGGTGGTGCGGGTCACCCTCGGCCACGTCGATGCCGGTGATGGTGCGTTCGATGCGTTCCAACTCCGACCGCAGGACGCCCTTCACCGACGTGCCGGGGATCACGAGATACGGCCGACCACCGCGCACCGTCGAGCGGGGGATGGTGTCCACGAGGGTGCCCTCGACGGAACTCTTCACGAACGTCGGTGTGAGTGCCGCGAGGCCCACCTCGATGACGACCTCGCCACGCGTCGGCTCGGCAAGGTCGTCGAGAAGGTTCAGGCGTTCGCGACCCGAGAGCCGCTCGAGGACCCCTGCACGGTCGTGCGTCTGCACGGCCATCTTGGGCACTCCCTCGCCGTTGGTGCCCTTCAGCGAGAAGGCCCCGAAACCACGCGCGGTCGACGCACCGACACGGAGTCGACCATGGTGCAGTGCCGCGGCGAGTTGCCGTACGAGGTCGACCGCCCCGTCCCTGTCGGAGGCCCCGTCGCCGAAGGCCAACACGAGTCGGAACGCGGCCCGCGAACCGCGTCGTTGACGGAGTGCCACCTTGTCGAACTTCACGCCGTCGGCCGCGGCACCCGTGAACCGGTCGATCCCCACACCGTCGACGAGTTCGGTGTCCATCCCCTCGAGCACCACGTCGTCGACCCGCAGGAGGGCCGCCCCCGTGGAGTCGTCACCGGTGCCCCCGAAGACCCTCTCGATGGTGGCGGTCGGCCACGTCGACGACATCTCGTTGAGGTTCTCCACCCACGAACGCAGGACGCCGACCACGCTGGTGCCAGGGATCACATAACGGTCGAGGCCGTCGCGCACCGGAAGGGCGTCGAAGCCGGCCGCGGAGTTCATCCCGCCGACGTGCACGAGTTCGTCGAAGACGAGGCCGCCGGCCAACACCACGCGACCACCAAGGGTGCGCCCCATCAGCCGGCCCCCCTCGTACGCGCGCGGTGTGCGGCCTCGACGACGGCGCGCACGGCCCCGCCCCACATGGCCGACCCGAGGTCGTCGCCGTTGTGGTCGAGCCGTCGGTCGGCGTCGAGTCCGATGGACTTCCACACCTGCGCGGGGTCGGACAGCAGTGATCGCAACTCGGTGCGGGCGCGCGCGGGCCACGACGCCGCGTCGTGGTCGAACTGTCGCAGACGGTCGGCGTCGAACGGTGTCTCGGCGGCCTGCACCCACCCGCGGAGTCGACCGAACTGGCTGTTCGACCGCGGCCACGTGATGGAGGAACTTCGGGCGAGCGCCGCCTCACGGATGCGGTGCTCGAGGACCGATCTCGCGACAGCCGACGCCAGCACCTCGTCGTCGACGTCGAGGGGGCCGGCGGTGGCCGGGCCGCCGTCGCGGTCGACCGCGACCCCACGGACCACAACCTCCGCCGAACCGAGGAGCGGGTGGTCGACGACCGTCTCCCCCATGCCCTCGGCGGTGCGCAGTCCGATCACACCACCCGACAGGCGGCGCACCGCGGTGGCAGCCTCGGGGGATACCGTCCGGAGTGCAAGACACGAGCCGGCGGCGATGGCGCTCAACGTAGGACGCGGGAAACCCCACGCGGCGTGCCACGCATCGATGCGCGAGTGCCGCACCCTCGTCGCCGGTGCATCGACCTCGATGTCGGCGGGGTCGACCCCGGCCGCCAGCGCCACGGTGTCGGCCCACGCCTGTGGGGTGACACCGTCGACCGGGATCACATCGGAGGCGGCCCACACGCGCACGACACCGTCGGTGGCGGGCTGGGGCGTGACCGGTTGTGCCGACGACACGGGTTCGACCCTCACGAGGCCGTAGTCGTCCTTCTTCGAACGGCCGACGCGGATGGTGTCGCCGGTGGCGTGCACCGCCTCGAGGACGGCGGCCCTCAACGAGGCCGGGACGAGGAGGCGGAGGTGCAACCTCACGCCGGCCGCGACGGCCACGTATGTGAAGAGTCCACCCGTGCGAGTGGTGGGTGTTTGCAGGTCGTCGTCGATGACGTTGTGGGTGGACGCGACCGTCGGCACGGTCGACGCATACGAGAACGGGGTCGTCGAACCCGCCAACCACCCGGAGCGGACCTGTTTGGTGGAGGCGCCACCGTCGGCGCCCGTTGGACCCGTGGCGTTGGACCACGACTCGTCGGAGCGGTCCTTGGGACGGCGGAGGGCGAAGCTCGCCGGCAACGACCTGTCTCCCCCGATCATGGGCACCGCCCTCAATACGGCCACACGACCGTGGGCGATCAGACCGGTGGCGTCGGCCCCGGCGTGTTGCAACCACCGGTGGAGGTGGGGTACGAGGGCCGAACCCGGCACACTGTCGAGCCCCTCCACCACGTTGCCGGTGGCCCTGGCCGCCACCAACAACGGCGTGACCGTGGTGAGTCGGAGGTCGATGGCGGACATCGCCGACCCGTCGTCACCCCACGCCGACCCCGACACCGTGTCGGTCCTGTGTGCGGGTGGCCGGGGGGCGGTCTCCGGGAGGGCGCTCGCATAGTCGTCGATGACGACCGGACGACCGTCGTCGAGCAGGGTGACCGTGCACCGTCCGGATCCCTTGCGCCGTCCGCCGCCGATGGACTCGGTATAGGCGCAGGCCGCGGCGACGAGTGCGACCGCGGTGTCACGGGCCGGGCCCTCGACGTCGATGTCGATGCGGCCGTGGAGGACGGCCGGTCGGGCCATCTCGGCGAAGTTGAGCAGTCCCTTCCTGGCCGAACCGGTGTACCGGTCGATGGACACGCCGGCCTTCACGAAGGTGCACCGGAGACGGGCCTCGTCGGAGTCCAGTCGCGCGCGAAGTCGGTCGGACAGGTGCAACGGTCGAACCGACACGGTGGCGGGAACCGGCGCCGATGTGGCGGTGTCGAGGTCGAGGGCGGGTTGGGTGCCCATCAGGAAGGTCACCCACTCGTCCCACCCGGGTCCGAGGGCCGACGTGAGGTCTTCGAGCGAGTCGCGGAGCACACCGGTCATCGACTTCGCGGGGATGTAGGGGAAACCGTGGTTGTCGCGTACGACGCCACGGTCGATGCCCTCAACGCCCGACGCACCCGAACCGATGTGCCAGTCGGACGTGAACACCACCTTCAACGAGAGGCTCATCGTGACCCCGCCTTCCGCTCGATGTCGTCCAACTCGAGGGCGTCGAGGAGGAGGACCCGGTTGTCGACGACCTCGGCCAGCGTTCGGAGCGCGTCGGTGCGGGGCCCTCCCCCCGACACCGCGATCGCGTTGTCGAGCGCCGTGGCCAACCGGACGTCGCCCACACGGGCCGCCTCGCGCATGGCGTGCACCTGGGTGCCGCTTCCACCGACGAGCAGGGCACCGCACGCCGCGTCGAGGCGGGCCACGGCCGTGCCGACCTCGGTCGAACCGGCCAACACATACGGTCCGCCCCACAGTCGGAGTCCGTCCGCGGCGGTGCGTCGTTCACGCAACGTGTCGAGGTCGGACGACGTGGAGTCGTACGACACGTGGAAGTCGAGGGCGCTCACGCGGCCCGAGTCCTTGGCGGTCTTGGCCGAGTCGAGCAGGGCCTCGGCTAGGTCGGCGGCCGGGCCGAACGGGAAGTGGGCCTTCACGACCGCGACGCCCGCACACGCGGTGAAGTGTCGGGGGGGCACTGCATCGGCGGACCGCGAGTACCTGGCGACCACCGCACCGGCGGCCGCGGTGGTGCGTTCGAATGCGGCGAGGTAGCCGCGGGTGAACGGGACCGCCCACGCCGCCGCCACCTGGGCGATGATGTCGTCACCGCCGAGGAGGATGGGCATCACGGCACCGTCGGGCAGACCCTCGAGGGTGAGGGCCTCGGCGAACGCCTCCTCGGTGGCCCGCTCGAGTTCGAGTGAGAGTTCGCGGTATCCCTCGATGTGGTTGAGGTTGCCCTCACGTGCGCCGAGTCGGTCGGGGGCGAACAGGGAGACGAGGTCGGAGAAGATGCGACCCACACCGTTGCCGTCGGCGTGCACGACCGCCCGCCACGACCGTTCGCCGACCACGTCGTCCACGTTGTCGGCGAGCACCGCTGTCGAACCGGACAGTCGACGACGTGACGACACGGTGGCCGACACCTGCGAGTGGAACTGTGCGGACACCCAGCGGTTCTTCACACCGTCGTGGTGCGTAGCCGCCAGGCCCGTCTCGTCGCACGGACGCATCGCCGGACGCAGTGGGTGACGCGCGACGGCCGGTTGTTGCATCGTGGCGTTCGCCCCGAGACGGGTGCGCGCACGGTGGAACGCGTCGTCGAAACCGCGGGGTGTGTCGATGTCCAGTTCGACGACGGCCCCGGTGATCGTGAGGCCGGGGGCCTCGCGGAGGGCTCGGGCCGTGACCGAGCTGATCACGCCGGCGAGTGACGAACGGTCGGGGGCCACCAACACCGCGCGGCCGCTGGTGGCCACGACCACGTGGACGCCGTCGCCTACGGGTGCCTGTGATCTGATCCACTCCGCGCGCTCGTCGAGGGACCTCGACCGGTGTGTGGCCGTCACGGCGTCGATCACCCAGTCGGTGGTACTGCGGAAGAGCAGCTCCGACGCGCCACGGACGGCCTTCTCGCGGTTGGACGAGAAGATATAGCGCTGATTTCCCTGCGTCTCGATCAGTGCGAAGAACACGTATACCCCCGGATGGGCAGTTCAGCCCGCCCGCCCGACTGGTGTCAAGGGGTCCGGAGGAGCTTTTCCATAACGGTGTACGTCCGGTATCCGACACACTCGAGGGTGCACATTCACGAAGACAGAGTTCGAGTCGACGCGAACACGGCCGGTGACGGGTCCCTCTACCTGCACGGCTACGGCAACAAGGTCACGGTCTCGGGTTCACGACTCCACGTGGACGGCGAGACCGGCCACACCGAGGTCCCGCTCGACCGCCTCGGCCGAATCTTCCTCTTCGGCCAGTCGTCGGTGACGTCCCCCGCATTCGACGCCCTACTGGCTCGACGGGTGGACGTTCACCACCTCACGGTCGGCGGGCGACTGAAGGGGGTCACCACGGCACCCGACCCGGTCCGTCCCTTGCTCAGACGTGAGCAGTACCGGCGATTCGACGACCGTGATTGGTCACTCGACCTCGCACGGGGGGTGGTCTCGGCCAAGATCACCAACCAGCGCGCACTCCTCCTGCGCTACCGGCGACGTGGATTCCTGCCGTGGGTAACCGCCGAGCTGGGTGCGATGCGTGTCGTCCGGCGTCAGGTGCCAAACGCGAACGACCTCGACCAACTGATGGGGTTCGAGGGGGCGGCGGCCCGCTCCTACTGGCGTGCGTTCGCCGGCCTCGTGGACCCCCTTTGGAATTTCGGGGGTCGGCATCGCCAACCCCCGCCCGACCCGGTGAACTCGCTGTTGTCGTTCGCGTACTCGCTGATGAGTGCCGAGGTGGAGACCGCCGTCCGGGCCACCGGGCTCGACGTGGGTTACGGGTTCCTCCACGCCCCGCAGGACGGTCGACCGAGCCTCGCCCTCGACTTGATGGAGGAGTTCCGTCCGGTGGTGGGTGACGCGGTGGCGCTCACGTGCGTGAACACGGGGCGGCTGCAGCCCGGGCACTTCCTGTTCTCGGACACCGGTGGGCACACGTCGGTGCACCTCACCGCCGAGGGGCGCAGGCGGTTCTTCACCGAGTACGAACGGCGTATGACCACCGAGTTCCGTCACCGGGCGTCCGGTCGCGTGGTGACGTATCGGGAGGCCCTGTTCCTGCAGGCCGCGCACCTAGCCCGAGTGGTCGTCGGGGACTTCCCCCGGTACGAACCGGTTACCTGGTCGTGAGGGTGCTCGTGATGTACGACGTGGTCGACGACCGCCGGCGAAGGCGGCTGGCCGACCTATTGTCGTCGGTGGGGGTGCGGTTGCAGTGGTCGGTGTTCGAGTGCACCCTGCGCGGACCGGGTGAACAACGCTGGCTGGTGGGTGCCGTGGACGGGATCGTCGACCACTCGGCCGACCGGGTACGCGTCTACCGGATCGGTGACGGACGCCACGGTGGGGAGGCGGTGCACGTGATCGGCAGGGCCGTCGAGGACCCGTTGCCCGACGTATGGATCGTCGGATGACCCACATTCGCCTGCGAAAACGTCCTCACGCTGGGTATTTGGGTGGCGATCGGGGCCTGTTTCACCCTTTCGGGGGGCGTTGGGGTGCCGCGCCGATGGTCGGCTGCGAATTCGGTCGCATCGTCCCTGCCCGGGGGCCACGAAATCGTGTTAGGGTCCAATACATCGCCCGATCTAGAGGGCATAGAAACTATGTCAGCTGAACATCTCCGGATTGATGA
>Ga0194130_10003039_pt1 | contig 23161 bp, 19 predicted proteins | sample TA2KigsurfametaG_FD_160084 | JGI IMG/M metagenome (GOLD analysis project Ga0194130, IMG submission 160084) | Freshwater microbial communities from Lake Tanganyika, Tanzania - TA2015050 Kigoma 12 surface | ecosystem: Environmental > Aquatic > Freshwater > Lake | place: Tanzania: Lake Tanganyika... | reverse complement strand
TCGATCCAATCCAATTCCAATTCCTGTCCTCGTCGAATATCGCCGGTTGGACGGTCGCATCGTGGGCATCGGAGCGACTGAACGCCGCAGGTGGAATTGCTTACCAGGTTACAGGTCGGGCAGTAAACCGCCAATGGAATTCTTTCGATAACTAGCTCGGTCGTCTCCGTGGCCGTGTCTTCGGCAAGCATTCTAAACGCATGCTGGAGAGAGTCCTGATGAACACATGAAAACTCTCCTAATCGTATCTTGATCCTAAGTACGCGTGATGCACGCTCGTTGGTAAGATGCTCCCTGGTGATCGCGATCACTTGCTGTGCGATCGAGAGCTCATGCATGGCGTGAATCCATAATCACTAGGCCAAAGCAGCCAAAAAAGCCGCTGAGAAAACCCCAACTCACTAGTTGTAGATGCGAAGCAGGTCTTTGCGAAAGATCAATGCCTCTTATGATACCAGGTAATCACCATCCGCGCGATCCTTCGACAAGAACACCTTTCGTCTCACTTGAGATAGTTTAAGTCCCAACGCAATGTGTCTCGCCGTTCCAGGAAAAATAATAAGTATTGATCCCTCGCGTGGATTCCTTATGGGACGAGCGGATTTCGGGGGTGTCGTTGCCGAGGTTTGCCTCGAGTATCTTCCGGAAATCCAAATTGGCGAGTATGCGATCGTACATGTGGGATTCGCGATCAGTCGGATCAATGAATCGGAAGCCTTGCGAACACTCGCTCAATTTCGAGAACTTGGAATACTGGAAACGGATTTTGCCGAGAGAAATCCGTCGGTGTAGAGTCGCTGGGATATTCCATAAAGCTGTGATCATTCAATGGTGGAGCAATTACCGATGAAGCATCTTCAGGAATACCGTGACGGTGATATCGCCGATGCCGTCGCTCGTTCGATCCATGAAACCACAACAAGATCCTGGTCGATTATGGAGGTCTGTGGTGGACAGACGCATTCCATCATGAGGTATGGGATCGACCAAATGATTCCCAAATCCATTCGGCTGATTCATGGACCAGGATGTCCTGTTTGCGTTACACCCGTTGAAACTATCGATCGTGCGCAAATGATAGCAGAGCAGCCTAAGGTGATTCTTTGCACCTATGGAGATATGCTGCGAGTTCCCGGATCTCGAGGGAGCTTGAGTGGTTTGAAGACTCGCGGGTGTGACATCCGGACCATTTATTCCCCTCTTCAGGCTTGCCAGATTGCAAGGGACAATCCGAATCGATCGGTAGTTTTATTCGCGATAGGCTTTGAGACGACAGCTCCAGCGAATGCGATGGCGATTAAAATCGCGAAAAGCGAAAAGCTAAAGAACTTTAGTGCCTTGGTCTCGCATGTCTTGGTGCCTCCGGCAATCGAAATGATTGCATCAGATCCCGTGTGTCGAGTGGATGCGTTCCTCGCTGCAGGTCATGTTTGTGCGGTCACGGGTTACGAAGCGTACCATCGGCTCAGCGAGATGTACCGTATCCCGATTGTTGTTACGGGCTTCGAGCCTGTCGATCTACTCGAGGGGATCAGGCTCGCTGTGTTGCAACTGGAAAAAGGCCAAGCATACGTTGAAAATGCTTACCAACGTACGGTTGCAGCGGATGGAAATCCGACGGCACGAGGAGTTCTCCGAGAAGTTTTTCAAGTAACCGACCGTGAATGGAGAGGTATTGGAACGATTCCCCAAAGCGGATTCTGCCTCTCGGAGGCTTTTCGTGATTTCGATGCAGAAGTTCGTTTCCCCTTGGATTGGAAATCCGTAGAGTGCAACAATTGCAGGGCTGGCGATGTTTTACGGGGCATTCTCAAACCGAATCAATGCGAGGAGTTTGGAAAAGGTTGTACCCCCGATTCACCCCTTGGTGCACCAATGGTTTCCCACGAAGGTGCATGTGCAGCGTATTATCAGTTTTCGCAATTGGGTTCCAAGGCGAACGCTCCGCAATGAATGAAAATCGCGAAGTATCCAATCTACCCAACACAAAACGCACTCCGGAAACGGCGCGCCCTGACAGCTTAAACACGTGGCAATCCGCAATCCCTCATTCGGAAAATGAATGGATTAGCATGGCCCATGGGGGCGGGGGGAAATTATCGCAGCGACTTTTGGATGAAATCTTCCTGCCAGCGATAGGAACCTTATCGCTCCATCGGAAGCTTGATTCAGCCCTACTTCATTTTTCAGGTGGTAAAGTCGCGATAACCACGGATTCCTATGTAGTGACTCCTAGGTTTTTCCCAGGAGGCAATATCGCAAAGCTCTCCGTTTATGGAACCATCAATGATCTAGCGGTTAGCGGAGCAACGCCTATCGCCATCAGTGCAGCGTGGATACTCGAGGAGGGTTTTCCGCTCAGCGAGCTGAAGTTATTGGCTGAGGAAATGGGAACGGCAGCGTGCGAAACAGGTATTCCGATTGTCACTGGTGACACCAAAGTAGTCGATCGGGGACGCGGGGATGGGTGCTACATCACAACGACGGGAATCGGAATCGTTCCAAAAGGTCGGTATGTAGGTCCCGATCGCATTCTGGTTGGTGACGCAATTTTGATCAGCGGGACTATTGGCGATCACGGTATGGCGATCATGGCAGCTCGCGGTGGCCTGCCGATCTCGACGGAGATTGTTAGTGATTGTGCGCCACTTCATCAGCTGATTGACTCACTCCTTCATGCGGGAATCGCTATCCACGCGATGAGAGATCCAACACGCGGAGGATTATCGAGCGTTCTCAATGAGTTGGCGGAGGGCGTGCGGCTCGGTATCAACATCGGAGAAAGTAGTGTACCGATTGCTCCCTTGGTCTGATCTGCGTGCGAGATGCTAGGAATCGATCCATGGGCTGTCGCAAACGACGGGAAATTTCTTTTGTTCGTTTCCATGGATCAAGCGGAGTACGCCTTACGATCAATGCGGCGCCATCCACTCGGACAAAGTGCCTCTATTCTAGGGAGGGTGGTCCAGGATCATCCAGGAGTTGTCGTGGGCATAACACAGTTTGGGACGCAGCGGGTTGTGGTTATGCCTTCGGGAGATGCTCTGCCGCGAATCTGTTAGCACTTCGGCCAAGTGGGAGGTGACCAAACAGGGTGCTTTGATTTTTGATCTTGGTCGAATACGACTAGGGCACAACGAACGCAAGTTTTTTGCGAACGAGTGTAGCTCTAGGGTTTGGGAGAGCTTGGCAAAGTCACTTCGGGTTTGAGAGATTCCACCTGAATGGCACCTGGGACGGATGCTGGCAGTGGGAGCGACGTCCCATTCGTTGCGGTGAAAACTTCTGTTGATTCCTTGTTCAAAGTTGAGGTCAGATCGGTAAGATTCTGTTTTGAAACGGAATCGAGCATTTCATCGATCGTTGAGGCGACAAGCCCAGCAGGAATTGCATACGAGCAAACGCGACCGGCTCGAGCGATGTTCATGCCGACGACGTTTCCATCGATGTCAATCAATGGACCGCCACAATTCTGGGGCGATAGCACCGTATCATGCTGGATGACATTGCGGAATCCGGTAGCTCTCGCGCTGATGCTGCCGTTTACTTCCATTTCGGTGGGATCGAGTAGGGAGTTTGACAAGTCCATCATCTGGGCAACAAGTTTTACCCGTGTACCCGATCGCTCGACGCCAACGGTCAAGCGTTGTCCTGCTGGCATACTGATCAAATAGTCTAAAACTTCGCGTCGTGTCGCTAACTCTTTGCCATCGATCTCGCGAATGATGTCGCCATCTTTGATCCCAGCTTTTTCGGCACCACTCCCCACGACGACATTTTCTACGTAGGCGATATCACGTTGGGCGGAGAGTTGAACACCTAGCACGGCGCGCTCTTGTCGAACGTTTCGGTTGAGTACACTGACGACACCGAGTGCGAGTGGCAATGCGCGATAATCGGCACTTGCGATCCATCCTCCGAGAGGTACTTCGGCTTCTTTGCTCCATTGGATTGGGGGTAGCTGGTCGCGATCGATTTTGATCAAGGCAAGATCCAGATCTGGGCGGCGAATTTTCACCGCTCCTTGAGCGCGCGATCCATCAAACAATCGAACTTCGATCGGCGTATCGGGTACCTCGGTCGACTTCGTGGTGATCCAGCCATTTTCACGCACGATGGAACCGAGCGCTAATTGCTGGCTGTCCGCGAGGATCTGGACAGTCGACTTCCATTGTTCACCGATGGCTTCGCGATAAATACGAAGGGTGCCGTGATGACTTCTTTGGTTGGAGCGACTTCCTAGGAACCGAGCTTCTTTTCCTAACAACCCGGAGCCTTGTTGGATAAAGCGAGAGGAATCTTCCGCGTCAGGATCAGTTTCAGAAAGTATCCAATTCGCAAGGAATGGAGCCGTCTGGACCGGTGGGTTGTTCTCTAGGTCGCATGCGGTCCGGGCACCGTTCAGAAGAACGCAACACTTGGAATCCTGATCGCTCACCATCGAAACGCCGCTCCACAATCCCAACGACGCAATGATCGCAATCTTTCCAAGTCCGTTTTTCATGAATCGCACCTTTCGACCAAGGTTGAATCTCTTGAGGCTCGTGAGCGAGAGGGGTTTGATTATAAACAAGCCGCTTCGCGATTGCCATTTTTCAAGCGCAATCTTCGTGAATTGACACCGAATTTGTGAGTCGTTCAACCGCACAACCGTCAGTGCTGATCGGTGTTGCCTGAACGAACCTTTCGACCGCGAGAGACAAAAAGCAATGGCTGAACATCGCAATTTGAGTAGATCGATTCGTAGATTGATTCGTTGATCGATAAAGAGTTCAAAAGGGAGTGCTTACGACTCGTCGGAAACACCCACTATCAATCGGAGCGTAATTCGTTTGCCGTCGCGCAAAACTTCCAAGGTAACGCGTTCTCCGGGAACGGTAGCATCGACTTCTTCCTTGAGTCGATCAAAGCTCGTGATCTCGGAACCGTTGAAGCGGACGATTTGATCCCCGGCCTTGACACCGGCTTGGGCAGCCGGCCCATTCGCAGACACATTGCCGATCACGCATTCCTTTTTGGCGTCGGAGGTACGTGAGGCAGTCACGCCGATAACGGGCTTGAATCCAGGCAGAGTGCCCCACGCTTCACTGTTCGCTAATCGATCCCACGATGTTATGAAAACCTTCATGGGGACATGCATGTTGTCATCGACATCGACACCAATACGGCTGTGAATTCCGATAAGCTTGCCCTGAAGATCGAACAAGGGACCGCCGCTGTCTCCGCCGATGAGAGAGCAATCGGTGACAATGGTGGTATCGGTCACGCGAAGGATTCGACCGACTCGGATAACCGATGGGCGGTCAGGCATCCATCCACCTGGATGTCCACCAGCGATACACCATTGCCCGACCTTGAGCCGTTCATCCATGGCAGGAAGCGCGGCGTGTGCCCAAGGTTGGTTGTTGTCATCGCGGTTTTTCAAGATGCGAACAAGTCCTGCGTCGTTATCCCGGTTCACGCCCATGCTGATGCCTTCAACACGAAGACCGTCATGAAGCACGACAGTGATCCGTTGTTTCGGCTTTCCTGCGACGTGTGCGGCGGTAAGGATATAGCCATCCTCATTGATAATGACGCCGCTACCCTGCGTGCTGCCATGCTGAAGGTTGACTGTGACTCGATGGACTTTTTCAGCAACCTTGGACTGCTGCTTTTGGAGTACTTTTAGTTCTTTAAGATCGCGAGGATCGTCCCCTCTCAAGAGTCGATCAATCCCTGGTTCGATCGATACATGAGTCGCCGCGACGACAGCGGAGTCGGGTGATGTTGGCTCTAGGACGGGTATCTTGAGCGAAGTTCGTTCCTGCGTGCCAGGAACTTCCTGTGATAAAGCAGAACCAGCGTAGCACAAGAGGGCCAGAAAAACTCCCATGGGAATCCATCGGATGAATGGATCATTCCTGGTGTGAATTGGGAGATGGTGATCCCGCGGATTCGGTGTGTTGATGCTGGCGATGCGGCTTGAGTTGCAAGCAAAATTCCAGGATGAGATGTCGCCGCCGTTCACCATTCGCTCCTCAAAAATCCGCATGCAAGCCGCCAAGTCAAGAAATTTTTAGATTCCAACCAGTTCAGAAAGGATGGAATCGATTATTCGCTAAGGCCCGCCAAAATGAAACCCTCCTGTACAATGGAACTTTAGAAAGATTCGGAAACTAGCCTAAGTTCTGGAATCTTTGTTCCGTTCGTATCGATTCGGCAGGCAGTCCTGGAAGATGAAATCAGTCCGATTGATTGTAGGGTGCGGCTATGTAGGATCCCGTGTGGCCTCCCATTGGCTAGCAAAAGGAGATCGGGTACTGGCTATCACTAGAACCGAGGAACGGGGGGCCGAACTTGGGAAGGCTGGGATTGAGCCTGTCGTTTGGAATTGGCTATCGCGCGACTTGCCGAAGGCACTTCCTCCGGTACCGATCGCGACGATACTTGTCGCCGTTTCACATTCTCCGCCCCCCGGACAGTTGCCTGAAATGGCACATGTAGCGGGATTGGGGAATCTTTGGCGATGGCTAGACTCGCAAGGGGGTGGGGTGTTTCCGAGCGGGTACCCAGCGGCCATGCCTCGGTGGATTTATCTCTCAACGACGGGAGTTTTTGCTGCTTCTGGAAGAGTTACCAAGGAAGCCGAATGGGTTGATGAGTCTTCGGCTGTTGGCCCTGTGCGACCCGGTTCGATTGCAGCCTTAGGAGGCGAGGATTGGATCAATAAGTCCAATGGCTCCAAAAATTGCGTGGTGCTTCGGCCTGCTGGAATCTACGGTCCGGACCGTGTTCCGCGTTGGCAAGCGATCCGTGATCAGAAACCTATGGAGGTGGACCCCGAAAGTTATTTGAATTTGATCCATGTCGACGATTTGGTGACGTCGATTGCTGTAGTTGCAGAGCATCCGGCACCTAGTGCTCTCTACTGCGTTAGCGATGGAAATAGTCCAACACGCAGAGAATACTACGAATGGATCTCGCAGGTGATGGGCTTACCATCCCCCATTTTTACTCAGGTCGGTGAAGATCCCAATGGACAATCACAGTCCGGGGGATCGCCGAACGTGTCTGCATCGGGTGGGGCGACGACTCGAATTGAGCACGGGGCATTGAGACACGATCGTCCTGTTTCACGCAGCGACTCGAACAAGCGTGTCAGCAATCAAAAACTGCTTGAAGAATTGAACATCCAACTTCGTTACCCAACGTTTCGCCACGGTCTTCATTCTTTGGTGGGTCATCCGCAATGATTAATCCACACTTGTTTTTTGCGATCACTTTATGGGGATCGGTGTACCTTGTTTCCAATTCGAGTTTAGGGCAAAACACGGTCGTCGCCTCCGATGCGGCTTCTGTTTCAGAGCGAGCACCTAGCGTCAAATTGGGATCAACAGAAGTTTTATCGGCGCGATTTACGGTCGTGGATGTGCACACTCATTTTTATGTGAAGGCCAAGCATGACGAGGAATTACTCGACCGTTATGTCGAATGGATGGATCGCAACAATATCGCCGTAAGCGTCTCGCTCGACGCCCAACTCTCTCCGCGTTTGGATTCGCATGAGGAGTATCTTTGGCGGAAGTATCGAGATCGATTTGTTTTGTTTGCGAACATCGATTTCCAGGGGAACGGCACGGCGGATGAACCGAGTACGTGGGCGTGCAACCAGGAAGGTTTCGTTCAGGATGTCGTGGAGCGGTTGCGGGTGGAGCATCAACGCGGACGTATCAGTGGGCTGAAGTTCTTTAAAGATTTCGGCCTACGATGGAAGAATCGGGATGGATCAAAAATTCGTATCGATGATCCTCATTGGGATCCGATCTGGGATGTTTGTGGTCGATTGCAGTTGCCCATTTTGATGCATACCGCGGATCCTAGTGCCTTCTTTCGTCCGATTGATACCAGCAATGAGCGTGAGACTGAACTGCGAGCGCATCCCGATTGGTCGTTTTTGGGTGAGGAATTTCCATCGCGGTCCGAATTGCATTCAGCGAGGAACCGAGTTATCGCTCGTTTTCCTGGGACGACTTTTATCGCGGCCCACTTGGGAAATGATGGCGAGGACCTGCAACAACTTGCTGGTTGGTTAGATGACTACCCCAACTTGATGGTTGAGATTTCCTCGCGAATCAATGAGTTGGGGAGGCAGCCCTACAGTGCCAACGCATTCATGGAAAAATATTCGGATCGGATCCTTTTTGGAACCGATGGCCCATTCCCTGAAGAACGACTCCGCATCTACTGGCGATTTCTAGAGACCCGAGACGAGTACTTTCGGTACTCCGAAAAATCGCCTCCTCCACAAGGTGATTGGAGAATCTACGGGCTGGGGCTCTCCTTGGGGGCCCTGGAAAAAATTTACTCTGGCAACGCGTTACGGACGATTCCCGGAGTTGCGGGTCGTATTGAAAAATATCGCGAGCGGGCTAAACCATAGTCTCGCTGGATGGGTTAAGCTGTTAGCCCGAACGAATTCGGTCTTCCCTTCACCCGCTACACCATCTTAGCCAATAGTTGTCGGTTTATGCATCATTCAGCGAATACCGTCGAGCACGAATCGGATTCCGTAGTCCAGCGGCGACAGCGTATTGGATTGGTTCTACTATCGCTTTTCAGTATTGCCTACGGAGGATTCATCGGGTTGTGTACCTTTGCGTACCAGTGGATTTCCCAAACGCGGGTTTCTGGAATACCACTCACCGTCGCGTATGGAGTAGGACTTGTTTTTTTCTCTTTGGTCATTGCGATGGTCTATGGATTGCTTTGTCGTGATAAGTAGCTCACTTGTATTTCGGTTCCCCGCCGACTCTCAAGCGTCGATTCAATGAAAAGTCAAATAGTCCACGAGTAGTATTATGGTTTACGAATCCAGCCCAGTAGCAATTATCGTGTTTGCGCTGATGGTCGTAGGAACGATTGGGCTTAGTTTTTACCTTGGTGCTCGAGCGCGTTCTAGCGCTGGCTATTTTGCAGCAGGTGGTTCTATCCATTGGTTTGTGAATGGGATCGCCTTTGCAGGAGACTATTTGTCAGCTGCATCATTCCTGGGTATCTGTGGCATGATAGCGTTTTACGGGTTTGATGGGTTTCTGTATTCCATCGGATATCTCGCGGGTTGGCTGGTCGCGTTGTTGGTGATTGCCGAACCATTGAAGCGACTTGGCAAGTACACATTTGCAGATGCATTGGCGAGCAAATTCAAGTCAGAGGGTATACGAACCGCAGCTGGATTCAGCACCTTGGTAGTGAGTCTTGTTTACCTGGTACCGCAAATGGTTGGTGCTGGGGCTTTGGTGAAGCCGCTACTGGGATTGCAGTATTGGCAAGGAGTTGTTTTGGTGGGATCGATTGTGGTGATCATCGTCGTGACTGCCGGGATGGTGAGTACTACGTATGTTCAATTCCTCAAGGGCGGATTGCTGGTCATCTTTTCCTTGATCTTAACGATCCTCGTGCTCAATCGAGGAATGAACGTTTCGCAAGAGGGGCCTCGCTCCATTCCACAACGGATAACCCTGGATTCCAACCAAAAGAAGTTGGTGGATGGCGTACCTTTGGGGTTAGGCAAAGATCAGCGTAATGTGCAACCAGTCGGCCGGGTTTTAGAGCTTCCTGAAGGCCGTGTTGGAACGGGGCCACTTGGGCCATTCAGCTTCTTGACTCAACTGTCGGGCAGTACCATCGAATTGTCACAAACGACGAAAAGCACGGTCGATGGAAGCCCGGTTGTTGAGTATGCTCCGCGCGTGGTTAAAGGGGACTCGATGATGGCCCCAGGAAATCTTCCAACGTTCAAAGGGATCCGAGACGACCAGTGGTTCCCTAAGTTGGATTTCATATCTTTGATGCTGGCGCTCTTTGGTGGTACCGCATCTCTGCCGCACATATTGATCCGGTATTACACAGTCAAGGATCAAGTATCCGCGCGAAAGAGCACGATCGTGGGGATCGGTGCAATCGGCTTTTTTTACATGCTTACGCTGTATATTGGATTTGGTGCAATGGTGAGTGGGGCTCTCGATCCCAGCGATTCGAATATGGCGGCGCCACTCCTTGCCCAAAGCTTTTCTGAGCTCCTCTTCGCTGGGGTTTCCGCGATCGCGTTTACTACGGTGCTCGGTACCGTCAGCGGTTTGATCGTCGCGGCTGGAGGATGCGTTGCACACGATTTTGTAGGTGGGATGTTGGGACTTAAGCTAAGCGACCAGCAACTGATTCGAGTCGCTAAGATTTCGTCGGTGGCGATTGGATCGCTCGCTATCCTGTCAGGGCTCGCCTTTGAAGGGATGAACGTTAGCTATCTCGTCGGTTGGGCGTTTGCAATCGCGGCGTCAGCGAATCTACCAGCGCTGTTGATGCTGTTGTTTTGGAAGGGAACTACAAAGCAGGGAATTGTAGCCGGAGTGCTAGTAGGGACGATTACATCGGTGTTATGGATCGCCGTTTGTCCCGAGATGTACAAAAATCTATACGGGTGGGATCCCAAGGCTGCGTGGGTTCCGTTCAGCCAACCTGGATTGGTAACCATTCCACTGAGTTTTTTAGTGATCACCGTTGTTTCATGGTCCAGCCGGGAATCGCGGAAAGCCTAGAAACGATCGGGTTTTTAGGGCTCGGTTTGGATTTCGGGACTCTGGGACACGCGAAAGAACAACTTCTTCATTGCGATCGTGAGCCTGCGCGAGGCCAGACAACTTTAGCCTTTTCGCCCATTCATGGTGGCAACGGATCACGCTGGGCGATACCAATCGGAACAATCGTTACAAACGGCCTTCCTATTCAGGGAAAGTTTTCCAATTGCGTACGATGCGCCATGTCTACGAGCCATGTTTGAACTAAGGATTCAAGGCCCCATAGTGGGCGGATCCTTAGAGCGCGATCGACGATGGTAGCAACGGGCTACTGCGCTGCGTTCTGGTTAACAGATTTTTCTGCAGCCAAAAATCATGTATTCCAATCGAACCATCCTCGGAATTACGTCCGTTCTGTGTGTGGTATTTGCAGCGGAGCAGACATTTGCACAGTCCGCACTGCCGAGACGAGCGACGGATGTCAAAGAAGATGCTCTTCGGGGAGTCCTCGAGGCGCATCTCAATACTGAAGTTGCAACTGCCGAAGTCGGGGTTATCAAGGAGATCGCTGTTAAACCGGGGGAAAAAGTAAAACGGGGGCAAAAGATCGCCCAATTACAAGACAACCTGCAACGCATACAAGTCGAAGAAGCGGAAATCGAATGGCAGTCTCAAGGAACCATCGACACCGCGCACCATGAATACGAGTTTAATCGACGGAAATTCGTGGCCATACAGGATCTTTCAAAGCGAACTCGCGTCAGCCCATTGGAATTGAAACGTGAGGAATTGGAGATGAATATTTCCCATGCGAAATGGATTGCGCAACAAGAGGCAAAAGAAATCGCCTATACGCGATTGATCAAGGCTATGAACGCTCTTGACGAACGCACCATCTCGGCCCCACACGATGGCATCATTATCGAAGTTCTGCATGATGCCGGAGAGTACGTTGCAGCAACGCAACCAGCGATTGTCCGAATTTTGGATACATCGAAGTTGCGAGCTCGATTTCTGTTGAGTGACGAAATGGCGCAGAAGTTCCGTGAACGCAAAACGGCGACTGTTCGGTTACTCAACGGAGTTGTGGTGAGTGCAGAAATCGAATTCATTGCTCCCATCGCAACCGAGAATATCACTCAAATGACGATCCTCATCGATAATTCAAACCATGATATACGATCGTCCGCCTGTGATTTGATCCGCCCCTAAACCTTCTGATTGTGGATAACCATGAGCTCTGGCTCAACGACACCAACGACTAATGGAGACGATCTCAGTCGGACCACCGAATTGAATGCGGTGGGCGAGGCGAAGTCGTTTGATCTAGCTGAGGATATCCGGCGGATTTGCAAGCCAACCGCTGTTCCTTCAAGCGAAGGTTTGATGGACAAGTTAACATCGCTCATCTCGGGCTTGACTACCGATGGAACTCCATCCGTTGGTGCGAGCGCTCGGCGGTCGAGCCAAGTTGAGTTCAAGGCCACACTGGATTCGTCGGCCAGTGATGCAGGCGTACCGGTGCTGCCGCAAAGTACCAGTACCAATTTATTTTCACCGCTCTGTTTGCAGCAAATTGCCGAGTCTGTGGCGAGATTCACCACGGAGCGGACTGCGATTCTCGTCGTTTCTCCGTCGGGAAACATCGTGGAGAGCGGCCAATGCGGTTGGCGATCTAGCGAATTCCGAAGCCATTTGGTGGATTTGACACCCGTCGCACGGGAGTCACTTTGGAGCAAAACCGGTCACTATGCGATGGCGGAGCCCGATTGGACCAATGACGTAGATGACTTCCGCAAACTGTCGTTTCAACCAAGTGTTCTTTTGAGTCAATGGACACAGAAGACTGGAGATCGCGCAATCGCAGTCAAGAGTTTTTCCCTTCAAGAATCGAGGGGGAACTGTCTGATGATTTGTAGTATCGAGTCGTCTGCCTCGCGTGAGCGATTCGCGAAGCTTTGCGATAGCAAATTTGAGCATGTCGCTAATCAAGTGGATGCATGGTATGCCATTCGCCGAAATCGAAGGTTCTCGAGATGGTTAGGGATCGTCGATTGGATGGTTTCAAATCCTCGCTGGTGCGCTATCCCCATTGCATTGATGATACTGCTCATGACACTGCCCATACCGTATTTTCCGAAGCGGGAGTGTGTGATTGAACCTGAGGCGAAGCAGTTTGTAGCTAGCCCAATTCAGGGGCGGATTGCTACATGCGAGGTCCGTCCGGGGGACTTGGTCAATAAAGGAGATCTCTTAGCTACGATCAATGACGATCAAATGCAACGTGATCTTGCGACTGCTAAGGCGGAATTCGAATCGGCGAAGCAAAAGGCAAATGCGGCCCTCGCCAACAGAGCCTCGAGCAATTATTCACTTGCGATGCTTGAGTGCGAACAAGCTCAATTGAAAATCGAAAGCATTCAGAACCAGTTGGATCGCTTGGAAATACGAACTCCTGTAACCGGTGTTGTCATCTTCGGTGATCTTCAAAAAAGTATCGGTATGCCGGTTAATTTAGGTCAGAACCTTTTCGAAGTGGCGGAACTTGGGTTGATGACGGCGGAGGTTCGACTTTCGGCGTACGATTTGGAACAAATCTCTGTTGGTGACGCCGTGACAGTCCGCTCCGACGCGACAGGTTTTCGCGCATTCCATGGAAAGATTTTACGTATCGACCCGCGTGCTACCGTGATCGATAACGAGGCGGTGTTCGTCGCGGACGTCTTGATTCGAGACTTTGAATCTGGGCTTCGCCCAGGTATGAAAGCGTCTGCTCGGATCGGAGCAGGATGGCGAACGTTGGGATGGTTGCTCTTCCATCGACCAGTCCAATGGCTATCACAGCAGTGGGTTTGGTAATACAAAAAGCAAGACCATGAATCCCATTGCATTTAGGCTTCGCTCAGATCTCAATATCGCTCCGGTTCGTTCTGGAAACGATTTGAAATATATTGTTGATGACAAGTCGTCGGGACGGCTTATGCGGCTTGGGAAAATGGAATACACCCTATGCTCTCTGTTCGCAAAGCCGATGACGCTCAACGATGCCATCGAGATGCTGCAATCGTATGGGGAAAGCGAGGGGGTTGACTCCGCCAAACTACAGAAGATGGTTTCATGGCTGATGCAATCAGGACTTCTCGAGCCTGCTACCGCACCAGAGTTCACTGAGCCCTCCTTGCAAACTGTAAAATCCAGTCCGGTGGCACCGAGGTCAACTACACCTTTTCGACCGTTCGATCCGAGCTTTGTGCGGTTTCCGGTGTTATCCGGAAAATGGATCCATCGCTTTTGCCAGCCCTGGAGATTCCTTATTTCATGGCCGAGTCTGATCTGTGCGGTCTTGTTCTGGGTGACAGGCGCCGTATATGCGTTTAGCAACTGGCAGGAGCTCAATTCGATTACCAGCCAGCTGTTTATTCCAGGAAGCCAATGGTGGTGGTTGATCGCTTGGCTGATCCTGAAGGCTGTGCATGAGGCGGGGCATGCGATTGCATGTGAGCGAGTTCATGTTAGGACATCGGGTGCAGGCCTTGGGTTTATCTTTTTTGCGCCATCTCCTTATGTTGATGTGTCCCGATTGTGGACGCTTGAAAACAAATGGTACCGGATGTTGGTCAGCAGCGCGGGCATGATTTTTGAATTGACCCTTGCTGCTGTTTGCGCCATCGTCGCCTGTTCCACCGAGAATAACAACCTGCGATATCTCTGTGCCTCTATTGCATCGCTCGGAACAGTGACAACGTTTGCGTTCAACGCAAACCCTCTCATGCGTTACGACGGATACTATATCTTGATCGATTGGTTGGGACGGCCGAATTTGTGGCAGGATGCGAATCGAGCTATGAGAGGCTTTGTCCGTTCTTTATTTACGAAGGATCGCGACGTCAGTCACGGAACGCCCATGGTAATCCTCTACGGGATCGCTTCGTGGATCTCCAGGATGATTGTCATCATCACGATGGGATGGGGAGTTTTTATCGCATGGGATGGTGTCGGATTAGCCATCGTCTCTTTCTTTGTCGGGATTTGGTTCGTATTTCCATTTCTGGCAAAGCGAAAAACCAGCCAAACACAGACGGCCCCGTCAATCTTTGTATCGATTTGCCCCAAGAAATCTATTCGGGCATCTCTCGTATGCCTGGGCCTTGTACTGCTCGGTTTCGCGCCAAGTCCACTTCAGGTGGTGTGGCCGGGTGTGGTGGACTTTGTAAAGCCGCAAGAGCTTAGGACCGACGTGGCAGGTTTCATTCGAAACGTCCATGCATACGATGGCCAGTATGTTGCTGCTGGTACTTGCATCCTAGAGCTATCAAATCCTGATATTGAGTTGGAGTGCGAGCAGGCGAGGACTGAGTTCTTGCTTTGCAGTGAAAGATGTAGCAGTTTGCGTACCCTGCAGAAACTCACTGAACTTCAAAATGAGGAAGCGTTGCTCGAGTCACTGCAGGTGAAGCTCCAAAGTCTCGAGAAAAAGGTTGATTCGCTCCGGGTGCGTGCACAGCGAGATGGGGTTCTGATAGCTCGGGATTCGAAGCATTGGACCGGTAGTTTCCTGCAAGAGGGAGCCATGTTAGGGGTGATTGCCAATCCCAGCCAGTTGGAGGTACGAGCCTCCATCCCCCAATCGGAATGGGATCGAGTTTCGAAAAACTTGGGCAAGCCTGTCTTGGTCTATCGTTCTTCGAACGGTTCCGTACTTGGTCAACTGCTACGGTCGATGCCCAATGCTGAGCAACTTGTCGAGTACCCTTCTTTGGCAGCGATCTATGGCGGACCTCTGGTGGTATCCGTCGATCGAAGTCCGGACGGCTCAGAGGAACTGAAAACCGATCAACCGCGATTAGCCGCGCACGTTGAATTGAATAATCCCACCAACATCTTGCCGAAAATCGGAACCGTGTGCACGATTCGTTTCTCCGATGGCTACGAATCCATTTGGAAGATGCTTTATCGCAACGGAGTGGCGTTGCTCGAACGCAAGCTTCCGACAACGATCGATGATAGCAACAGTTAGGTCGATAGTTTGGATGAAGCATCGAGCATACCAACTAGCTCTCGTTGCACTAGATGCGACGGGGAATCGACCAATCCAGCCGGTAATCGGTCGATTTTTATCGCCGCGAAGCACGCCGCCTGAAACCACGTAGCGAGATTCATTGCATGATTATTTGGGCCGATTGCGAATGCGGAACATTTCTTGGTACGGAAGTACGATCCCGCCGTCGATGGAAAGCGTTGCTCCGGTGATGTATTCGCTTCTCGGGTCGCATAAAAAGACGACGCCATGGGCAATGTCCTCAGGTTTCGCAAGTCTACCCCAAGGCAGGTTTTCACCATGCTGCTTTAATTCATCCTCGAAAAAGAATTTGCGCTCGCCTGGAGTGTCCGTCCAACCGGGGTGGACGATATTGACCCTAATGCGATGTTCTGCGAGTTCTACAGCCGCAGTTCGCGCCATCTGGTCAAGTGCAGCCTTACCCATGTTATAAGCCATCGCGCCTGGGATCGCTTTGTAGGCGTGTGGAGAGCTGACGAAGACCATGTTGCCACCGGTGCCTCGCGGGATCATCCGATTTGCAACGGCGCGTGCCAAATAAAACGGTCCCCACATGCAAACATCGATCGTCTTCCGGAACCCATCCATATTTGCTGCATAAAACAATTCACGGTCGCTATAGGCTGCGTTGGAGACCAAAATCGAAATAGGTCCGAGTTGCTCTTCGCATGCCTTAACCATCGATTCGACGGTTGCTTGGTCTGAAACGTCTCCGATCAACCCCATCGCATTCACTCCAACTGATCGACACGCGGCCAAAGTTTCGTTCGGCTCACGTAGATCGTTGATGGCTACGTTGGCACCAGCCTGAGCGAGTGCAATTGCGACAGCGGCTCCAATACCGCGTCCACCACCCGATACGAGGGCCGTTTGGCCTGCCAAGAGTTTGGTAGATTCCGTCATGTTCTTTTGAGTCCTTTAGTTCCGGAGTGATGAAGGCCGCATCAACGCTCGGAAAGACGATAATCAAATCGGCGAACTTGTCTATCCCCACGGAAAACACGGTATCGAGATCGCATGTCGAGATGCAGAAAGCTATTGGATTTCCCTTATGACTGCAGGCAAGAAACTATTGAGCTGCTGCAGTTATTGGCTGATTTCAGGCGCTTCGGGTAGGCTTGGTTCCTTCCATCTTATCTGCTTTTTTGCCAAGCTTCGTTTCCACGCTAGCAACGACTCCGCCGAAGGATTGGTGGCTTGATAACCATGAGTAACACCTGTGATCGTTTCCAGTTGCATGATGGCCAATGCTCGAACGTCAATCATGGAATCGGACAAGTAATCGACTAGTTGTTTATCTGCACCCGATTCCAGTTCAATTTTTGTTTTAGGAATCAAGAGCTCCATGACCGTGACATCCCGTTCTCCCACTAGGGCTTTCAATTGAGTTTGAAACTCCGCTACATCCTCGGAGTCTCTCAATTGCGTCAGCAAATGATCGAGGAGATTACCTAATTCTGGCTTTAGCTCTGCGCGTCGAAAGATTCCGTCGGAACCGAATAGCAGGTCATACTTTCCGAGTTGAATCTGCATACGCAATCCTTCTAGTGCAGGCTCTAAATCCTCACTTTTTGCGAAGCGTTCGAGTGTATCCAGCCAATCGCTTGGCGAGGCTAGAAATGCCTGCTGTATCGGCGTTAAGACCGAACGATTTCCAAAATCGAGTTCCTCCGCCCACCAAGGGAATTCGGAAGGCTGAGTTTGGAGATTAAAAAAATTAGCCCCAGACTCGTTGGGCAGTGCGATCACAGCTTCGTGAAATGGTCTTAACACAACATTGATGGCAGCCACTTCGCGCGTGCTGACATTCAAGTTTGCGGTGGATGTTGGATCACTCGGGAAGGGTTGTGAAAGGTTTCGCGGCTTCCAGTCTAATTCCAAGTCCCCACCGACAGCTGCGATTCGTGCTTCTCCGAGACCCACAAGTGCGTCTGGCACTCCTCTTGCGATAAAGGGTAGTTGAGTACGGGTTTGAATGTAGGCTTCGCTTTGGCTCGACAAAAAATGAAGCACTACAATGCCGGAATCGAAGTCGAGTTCGAGCGATCGGCTCTTTTCTGATGGAAGGATTTTCGCGAATCGAGTCGACAAACGGAATCGAGGTATTTGCTCGGAAGTTTCAATCCTCTCGACTTTAGTATCCCCAGAAATGAGCCATCGGAACTCCGATCCTTGCGCTGTGGAATCCGTCGTCAATTCGCATTGAGCAGGTGCAGTGATTGCGATCCGATCGTTTGAGGGGGTCACCATTTTTCTGGAGTTGGCTTTCATTGACCATTCCCGCTGGTTCTTGTCCTTTACAAAAAGGAAGCGAATATCGTCTTGGGTTGATGCGGAGGGCCAGATCCAGTTTGTAGCGGGCTGTCGACCTGCGACTCCCATGGGTGCAGAAGCCCCCGCAGGAGGGCTCAGTTCTGCATCACTCGTGCGCGGGGGGCTGATACTTTGTTCCTTGGGATCGGCGATTGCATCGCGGTCCACAGGGGCTCGATTGGTACTTCCATCAGGTGATTCGTTCTCGAAATCCGGTACCGTGTTGAAGGGCTGTTCAAGTGGCACTGTCGACGCTGACGTTTTTTCTATCCCCGGTTCCAGTTCCTTGGAGAGTGGGGAAGGAAAGGAGGCTGCGGAAGCAGGCATTGTGATCGGTTCGAGTTCGTTTACGGAAGTCATTCGATTTTGGGCGACCAGAAGTCCTTGAATCTGTTCGATCGGCCCCATCGCCATCCAAACCGAAAAAAGAAACAGTGTGAGCAGGATCGTAATCGTCAGTATGTCGGAGAGTCGTTTCTTATCACCGCCGAGCAAATACTCGGGGATTTGAGAACCCAATCGATCGTCAAGCTCGATGCCAGTGTCCACAAAGTCTTCTATGACTCCAGAGTTCCTTCTTAGGGAGCCTGAGAGCGCGTGATCTACGGGACGCTCACGCTCAGCACCAGGGTGTAGACTCTCCACGGAATCGCGAAGTATTCCATCGGTTGCTTGATCGCTTTGGTCCTCGAGCCTCTGCACGTAGGGCGCATTTGGCGGTACATGGTGCGAATCGATCCGGTGGGTGTAGGTGAGGGGTACGGTGGCCCGCCCGTTCGCACCTGTCAAAATTGGCCCTTCGGTTCTAACAGATTCCATGTTTGAACCATCGGAAATGGGACTCGCATAAGATGGAAGGTTAGGTTGGGCAACGAGCGACGTCGAGGCTGTATTCCCGATTAGAAACAATCGATCTAGCAGTTCCTTGCTAACCTGAGAATTAGCACTTAAGGCTCGACTAAGGATCTGATGCGATGCTGCAGCCTCGGCCAAGAGCGAGTTGCTTTCTAGGCATCGTCGTTCCATTTCAGGGAGCCGATCCAAAGGCATGGTGCCGTCGAGAAATGTCGCGACATCATTGGGGTCAACGCCAAACCCCTTCGCGTCGATTGGGAGGGGAATCAGTTTGCGATTGCGAATCCCCACTTCAATCTTTTGTGATATGGATTTCGCGGTTGCGCTTTCTTCAAATTTCTTTTTCAACTCCGAAACGTGGACGGCATCGAGAACCCCGTCTCGGTACGCCAGGAGCGTTCTCAAGGTTAGTCGCATCGATTCTGTGCCTTTTCCAAGTGGGTTGGGAGTGTTTGGCTTGGTCCCACCATTTTGACGCCAATCGAAGGCTAGGCTTCCATCAATTATCCAGAAAAAGCCGAAAAATCAGCATAAGCGGAGTCTTTTTGCTGAAGAATTTAGCATGCGCAAAGGGGACACCTTAAAAGATTTACATGTTCCGCCGTGGTAATTATTCTCAGCCTATGCGATCTTTGCACGCACACCAAATTGCCCCCGAAAACACACAGGATACCGCCATCGAGACAGGATGGACGATTCCCGGATTGTCCTTGGTCGTCCCCTGTTTCAACGAAGTCGATGGGCTGGAATCGTTGCGGGTTCAACTTGAGGAGTTGCGTAGCCAATGTTCGGGGAAACTCGATCTTGAAGTTATTTTGGTGGACGATGGTAGCGAGGATGGTAGCGCGGACGAACTCGTCAGGGTGTTCCATGCATTGCCTTGGGTGAAGATGGTACGCCACGAATGCAATTGTGGGATTGCAGCGGCAATTTTGAGCGGGATTCATGCTTCTCGACACGAGTATGTTGCTTCGATGGATGCAGATTGCACTTATGCACCGACCCAACTACTACGGTTGTGGGAGTGCATGGACAGAGATACGTCAATGGTCACGGCCTCTCCTTATCACCCCGAGGGGCGAGTCGAAGGAGTTCCTGCGTGGCGTTTGGCACTATCCAAGAGTGCATCTCGAGCGTATCGGACGGTGACCGGTAGTTCCGTTCATACGTTTACTAGTTGTTTTCGAATCTATCGACGTCGCGATGTGGACGGGATGCAGTTGAAGAACCAGGGCTTCGTCGGAATCGCGGAGATGTTTTGGTGGATTAAGAAACATGGTGGATCGATCCGTGAAGCACCCGCAACATTGACGACACGTAAAACTGGATTTTCGAAAATGAGAACGTTTCCCGTTATTTTAGCTCACTTGCAGTTGATCCAACGGATTGCATGGGAGCGAATTTTCGAAGCGAAGGTGAAGTTCAATTAACAACACCGCGGATCATTTCATTGAATTATCAAGTCTGATTCGTAACCCAACGATAACCACGCCAAAAAAGATTCCCGTTCGACGAGGAACGGACAGCGAACAACTCGGTTTATAGCTCGTTCAAAGTGTTTACATCCATGAGTTTAGCAACGGCAAATGACGTATCGGTTCTCCCTCTTCCATCGGATCAAGATGCGAGTGGAAGGACGTTTGGGACAGAAGAGATTGCAGCGATTACCGCTGCATTAAAGAGCGGTACACTTACCAGCACGAAGGGTGAATTTACCAGACAGTTCGAAATCCAATTCGCGAAGATCATTCACACGCAGCATGCCCACGCGTGTTCGTCGGGGTCCGCCGCACTGCACACTGCGGTTGCTGCGATAAATCCTGAGCCCGGAGAGGAGATCGTTACCACTTCCATAACCGACATGGGAGCACTCTCGGCAATTTTGTTCCAAGGCGCTGTTCCCCGATTCGCGGATGTGGATCCGAGGACGTACAATGTGACCGCCGAATCGATCGAGCGCTGTCTATCGAAGCGAACGCGTGCGATCATGGTCACCCATCTCTTTGGGAATCCATGCGAAATGGATTCGATTTTAGAATTGGCTCGCGGGTATTCTTTGCCAGTCATCGAGGACTGCGCCCAAGCATTCCTCGCAGAATTTCGTGGAAGGATGGTGGGTTCTCTCGGAGACATCGGATGTTTCTCGCTTCAGCAAGGCAAGCACATCACCACAGGCGAGGGAGGAATCGTCGTTTCCGATCGGGAGGATTTTGCTCGCCGGATGTTTTTATTCATCAATAAGGCATGGGGTTATGGCGACCCCAATCCAGATCATTATTTTTTGGCACCCAATTATCGCATGAACGAACTCACGGGTGCTGTAGCGCTCGCGCAACTTGAAAAACTGGATTTCAGCGTTCGCCAAAGGATTGCAACTGCGGAGGAGTTAACCCAACGAATCCAATCCGTTCCTGGGATCGAGACCCCTACAATCCGGTCGGGAAATCGACATACCTATTGGAAGTATTGCTTGGATGTCGACCCTGACGTGATTCCCGGAGGGACGGTTGCGTTGGGGAAGATGCTTCGCGAAAAAGGGGTTTTCTGCGCCCCGAGATACATTCAAAAGCCTGCCTTTCAATGCCAAGTATTTCGAGATCAATGCACGCTAGGATCAAGCCGATTTCCGTTCAATTTGGCTTCGCCCGAAGCGTTGGACTATTCTCCAGGCCTCTTCCCAGGCACATTTGAGGCACTCTCGCGAGTTCTCGTACTTCCCTGGTCGGAACGCTACGAGGCACGCCACGTTGACTATATCGGGAAAACGATCCGTGAAAGTGTTCGATCCTTGTTGCAATCGGGCACGTAGGTTTTTCGTAAGTTACTGCTATTCCCGTATTTCTTATTTCAAAAAGATGCCGATATGATGAGTTCGGATTCAATGCAGCCTTTAAGGTTCTCGTTGATCGGGGCTGGCGGGATCTCGCAGACGCACTTGCAAGCCATATCAACTAGCGACATGGCAGAACTGGTTGCGGTTGTCGACACTCGTCCGGAAGCTTGCCGCGCGGTCTCTGACGCATTCGGATGCAGCGCATTTGGTTCTATTGGATCTATGCTTCGCACATGCCACTGCGATGCAGCATTGGTTTGCACTCCGCCATCGACGCATCCTTCTATTTGCGAAGAATTAGCCAACAATGGTATTCATGTATTATGTGAAAAGCCTATTGCGATCGATCTGCGATCGGCGACATCCATGTTTGAGACAGCCCGCCGAGCAAATACCATTTTGGCGATGGCTTCGAAGTTTCGGTATGTTGCCGATATGGTTTTTGCGAAGCAATTGATTACGTCGGGGGTAATCGGGGATGTATTGCTTTTCGAGAATACTTTCGCCGGCCATGTCGATATGACCAGGCGATGGAATAGCAATCCCGAGATTAGCGGCGGAGGGGTGTTGATTGACAACGGAACACACTCGGTCGACATCCTGCGATATTTGTTAGGTCCATTGGTTTCTATCCAAGCGGTTGAGGGGATCCGGCACCAACGCACCCCGGTCGAAGATACGGTACGAATTCACGCGAAGACGGATCGAGGCGTTTTGGCCGCGATGGATCTGTCATGGAGCATCAACAAACAGTCTCCATGGTGGGTCAGTATCTACGGTACCTGCGGTACCATACTCATCGGTTGGAAGGAGTCGAAATACAAGAGGGATGTGGATAGTGGTTGGACGACGATTGGAAAAGGCTATGACAAATTGCAAGCCTTCAGATCGCAACTGGATAATTTCTGTCGTGCGATTCGCGGTGAAGAATCCTTGCTCATCACATCAGATGATGCATTGGCATCGGTAGAGGCTATTCACGGAGCCTATGAATCGATGAAGCATCACAACTGGGTTCAGGTGAATGCGTACCCGCCGAGTACTCTACGGGTGGTTTCATGACCCATCGAATTCATGCGACGGCTTTGGTGGAGGAGGGGGTACTTCTAGGTGAGGGGACGTCCGTTTGGGATCATGTTCATATACGACATGGTTCCATCGTAGGTGATGAATGCATCATTGGAGGGAAGACGTACATCGCGTATGAGGTAAAGATAGGAAGTCGTTGTAAAATCAATTCCAACGTCTACATCTGTAACGGTGTTGCGATCGAGGACGGAGTGATGATCGCTGCTGGTACCATTTTTACCAACGATCGTTTTCCTCGCGCTGCAACCTCGGATTTGACTGCCCTACGGCCGAGTGACCCAGACGAATCGACGGGACAGACTCTGGTTCGCTGCGGGGCAACGATCGGAGCTGGTTGTATCGTCGGAAGCAATCTTGTTATCGGAAGGTGGGCTATGATCGGAATGGGGTCTATCGTCACTGCGGATATCCCAGATTTCCATCTGTCCTTAGGCTCTCCAGCGAAGAGTATCGGCG